>Ga0160443_100247_pt1 | contig 57708 bp, 55 predicted proteins | sample HID1972I_E1MG_FD_108244 | JGI IMG/M metagenome (GOLD analysis project Ga0160443, IMG submission 108244) | Enriched pill bug-associated microbial communities from UW Madison campus, WI, USA - HID1972I_E1 MG | ecosystem: Host-associated > Arthropoda: Insects > Digestive system > Unclassified ... | reverse complement strand
GGATGCGACTATTGAGAAAATCTTCACCGCGCTGAATTTCAACGCGATCGTGATCGATTTGACCGAAACCCGCAGCATCGACAGCACGACGTTGGGTCTGTTGGCCAAACTGTCGATCCTGTCGCGGCAGAAGGTCGGGCTGTTGCCGACCGTCGTCACCACCCACGATGACATCACCCGTCTGCTGCAATCGATGGGTTTCGAGCAGGTGTTCAACATCGTCAATCACCCGGTGCCATGCCCCGAGTGCCTGGACGACCTGCCGGATCAGGACCAGTCGGAAGAAGTGGTGCGGATCAAGGTGCTCGAAGCGCACAAGATCCTCATGGGCCTGAACGATTCCAATCGTGAGGCGTTCCATGACCTGGTGAATGCCCTCGAAAGACATTAATGGCCTGAAATGGGGTAGGGGCTGCTGGCCCTATCGCGAGCAGGCTCACTCCTACAGGGTTCTTCATTCAACACACAATCGCAATCACTCCACAGATCCCCTGTAGGAGTGAGCCTGCTCGCGATAGCTTCGGCAAGAACGCCGAATATTTCCAGCAGCCACTAAAAAGGGCGAACCCTCACAGGTTCGCCCTTTTTGCATTTCACCAACTCAAATCACAGCTTGGCCTGCAACAGCGCCTCAAGCTTCTCCTGGTCGCGAGCGAACTGACGAATGCCCTCAGCCAGCTTCTCGGTGGCCATCGCGTCTTCGTTGGACAACCAGCGGAATTGCGCCTCGTTGAGGCTCAGACGCGCTTCACCGGCATGTCCCGGCGCCAGTTTGCGTTCCAGCTTGCCGGTATCGGCTGCCAGCTTGTCGATCAGGTCCGGGCTGATGGTCAGGCGGTCGCAACCGGCCAGTTGCTCGATCTGGTTGAGGTTGCGGAAGCTCGCGCCCATGACCACAGTCTTGTAGTCATTGGCTTTGTAGTAGTTGTAGATGCGCGTCACCGACTGCACGCCCGGGTCATCGGCGCCGGTGTAGTCGTTGCCGTTGGCCTTCTTGTACCAGTCATAGATGCGGCCCACGAACGGCGAAATCAGGAACACGCCGGCATCGGCGCATGCAGCGGCCTGGGCGAAGGAGAACAGCAGGGTCAGGTTGGTCTGGATGCCTTCCTTCTCCAGCACTTCGGCGGCGCGGATGCCTTCCCAGGTGGAGGCGATCTTGATCAGTACGCGATCACGGCCAATGCCGGCCTTGTCGTACAGCTCGATCAGGCGATGCGCGCGTTTCAGCACGGCATCCTTGTCGAACGACAGGCGCGCATCCACTTCAGTGGAGATACGGCCCGGAATCACTTTGAGAATTTCCTGACCTACCGCGACGCCGAAACGGTCGCTGGCCAGGCCGACATCGCCCTTGCAGTCGCTGACGCAAGCATTCAGCAGCTCGGCATAGGCCGGAATCGCCGCGGCTTTGAGTAGCAGGGAAGGGTTGGTGGTGGCGTCTACCGGCTTGACCCGGGAGATCGCTTCGAAGTCGCCAGTGTCGGCAACAACGGTGGTGAACTGTTTGAGTTGTTCCAGCTTGGAAGTCATGGGCGTGCTCTATCCTATGGGTCTGATGACATTACCCGAGCGTTGGCGGTCACTCAAGGGCGTGTGCGTGTATCGATGGCCCCTGCGGCAACAACCTGAAAACGATTGTTTGAAAGGCGGGGCGCGCTATCGATGAATACGATGCCAAAACGACCAACAGGTTCAAAGCAACCGACCTGCGTACAGATCGGTTGCACAAGCGCTATTGGGCGTTCAGCAGGGTTTCGACCGACATTCGCGCCGGTTTGGGTTGCCCATCGGACGTCAGCAGGCCGAAGTTCTTCTCGCGTTCATTGCTGCCCGAAGCGCTGTTCTTCCATTCATAGATGGACGTCAGCGGGATGTTGAGTTTTTTAACATCGCCGATAAACGCGTTGATCTTGCTCGCCTGACCTTCGGCACCGCCATTGGACGCGAGTGCCGAGATGCCCCATTCACTGATGACCCCCGGCAGATGAAAATTCTGCTGAATGAATGCCTGCGCATTGCTGATCTGTGTGGCCGTCATGCCATACGGGTGATAGGACACGGCATTCAGGCATTTCGGGTATTCGCTGACGATACGGCTCAGTGCCACGGTGGAGGCCGAACCTGCGCTGGGGGGGCGGGCGAAGCCGTAACCGACCACCGGCGTCGATGACGGTTGTCCTTGCAGCGTCTTGCACACCGCGCTCATGAACGGCACAAACGTGGTGTCGAACTTGCCCGTCGGCCAATAGGTTTCCAGATCGGGTTCATTCCATAGTTCGATCGCCACCAGTTGCGCGCTGTACGACTGTTGCAACCCTGTCACTGCTTTGGCAAAGCCTTCACCAGCCGTCGCCAGATCGGCAGCAGACCCGGCGGGCAACGGTTTGATGGCGCGAACCGTCAGCAGAACCGGCAGGCCCGCCGACCTGGCCGCGGCAAAAGCGGCACTGACTTGTTGCTGATAAGCCTTGGCCGTCAGGCTGTCGCTCCACACACCGAAGCGTACAAAGCCGAAGCCAGCCGTTTTGATCTGTGCAGCATCGGCGGCGGAGAAGTTCTGAATCTTCACCTGAACGCCGATGTTCTTCGCAGGGAGATTGGGGAACGTTTCACTGGCGTGAAGTTGAGTCGTTGCACCCAGTGTCATCAGCGCCAGCGCGCCGAGTCGTTTGAGATGTGCTGATTTCATGTCTGCTCTCCCGAAGAGAAGTGACAACTACGAATATTGATCTCGTTACCCCGTTTTCGAACAAGATGATGGCACTTAGTGCGCGAATGTTATTTTTTGTCGGAAATCAAACAGCCGAAAATCACAGTTATTTTTAGTCCGTTAATTGTGGTTGGGGTGCTTTTAAACGCTGTGGTACTTAATGCTTCGGTACTAACAGGGCGAATCTATTTCTGAGTGCAGGAAGTTCTTGAGGGTTCACTCAAATGCTCTCTGGATGTTGGCCGTTTGACATTACACAGGAAAGTAAAACCTTGTTCAGAAAGATCCTAGTCGTCTGCGTTGGCAATATATGCAGAAGTCCGACGGCAGAGCTGTTATTGCGCAATGCGTTGGCCTCCTCGGCGATTACCGTGACGTCTGCAGGCCTTGCCGCACGGGTCGGCGAAGGTGTCGAGGCGTCGGCCCGGCAGGTCCTCGAAGATCACGGGCACAGTGCCGAAACGTTCAAAGCGCGGCAACTCACAGCCGACATCGTCAATGAATCGGATTTGATTCTGGTGATGGAAAAGCAGCATGTAAATCAAGTGCTGAACATTGCCTCTCACGCCAGAGGCAAAGTGTTTCTGCTCGGCAAGTGGCAGAGCGAGCGCGAAATACAAGATCCGTATCGTCAAGGCAAGGCCGCTTTTATTCATGCCCATGCATTGATTGAAGATGCTGTCAGCTCATGGGCACAACGCCTCGCGCGTTGATGAATATTCTTCAGATCAATGAATGGTAAGAACAGACTTATGCAGTTACCGTCCGTAATCGGCACCCGCGACAATGATCAAGACAGTATTGATCTGCTCGGTATATTCGGCAGTTTGATCGACCAGAAATGGTTGATCGGCGCACTGACCGGAGCCTTTATGGTCACCGGTGTGGCCTACGCGGTGTTGGCCACGCCCGTGTACCTGGCGAACGCGCTGGTGCAGGTCGAACCGAAAAAGAACGACATGCTCGGTTTCTCCGACCTCAACAGCATGCTCGGTGGGCAATCGCCGTCGGTGACCGAAATCGGCATCATCAAATCCCGCGCGGTGATCGGCAAAACCGTCGACGACCTGCGCCTGGACATCGATGTCACCCCCAACACCTTCCCGATGATTGGCGGTTTTCTCGCCCGGCGTTATCGCGGTGAAACCGAGACCAGCGTCGCCGCGCCGCGTTTCGGCTTGAACAGTTATGCCTGGGGCGGTGAGCGTCTGGAGTTTGCCCGACTGAACCTGCCGAAAGAACTGCTGGGCAAGAAACTCACCCTGATCGCTGGCGAACAGAAGCACTTCCAGTTGCTCGATGACAACGACAACCTGCTGGTCGACGGCGTCGCCGGTGAAGCCTTCGCACAAGACGGCATAGAAGGGCAGATCACCCAATTGCAGGCCAACCCCGGCACCCGTTTCGAAGTGGTGCGCAACCCACGGATCGTGACCATTCAGGGTTATCAGGACGCGCTGGATATCTCCGAGCAGGGCAAGGAATCGGGGATTATCAAACTGGCGCTGGCCAGCAGCGACGCCGCTGAAGCGGTGAAGATTCTCAACAAGATCGCCGCACTTTATGTCGATCAGAACGTGCGTCGCACCTCGGCGGAAGCGGCGCAGAGTCTGGCCTTCCTGCGAAGCCAGTTGCCGCAGGTCAAACGTGATCTGGCCAAGGCCAGCGATGCGCTGAACGCCTACCAGACCCACGGCAAAACCGTGAACATCTCCCTGGAAACCCAGTCGGTACTCGGTCAGTCGGTGGCGCTGGAAACACGGATTTCCGAGCTGAAAATGCAGCAGGCGGAGATGGATCGCAAGTTCACCAAACAGCACCCGGCCTATCGCGCGTTGATGAGCCAGATCGGCGAACTGACCCAGCAACAGAAGTCGCTGGAAGGCAAGGTCGGCGATCTGCCCGCTACACAACAGGAATTGCTCAACCTGACCCGCGATGTCGAAGTCGCCTCGCAGATCTACACGCAGTTGCTGAACAAATCCCAGGAGCTGGACATCGTCCGCGCCGGCGCCGTGGGTAATGTGCGTTTGGTCGATGCGGCGGATGTCGACCTCACCAGTCCGGTCAAACCGAAGAAGGCTTTGATCGTGCTGATCGCCACCTTCCTCGGTGCCTTCGTCGGCGTGGCGCTGGTGCTCCTGCGCAAATCCCTGAGCCGTGGCCTTGAAGGCCCGGAAGCCATCGAACAACTCGGCTTGCCGGTGTATGCGTCGATTCCGTACAGCGCCTTGCAGGATGAAGAAGACAACAAAAAAGGTCGCGCCCGCGACGGCGTCGATAAGCCGGCGTACTTGCTGGCCCTGCGTAATCCCACGGATCTGTCGATCGAATCGATCCGCAGCCTGCGCACCTGCCTGCATTTCGCCGGGCTCGATTCGACCAACAACCGCATCATGATCTCCGGGCCGAGCCCGCAGGTCGGCAAGACCTTTGTCTCGTCCAACCTCGCCGCGGTCATGGCGTTGAGCGGTCAGCGCGTGGTGCTGATCGATGCCGACATGCGCAAAGGCCACCTGCATAAAACCCTCAACACGCCGATCACCAACGGCTTGTCCGACCTGCTGGTCAAGCGCTGCAGCATCGATCAGGCGATCAACAAAGTCGAAATCGACAACCTGCACTTCATCAGTCGCGGCCAGGTGCCGCCGAATCCTTCCGAGCTGTTGATGCACGCCAACTTCCGCGATTTGCTCGCCGAACTGAGTGAGCGCTACGACCTGGTGATCATCGATACGCCGCCGCTGTTGGCGGTGACCGATGCGGCCATCGTTGGCCGTGAAGCCGGGATCAGCCTGATCGTCACGCGCTTCGGGGTGAACCCGGCCAAGGAGATCGAACTGACCATTCGCCGCTTCGCGCAGAACGGCATCGAGTTGAAAGGCGCGGTGTTCAACGGCGTCGAGAAGCGTGCGGCCAGCTACTACGGCAATGGCGGCTACGGCTATTACAACTACGAATACGCGTCCGACAAATCCTGACTGTCAGCGACTGTTTTTTCCTGTTTGAAGTGGGTGATTTGTGAAGAAAATACTGCACGTGGCAGAGACGATCAAAGGTGGCGTCGCGACCGTTATCCGTACGATTTCGGCTTCACCGGAAGGCGATGCGGCGAACTACGAACTGGTGTATCTGGTGCCGGAGGATCAGGCCAAAGAGTTGCACGGCATTGGCGCGCAACAGATCCGCACCTTCCCTCGCACCGGGCGCAACGTGCCGTCGTTGCTGCGTTTCGCCTGGCGCCTGACGCAGGTGATGCTCAAGGAAAAACCCGATGTGGTGCATTTGCACAGCACCTTTTCCGGGGTCATCGGCCGTTGCGTGTGCGTGCTGTTGCGACCGTGGCGCAAGCCGAAAATCGTTTACTGCCCGCATGCGTTTTCGTTCTTGATGGAAAGCTCGCCGATCAAGCAGAAAGTCTATGCGTGGATCGAGCGAGTGCTGCAGAAAGTCACCGACGTGATCATTTGCGTCAGCCAGTACGAACTCGACAAAGCCGCGCGTTTTGGCATCGAGCGCAAGCGCATGAAGCTCATCTATAACGGCATTCATCACCGCGATGACGCGCCGAAGGCTGACAGCCCTGCGCCGATTCATCTGCTGTTCGTCGGTCGCCTCGATTATCAGAAAGGCTTCGACGTGCTGCTCAAGGCCTACGCCAAGGTCCAGCGCAGCGACATGAAGCTGACTGTTGTCGGCAGCGCCGTCAACGAGGACGCGGTCGAGTGCCCGCCAATGGACGGCGTCGAGTACCTGCCGTGGGTCACCCCGAGCGAAGTGCAGGCGCTGTATCAACAATCCGATGCGCTGATCGTGCCGAGTCGCTGGGAAGGGTTTGCCATGGTGCCGCTGGAAGGCATGGCCATGGGCTTGCCGGTGATCGCCAGCAACTGCACCTCGCTGCCCGAGTTGGTCACCAACGAGGTGTCCGGCTACGTCTTCCCGTCCGGTGATCACCAGGCGCTGGCCGACGTGCTGAAAAAAATCCAGAAGCCGCGCCTGCTCGACCTCGGCAACGAAGGGCGCAGCATCGTCCGCGAGCGTTTCAGCGCTGCGTTGATGATTCGCCAGACCTACGACCTGTATCGCGCTCCCACTTTTTAAGTAGAACTCAAGCATATGAACGTAACGATTTTGCATGGCTACAGTGCGTCCAACTCCGGTGACGGCCTGCTCGTCGATCTGGCCATCGCCCTGGTGCAGCGCAACTTTGGCGAAGACACCGCGATCAGTGTGGTGGCTTCCGACCCGGACTCTTTCAGCTACTTGCCGCACCCGCGTTTCGATGCGCCGGTGATGGCGGCCAAGGGCCTCGGGCGGGTCAAACAAGCGGTGTTTCTCAACCAGTCCTACGCCGGGCTGGCGGATCTGTTGAAAAAAACCGATCTGATCGTCGGCGTCGGTGGCGGCTATATGCGCTCGAAAAGTGCCTTCGAACACGTCAAGTTGAAACTCGGCCACGCCAAACAACTGGAAACCGCGATCCTCAGCAAAGTGCCGTCGGTGTACTTGCCGCAAAGCATCGGCCCGTTCCATGGCGAGAGCAGCAAGATTGTCGAGCACTACGCCAGCGCTGATGCGGTGTTCGTGCGAGACAACCGTTCCTCGGCGATTTTCGACGCCTGCGAAAATGTCTATCGCGCACCGGATCTGGCGGTGCAGTCGCTGGCGAGCAAGATCCTCCTGCAGCCAAAATTCACCCGCTGCGCCGCTTCGCCGGCCACGGTCTGCGTGGTGCTGCGCAAGCCGCCGGAGTGGAGCAAAGACAAGAAAGTCGCTTACGTTGCCAACCTGAAGTTGCTACTGCAGCGCCTGAAGCAAAAAAGCAAAGTGGTCTGCGCGGTGCAGAGCGCGGTGCGCGGCAACGATGACGGCGCGTTCTATCGCGAGTTGGGCATCACTGAAGACCTGCTGTCGTTGAAGGCGACAATTGCCAAGTATCAACCGGACCTGGTGATTTCCGTGCGCTTGCACGGCGCCATCGAATCGCTGCTCTCCGGCGTGCCGGCGTACCACATCAGCTACGAGCGCAAAGGCTTTGGCGCCTATCAGGACATGGGCGTCGAGGACTGGGTGATCAATGGCGGCGACATCGATGTCGATAAGATCATCGACACGGTATATGCGCCCAACGCGCTGTCGAATTTCGGCAAACGCCTGACCGACACCTGCCGGGAAATCGAAGCGAAAACCGTGGCCATGGACGAGATCATCAAGGGTGTCGTTCGATGATATTTCGGCTGCTGCTTCGCGGCGGAGCGTTAGGCGCGAAGTTTTTGCTGGTGTTGGCGATCACCCATTACCTCGGTTATGAGGCGCTGGGCTTTTACGGCGTGGTGGTCGCGGCCTCGTTGATCGCCTCGAAGTTCTACAGCGTCGGTTTCAGTTCCGAGATCAATCGGCTGATCAGCGTCGGCGGCAGTTCGCGCCGGGTGGTCGACAAAGTCCTGCTGCTGTATCTGGCGGTGGGATTGCTGCTGTCGGTGGTGACAGTGCTGATTTATTCACTGTTCCAGCAGGTTGCAGCGACGGCCATGCTGATTCTCTGCGTGACTTTGGTGTTGCTCACTGAGCACCTGTCGTTCGAGATCAACTCGTTCGTGTTTTCCGCGCAGAAAGCTACCGCCGGCGCGCTGCTGTTTTTCATCAAGACCGGCCTGTGGGCGGTGCTGGCGGTGGGCGGGATGATGCTCGGCTGGGTGTCGGGCATCGCCAGCGTGTTGTGGCTGTGGGTCGCCGCCAATGTGCTGGTGATCATTGCCGGTTACCTGATTGTGGTGAACGTGCACAAGGGCCGCGAAAGCGGCACGTTGGCGACGGGCACTGTGTGGAAGGCCGGCTTACCGTTCTACCTCGGCACCGGGCTGATCGCGTTGAGTCAGTACGCCGAGCGCTTTCTGATCATCGACCTGGAACCCTACGCCAGCCTCGGTAAATACGTGTACGCATGGTCGGCGGCGAACACCTTGCAAGCGTTGTCGTACGCGGTGGTGGCGGTGGTCGGGATTCCGGTGCTGGCCAAGCGTTTTCAAGCTGATCAGCAGGCGTTCACGGTCAAGCAGTTGTTCGTCAACAAGTGGGTGATGCGCTCGCTGGTGGTGTCGGCGGCGGTGGCGGTGGCGATCTATGTGTTTTTCAACGTGGTGCTCGATTACGTCGCCACCAGCGTGCCGCGTCCGGACAACGCCATTCTCGGTGTGCTGATTTTTTCCTTCGCCTTGCGCGCGATTGGCGACATTGTCTGGGGCGGTCTGATTGCTTCGAAAAACAGTCGGGTGTCACTGGCTAGCGCGGCCATTTGTTTGTTGATTTCGGTGCCGGTCAGCTATCTGTTGATCAAGCACTATTCGATTTATGGCGCGGCGTGGGGCAACGTCTTCGCGATCATCGTGCAGCTCGTGGTGATTGCCGTGCTGACCCGCGCAACCGCTGCGAAAAAGGCTGCGTTGTCATGGGCCTGAAACTGCCGTGCATCGAGTTTCGTGGCAAGCGACTCGATTCGTATGTGTCGTTCCTGATCCTCTTCACCGGGCTGTTTCTGTCGGTGGCGATGCCGCTGCTGATCCCCCGTGATCCGGGCCCGGATGCGATGACCTTGTGGTCGTCTTACGCCCGTGCCGACAACTGCAATTTCTGGAACCCGTTCTCGCCGGATCGCTCGTCCTACGAGTGTTCGGCGTTCCTGCTGCGGCCCACCGGGATCAACCTGACCAATGCCTGGGCCTACGGCATGTTCTGCAACTTTTTCCTCACGGCGATTCCGGTGGTGGTGTTTCGGCGCATGCCGTTGGCGATCTTCGGCACCTTGTGTCTGTGGGGGATTGTGCGTTCGTTTTTCCTGGAGAACCTGACCAAGGAAATCATTGTGTCGGTGGCGGTGTTGAGCATTTTGCTCAGCTCGCTGACGCGTAAATATCGCGGCGGTTTTTTCCTCTCGGCGGTGATCTACGGCGTGCTGATCCGGCCTTACTGGATTCTGTTTTCGCTGTCGTGGATCGGTGTCTGCGTGATGAAAAAGTATGTGTCGCGCACGACGTTCTTTCTGATGCTGTTCCTGTTTTACCTGGCCGTGGCCATGGCGATCCAGGTGGCGTTGGGCTTCCCCGTGTCGTCGATTCGCGCCAGCAACAACGAACTGCGCACGGCGGGCGAGGAGGGCTCCAAATCCTTGATCGTCTCGTGGCTCACCGGTAGCGACTTCGTTTCGCAAGCGCTGGACTCGATGATCATCTTCTTCCGCTTATCCTTCCCGGTGGAGCTGATTCTGCTGTCCGGCCCCGGTCAGGTGATCTTCGTGGCGTTAATGATCATGACCGCGTTGCTGCTGTTCAAAGTCATCACCTCGACCGACTACAAAGGCGCGCCGATCCAGACCAAACCCAAGGAACTGATCGCGATTCCGCTGGCGTTTCTGCTGGTGCAAGGGTTGTTCGAACCGGACTTCGGCTCTTTTGCCCGGCACTTCTCGATGGTGGTGCCGGTGTTGTTCGTGGGGCTGGGCTTGATGCTGCGGGCGAACAAACCGGTGCAGGTTGAATCAAGAATTCTGAATTGAGGCGGGTGCTTTATGTCGAGCAAGAAAAAGTCCCTGGAGATTGAAACCCTGCGTGGCCTGGCGTGCCTGTTGCTGGTGCTCTATCACGTCATCGGGCCGTTGGGCGGTGGGTTGAAGATCGATATCGGCTCGCCGTTCCGGGTGATCGCCGATTCGATGGTGTACGTGCGCATGCCGCTGTTCACCTTTATCTCCGGGTACATCTATTCCATTTATAAAATTCGCGGCAATGACTTTTCCGCGTTCTTCAGCGGCAAGGTACGTCGCTTGATCGTGCCGCTGTTTTGCGTCGGTGTGCCGTTCTCGGTGCTGCAAGCCGTGGGGCCGGGGGTGAACAAGGACGTAAGCGTGCTCGACGCGTTGTTGTCGTTCTGGGTGCCGATCAACCACTTCTGGTTCTTGCAGGCGGTGTTCATCATCTTCATGTTCGTCGGGCTGCTGGAGTGGCGCGGGATGTTGCGTTCGGCGACGCGGTTGTATGGGTTGTTTGCGTTTGCGGCTGTGTTGTTTCTGCTGCCGCCGTTCAAGTTCGATGCGTTCGGGATCAACGGCGCGATTTATCTGTTGCCGTTTTTTGTCGCGGGGATGATTGGTCAGGAGAACGTTGACGCATTGAAGCAGCGCTTCAAGGTGATCGGGCCGTTGGTATTTGTGCTGATCTCGTTGACGTTGCTGTACGTGGCGGCGATTGATCGCGAGTTGATTGTTGATCGCCGTAGCCTGATCGGATTGACCGTGGGTTGCGTGTCTTGCATCGCGTTGCTGTCGAGTGATGTGCGCTCGAAAGCGCTGACCTGGCTGGGTGGGTATTCCTATGCGATTTTCCTGTTTCATGTGCTGTTCGCGGCGACGTCGCGGTTCGTGCTGGGGCGGTTGGGGGTGAAGGATGAGAGCTTGCTGGTGCTGGGCGGCTTGAGTTGTGGCTTGCTTGGGCCGGTGGTGTTGTCGATGGTTTTCAGTCGGTTCAATTTCACCTCGGTGTTGTTTCTTGGTGAGCGGGCGGCGAAGAAGAAACCGTTGGTGCCCATCACTCCGGTGCCGCAAACCCAAAGCAGCTAAGAGCTTCGCGAGCAGGCTCGCTCCCACACTGGTTCCGTGTCGTACACAAGATCTCTTGTAGGAGCTGCGGCACGCTGCGATCTTTTGATCTTGTTTTTGAAGCGCAGGATCAAAAGATCGCAGCCTCGTTTCACTCGACAGCTCCTACAGTTGATCTGTGTACATCCCGGTATTCAGTGGGCCATTCCAGACTGAAGGAAATTTTGCATGTTGGCAGTAGATGACGCACAACCCGTCGCAGCGTCGGTGGTTCAGGTGGGCGATGCCCGTGAGCGTTTTGCGCAGTGGCGCGAAGGCAAGGCCGGCAACGTGTTGTCGGTCTCGGTGATTGGCGACAGCTACAGCGCCGGGCAGGATTTCTATCTGAACAAACTGGTGCAGCGCGTGGCCGGGGAGGTCGGTTTTGCCGGGCCCGGTTATGTCGGCTTCAATCACGGCGCGGCGCTGGGCGGCACGCATTTCAAATACACCCGCAGCAGTGAAAAGTACTTTGGCGGTGACTGGAAAGTGTCAGACCTGGGCCAGGCGAGTCCGGACAGTCGCACGGTAACAGGCCGACCCGGTGCATGGTTGCAAGTGGATGCGACTGCGACGCCGCGCATCGATACTGCTGTCACTCAGGCGAAATTGCTTTATCTGGGCAACGGCGAATCCAGCGAGATCCGCTACCGCTGGGCGCCCGGGCAAGACTGGCAGCCCCTCAAAATTGAAGGTTCAGGCGTTCAGGAGGTAGCGCTCACGGGGCTCTCCGCTGCAAAAGACTGGTCCTTCAAACTGGAAGTGGTGAAGGGCGCGCCGACGTTATTTGGCCTGTGGATGAGCAACGATCAGAACGGCGTGCGCGTGTCGAAACTGGCAGCCTCCGGTGCGGCCTCGGCGGACTTTTATCACAAGGATCCGCAGTGGCAGACTCAGTGGAAAGCTGCTGTGTCGAAGATCCCCGCCGATGTATACCTGATCATGCTCGGTGGCAACGATCAGGGTTTCGGCGTGAAACCTGCGCAGTACTTGCAGAATGTTCAGGGGCTGGTGGGCATGCTGCGCGAGATTCAACCGGCGGCAAGCATCAACCTGATCATGCGCCAGGACACCACGCGCTCCAGCGCTTACCCGATGTCGGCGTATGCGCAGGTGCTGGAGCCGTGGGCACGCGAGCAGCATCTGGGGTATGCCAATCTTCAGTGTGCGTTTGGCTCTGACGTCAAACGTTACGCGGCGGCGATGATTGGCCCGGACAAGATTCACCCGGTGCCGGCCACGGGCGGGAAGGTGATTGCCGATTACTTTTATGGCTGGATCACGGGCGCCAAGGACCGTTGCGACGCCTCCCCTAAATAACACGAAAACCCCAGAGCGGTGATCGTTCCCACGCTCCGCGTGGGAATGCCGCCCGGGACGCTCCGCGTCCCCTCGCTGTGTGACGCAGAGCGTCACTGGATGCATTCCCACGCAGAGCGTGGGAACGATAAGGTGAGGGGAGTTATTCGAAGGCGTCGACTTGCTCGAGCAACTCGGCAATCTTCTGCGGCATCAAGCGCGTATCGCACCGGGTTTCCACGTTGATGATGATCGCCGGGTCGTTGCAGCAAATCCGCACGCGAAAACGCCAGTCACCAAAGATCACCTTCAGCCCATCACGGTCATCCATTTCCAGCGCCTGCTCGCCATACAGCTTTTTCAAATGCGCGAGCAGCGGATACGGATCGCGCAGCGGCCGGCGGATATCCCCGGAGGCGGGAAACACGCCAATCCGCTCCACCAGCAGAATCGTGCCCAGCCAGGTTTCGTTGGCGCTGGGCAACGGCTGATGGCGGGACAACCAGCTCATCACCCCGAGGTTACCCACCTCGCGTTCAATCTCTACGGAATGTTGTGCAATGTTCATGGTGGCCTCGTTGGGTGGGGGGAGCCGTCTCAGCGGCCCTTGAGATAGACGTTTTCGTAGCAGAAGTTGGTCGCCTGCAAATAACCTTCTGCGTCGCCGCAGTCGAAGCGCAGGCCTTTGAACTTGTAGGCCAACACGCAACCGTTCTGCGCCTGTTTCATCAGCGCGTCGGTGATCTGGATTTCGCCGCCCTTGCCCGGTTGGGTGTCGGCGATCAGGTCGAAAATATCCGGCGTGAGGATGTAGCGACCGATGATCGCCAGGTTCGACGGCGCGTCTTGCGGTGCCGGTTTTTCCACCATGTTGTTGACCCGGTAGATGCCGTCGGAAATCAGCTCGCCGGCGATCACCCCGTACTTGTGCGTCTGGTCAGCCGGGACTTCCTGGATGGCGACGATCGAGCAGCGGAATTTCTTGTACAGCTGGATCATCTGCGTGAGTACGCCGTCACCTTCCAGGTTCAGGCACAGGTCATCGGCCAGCACCACAGCAAACGGCTCGTCGCCGATCAGCGGCCGACCGCTGAGAATCGCGTGGCCCAGGCCCTTCATTTCCACCTGACGGGTGTAGGAGAAGGTGCAGGTGTCGATCAGTTCACGGGTGCCGGCAAGGAACTTCTCTTTCTCGGTGCCGCGAATCTGGTGTTCGAGTTCGTAGCTGATATCGAAATGGTCTTCCAGTGCACGCTTGCCGCGACCGGTGACGATGGCCATGTGTTGCAGACCGGCGTCCCGCGCTTCCTCAACGGCATATTCGATCAACGGCTTGTTGACGATCGGCAGCATCTCTTTCGGCATGGCTTTAGTGGCCGGCAAGAAACGCGTGCCATAGCCGGCAGCGGGGAACAAACATTTACGAATCATAAAAGTATCCTGGACAGTCATGGAACACAGGCGACGGATGCGCGCACTAATAGAGGGCGTGCAAGTTTCAATAATTATTGAACGAGTGATTTAATACCTGAGTCAGGTTATTCATGGCAATGTGCAGAGGTGTTAAAACATGGCAATGTTATGAGATGTCGGTTAGTGCGCTGTTAGTTATTTTTAGTCGGTAAGCGTTGATAGTGGTTAGTGCACAGGGAGTGCTAATAAGTACCCGGCAATACAGTTTGACCTGCAAAAATATTTATTGCCAGTCGTTGAACTAAATTTGTTTGAGGTTGTTGTCGCCTTATTTGTGTGGATTACGACACATATCCCATGCAAGAGGCTTGACACACCACGGGGCACTTATCCACAGACGGACCGCGCTATGAAGATTCTGGTAACGGGTGGCACCGGTTATATCGGCTCGCACACCACACTCGCGCTGCTTGAAGCAGGTTATGAAGTTGTTGTGCTGGATAATCTCTGCAACAGCAGCGAAGCGGCCCTGCACGCCATTGAAGGCATCTGCGGCAAGAGTGCCTGGATGATCCGCGGCGATGTCTGTGACCGGGCACTGCTTGACCGGATTTTCCGCGAGCACACCATCGACGCCGTGTTGCATTTCGCCGGGCTGAAGGCGGTCGGCGAGAGCGTGCGCAAGCCGCTTGATTACTACGAGACCAATGTCGGTGGCAGTATTAATCTGTGCCAGGCGATGGCGGCGGCGGGGGTGTTTCGCCTGGTGTTCAGTTCGTCGGCCACGGTGTATGGCGAGCCGGAACAGATGCCGATTCGTGAGGATTTCCCCACGGGTACACCGACCAATCCCTACGGCCAGTCCAAGTTGATCGTCGAGAATGTCCTGCGCGATCTGGCTCAGGCCGAGCCGCGCTGGGGCATCGCGCTGCTGCGTTATTTCAACCCGATCGGCGCGCACGACAGCGGCCACATGGGCGAAGACCCCAATGGCATCCCCAATAATCTGGTGCCTTACATCAGTCAGGTCGCGGTCGGCAGCCTGCCGGAGCTGTCGATCTTCGGTAATGATTACCCAACCATCGACGGCACTGGCGTGCGTGATTACATCCACGTGGTTGATCTGGCGGATGGGCACTTGAAGGCGTTGCAGTCGATCTCGGATCGCAGCGGCATTCATACCTGGAACCTCGGCACCGGCGATGGTTACAGCGTGCTGCAAGTGCTGCAGGCTTTTGAACAGGCGTGCGGGCAAGCGGTGCCGTATCGCATGATGCCACGTCGCAGCGGTGATATCGCCGAGAGTTGGGCCGACGCTTCCAAGGCTGAAAAAGAGTTGGGCTGGAAAGCCACGCGCAACTTGCAGGACATGGTCGCCGATACATGGCGCTGGCAATCGAATCATCCCAAAGGCTACTTGCGATGATGGCCATTTAGTTCGATGTTATTTTCAGTCAGGTTGTTAGATAACGTCGGGAAATTACACTGGCAATGCCTTTTGCAAGTCCGTAGATATAAACCTGCCGTTCGACTTTTATCAGTTGGGTAAGACTGTGAAAGAACGACGGATCATGTTCGCGTTTTTTGCGGACTTGAACGCTACCAACTCTGACTCAGACCGGTTTTTTAACAGGTCGAATGTTAGAAAGGAGTTGTTATGAAGAAAGTGATGGCAGTTGCCCTGTTGACGATGTTGAGCAACTGGGCTGCCGCAGCTGAAGCACCGCTGACGGCGGTAACCAATGTAGGTGGCAATGTGGCGGCTTCTCAAGCGCCGGCAGCCAGTACTGCAATGGTTGCCAGTGCAGTAGCGGCGTCCAACAGCGGTGGCAGTGCCAACGGCGGTACTACCGGTACCACAGGTACCACCGGTACAACCGGCACGCATAACTAACAGGAACATTTGTTAGTGCAGTACAAGGTCGCCCGACGCAAGTCGGGTGACTTTCTTTTTGGATTCGCCCTTGAATAGCGTAGTGCCATTATGACTCGTAGTGTTTATCTTTTAATGTTGGCAAGTCTCGCTTTGCAAGGTTGCATGTTTTCCCCCGGTCAATACCTGAGCACCAGTGACATCACCCGTCAGGGCGCCAGCGAAAGCAGCCGGGTTGAGCTGATTCCGATCACCCCCAAGCTGATTGCCATGAACCGCGCCACGCAAAAGCGTGAGTCGCTGCCGGCGGAGCTGTTGGCGACCCCGGCCGAGTACCGCATCGGCAACAACGATGTCCTGTACATCACGGTGTGGGACCACCCGGAGCTGACGGCCCCGTCCGGCGCGCAACAACAGATTGATGCCAACGGCCGACTGGTGCGCTCCGACGGCACGCTGTATTACCCGTTCATCAAGGAAGTCCAGGCCGCCGGCCGGACCATCCAGCAACTGCGCTCGGATATCGAACAGCGGCTGTCGGCGTTCATCGCCGAGCCGCAGGTGGATGTCGCGGTGTTGCGTTTCGCCAGCCAGAAAGTCGTGGTCACCGGTGCGGTGACCAAGGCCGGGCCGCAAGCGATTTCCACCAACCCGCTGAGCGTGGTCGAAGCCCTCGGCTCGGCCGGTATCGACACCAACAATGCCGATTTGTCCGGGCTGCTGCTGACGCGCAAGGGCCGCACCTATCCGCTGAATCTCGACTCGCTCAATCAACAGGATTCCGAGTTGCAGAACGTCTACCTCAAGGGCGGCGATCAGCTGTATCTGCCGTACAACGACAACAAGCGCATCTACGTGATGGGCGAGGTCAATCAGCCACGCGCATTGAGCTTCAAGACCGCAACCATGAACCTCACCGACGTGCTCGGTTCGGTCGGCGGCCTGGCCCAGACCACCTCCAATGGCAACGCGGTGTACGTCATTCGTGGCGTGGAAAATCTCGACGTTGAGCCGGCCAAGATCTATCAGCTCGAAGCCGAGTCGCCGACCGCCATGGCGCTCGCTTCGCACTTCCAAGTTCGCCCGCAGGACGTGGTGTATGTCGGGCCTGCCAACGTGACTCGCTGGAACCGTCTGATCAGTCAATTGGTGCCGTCGGCATCGATTGTCGGTACTGGCGCTTCCGCTGCGAAGAACTGGAGCGAATACAGTAACAACAGCAAATAAGGTCGCCGACTTTGAACATTCTGAAAGTTGGCCTGTGCCTGATGGCGGCCTCGTTGCTGTGTGGCTGTAACCCTTTGATGAGCGCTTCGCTGAACAACCTCAAGGCTGCGGTCGTCGGCCCCGACGAAGTGGACGTGACGGCCGCCGAAGTGGCTGCGGTCAACTATCCGCAACTGAAACTGACCACGCCGTCCGGCTCCGGGGTGTTGGCGCTGATGCGCGAGCGTGAAGACCTGCAGTTCTGGGTCGCGTCCGGCAAACAGGTGCTGTTGCTGCGCGATGGCCTCGCCGTGCGCAGCGTCGGCCTGGGCCTGGAAGGCGATCTCGATGGCACGCGGCTGGCCGATGACGCGCCGTTCAAACAAGGTCTGCATCACGTGGCGGATGGTTTCACCACGCGGCGCTGGATCGACCTCTACAAGGGTCAGGAAGTCGGCGTGATCGTCAACAGTCGCTTCTCGCGCCGCTCCGAACAAACCCTGCAGATTCTCGACAAGGAATACAGCGTGCTGCGTGTCGATGAACAGATTGACGCGCCGGCCATCGGTCTGAGCGCGACCAATCATTACTGGGTCGACCCGCGCGACGGTTTCATCTTGCAGAGCGAGCAGCAACTGACGTCGCAGTTGCGCGTCAAGGTCGTGCAGCTGACGCCTGATCGCAGGCACCTGCCGTGATGCGCCTGAGGATGTTATCGGCGGGCCTGATGTTGCTCGCCAGTGTCAGTCAGGCGGCGGTCACGGTGTCGGGCGATGTCGCCAACCCCGGGCCAGTCCCGCTGCCACCCGGCGGGCGCCTGCTCGATGTGATCGGTGAAGCCGTGCCGAATGCCGAAGGCTATTGGCTGGCGGGCGGATTGCTGCGTCAGTCGCTGATTGAGGAGCAGGCACGGCTGAAGGTCGGCGTGCTGTTTGATCTGGATGTGCTGCGGCGCATGTCGATGCTTTTCGATCGTCCGAGTCGAGCGGCGTTGGCGCAGCGCATGGCCGAGGAAGTGCGGCAGATGCCGGTAACCGGGCGGCAGATCGCCGATCTCGATCCGGTGGCGTTGGAAGTCGGCTTCGCACGCAACATTCGTCTCGACGATGGCGATCGTCTGGTCTATCCGAAGCGCGTCGACGAAGTGCAAGTGCTGGGCGCCGTCGCCGAGCCGTGCCACTTGCCGTATCAGCCGTTGCAGGAGGCTCGTGAGTACCTGCAAGGCTGCTCGATTCTCAGCGACGCCGAGGCCGATTATTTGTGGCTGATTCAGCCCAACGGCGCCTCGCAACGGGTCGGCATCGCCCATTGGAATCGCGAGTCCGGGCACTTTCCCGTGGCCGGCAGCAAGATTCTGGTGCCGCTGAAAAATGATGATCTGGATCCGCCTCTACCTGAACTGAATCAGCAGTTGGCCGAATTTATTGCCACGCAGCTGGCCGAGGTGGTTCGTTGAAGTTACGTTTTGCAGCTGTGTTGTTATTGCCCTGCGGTCTGGCCCATGCCGAGCCGCGCATCACCCAGAATGACTTCGGAGGCACCGGTCTGTTGCAGACGCCGACCGCGCGTATGGCGCCGGCCGGCGAGTTGAGCGTCAACGCCAACCGCACCGAACCGTACAGCCGCTACAGCGTTTCGTTGCAACCGCTGGACTGGCTCGAAGGCTCGTTTCGCTACACCGCGATCACCAACCGGCCGTACGGCTCGGAGGCCCTCAGCGGCAGCCAAAGCTATAAGGATAAGGCGGTCGACGTCAAAGTCCGGCTGTGGCAGGAGAGTCACTGGCTGCCCGATGTGGCGCTGGGTTTCCGAGACATCGGCGGTACGGGTTTGTTCTCCAGTGAATTTTTCGTCGCCAACAAGCGCTATGACAATTTCGATTTCAGCGCCGGGATTGCCTGGGGGTATCTCGGCAATCGCGGCGACATCGATAACCCGCTGGGCTATGTCAGCGATCGCTTCGACACCCGGCCAGAGCTGGAAGGCACCGGTGACGTCAACTCGGGTTCGTATTTTCGTGGCCGACCTTCGTTTTTCGGCGGCGTGAGTTACCAGACGCCGTGGGATCGCCTCAGCCTGAAACTCGAATACGAAGGCAACGATTACAAGAACGAACCGAAGGACAACATCATCAAGCAAGACTCGCCGATCAACCTTGGCGCGGTGTTCAAAGTCACCGATTCGATCGACCTCAGCGCTGCGTGGGAGCGTGGCAATACGGCGATGTTCGGCGTGACCTTCCACACCAATTTCGTCAGCCGCAAGGCGCCGGCCAAGACTTACGACCCGACCCCTGAACCGCTGCCGGCGAAGGCACCGACCACGGCGATGGATCAGGTCGATTGGGCCAACGTTTCGCAGCGCCTGCAGCAGAATGCCGGCTACAAAGTCGAGCGCATTACCCAGCGCGATTCCGAGTTGATCGTCTACGGCGAGCAGCAGCGTTACTTCCATTCGCCCAAGGCTGTCGGGCGGGCGAGCCGGGTGCTGGATAACAGCGTCAACGACGACATCGACTGGTTCACCGTGGTCAACAAACGCTACGACTTGCCGGTGGAAGAAACCAGCGTGCCGCGCCAGACCTTCCGTGAAGTGATCAACAACGAAGAGCCGCTGGTATCGCTGCACCGCACCACCGAAATCAACCCGGCGATGCCGCACAACGAGAAAACCCTCTACACCGAAGCACCGCAGCATTTCAGTTATGGCGTGGGCCTGGGCTTCAAGCAGAACGTCGGTGGTCCGGATGGTTTGCTCTATCAATTCACCGCCGATGCCGACGCCGAGTACCGCTTCAATCGCAACACCTGGTGGAACGGTTTGCTCAGCACCAACCTGGTCAACAACTTCGACAAATTCGTCTACGACGCACCGAGTGGTTTGCCCCGTGTGCGCACGGATTTGCGTCAGTACCTGACCACCTCCAACACGACCATGCCGTTGTTCCAGGTCAGCCACGCCGAGCAATTGGATAAAGACCTGTATGGCATGGTGTATGGCGGTTATCTGGAGTCGATGTTTGCCGGTGTGGGCGGTGAAGTGCTGTTCCGTCCGACCGGTGAGCGCTGGTCGGTGGGGGCGGATATCAACTGGGTGCGTCAGCGGGATTTCGATCAGGGCTTTGCGCTGCGCGATTACTCGGTGGTGACCGGGCATGTCACGGCGTATACCGATTTGCCGTTCGATACATTGGCGGCTGTCAGCGTCGGGCGATACCTGGCCGGGGATTGGGGCGGCACGCTGGACATCTCGCGCGAGTTTTCCAATGGTGTGCGCTTTGGTGCCTGGGCGACGATCACCACGGCGAGCAGCGCCGAGTATGGCGAGGGTAGTTTCGACAAAGGCCTCTACCTGTCCATCCCGTTCGACGAAATGATGAGCATGTCGACCATGCGCCGCGCCAACCTGGTGTGGGCGCCGCTGACCCGTGACGGTGGTGCACGTTTGAACCGCAGCTTCCAGCTGCACTCGATGACCGATAGCCGGGAAGGGGACATGTTCTATCGCAATTTCGAGAAGATCACCGAGTAAGCGCGGATCTCCGAAGCACCTCTGAAACCTGTGGGAGCTGGCTTGCCAGCGATGAGGTCGGCACATTCAATATTGATATTGGCTGACCCACCGCCATCGCTGGCAAGTCGAATCGTCGCACCGCAGCTCCCACAGGTTATGTGTCTAGCCACAAGGCTTGAGCCAAACACAAATCCCCTGTAGGCCTTCGCCTGCTCGCGATAGCGTCAAACCAGTCGACAATCCCTGTTGCCTGACACACCGTCATCGCGAGCAGGCTCACTCCTACATTGGTTATTTGTCACGCCACAAATCCCGAGCCAATCCCGAATCCCTGTGGGAGCTGGCTTGCCAGCGATGAGGTCGACACATTCAATATTGATATTGGCTGACCCGCCGCCATCGCTGGCAAGCCAGCTCCCACAGTTTTTGCATCCATCCAAGATCCGATTCCATCCTCAAATCCCAGGCACAAAAAAGGGGACTTTCGTCCCCTTGCGGTGTGCAGCGCTGAACCTCAGTAAATATCCTTCGACAGCAACGTAAACGGCGTCTTCACCAGGATCTTCAGATCCAGCCACAACGACCAGCTGTTGATGTACTGCAGGTCAATCTCCACACGCTTCTGCATCTTGTCGAGCGTGTCCGTCTCACCACGGCAGCCGCTGATTTGAGCCAGCCCGGTGATCCCCGGTTTAATCCGGTGACGCGCCATGTAGGCGAGGATTTTCCCCGAGTAGAAATGGTTGTGCGCAACCGCGTGCGGACGTGGGCCAACCAATGCCATGTGTCCCTGCAACACGTTGAACAGTTGCGGCAATTCATCCAGCGAAGTGCGGCGAATAAAGCGACCGACTGCGGTGATGCGCGAGTCATTGCGGCTGGCCTGTTTCACGTCACGGTCATCGTGAACACGCATCGAGCGGAACTTCCAGACCTTGATCACCTTGCCGTTCCAGCCGTGGCGATCCTGCTTGAAGAACACCGGCCCCGGCGAGTTGATCTTCACCGCGAGGGCGATGATCAGCAGGATCGGACTCAGCGCAATGATCGCCAGAAACGCCACGGTTTTCTCAACCAGACTCTTGCTCAAAGCCGCAGTAGGGCGGCTGGTCAGCGGACTCTCGTTGAGGTAAATCGCCGGCAGGCCGTCCACGACTTTCACCGAGTGATTGAGCAGCGTCAGTGCGTTCAGATCCGGCACCCAGACCACGTCGACGTTGGCACCCAGCAAATCGCCATAAATCGCTTCGATTTTCGCGGCTTCGCACAGCGGCAGGGTGATGTACAAACGACGGATGTCATGGGCTTCAATCAGCTTCAGCAAGTCTTCCTGAGCGCCGACCACACGCGGTGCATCTTTACCCAGCGCCGACACATCACCGTTGCTGACCAAACCTACCAACGGCAGATTCTCCAGCTGACTGAGCTTCTTCGCCAGACCCAGCGCCAGGTCGCCCGTGCCAACGATCAGCGTCTTGTGTTCACTTTTGCGCGAGCGCTGGTAGTACTTGGAAAACGCATGCAACGGCGCATAGAGAAATGCCTGACCGAGGAAGCCATACACCGCCCAGCTCAGAATCACCTGCCGCGAAAACAGCTCATCGGCCTGGCAAACAAACGCAATGCAAGCCAGCGCGGCCATGGTCATCGACCACCCCATGAACAGCCGACCCAGACCGGTCAGGTAGTTATCGCGTTTGCGATAAACACCGCTGAACGTATACGCCGGCACCGAGGCCAATACCGCAAGAGTGGCGCACATTCGGTAGTAGAACGCGACCGTCCCGGTGTGATGCTCGGCGAGGATGAACAGCAGCGTCACGACAAAGCCCTGCGCCAGCGCCCATTGGCCCCAAAAGGTCAGTCCCTTGAGGCCTGTGCTTCGATTGATACTTAGAGAAAGATCCATACGGTATCCCCAAAAGACGTCCATTCAGGTTTCAACAGTTGAAATCCGAGTTGTTATGCAGACTTATTGTTTTTGTTTTAACGAGTGTCCTGAGGTAACAACATCGATATGCCGAACTGTCGTCAGTCAATAGACTAAGTTATTGGCTGGAATGGTGTCTGACGAGTTCTAACAAGATGGCACAGTGCCAACTTTTTAATAATTAAATAGAGCAGTGTTAGAAAAGGTCGCAGAGCAGGGGGTGAATAAATGATGTTGTATTTGTTACTGTTGGAGGGTGGAGGCAGGGAATTGTCAATTCAGGGAGGAAGATGAAGCCAAACAGAGTGCTCTTGTTGTTTTTGTAATCGCACTTGTATCTGTTTGTTTTGTTCGCGGAATCGGCTGCGTGTTTACGCAACGATTTCCTGAATGAGGCAGTAACCGCGATTTCTTACAGCACGAAACAGGCGCTCACCATTACTGGCGCTTTTGAATTTGTCTTGAAGGCGACTCAGGCACATTTCCAGACCGCGATATTGCTCGGGCTCTCGACCGATACTGAGGATCAACTCGTCTCGGCTGACAACGCGCTCTTCATGATTGAGCATTTTCCTCACCAAAGCTGTTTCCAGACCAGTCAGACTGATCTCGATACCGTCTTTGACCAATGCACCCTGATCATTGTCGAGATGCCAGGTTTCGCTGCAAGGCAGATCGCCTTCAATGGCTGGTGGCATATTGCTGCTTTCGCCAGTCAGTGCCGGGATGCTTTGAAAAGGATTGGCGGTTTGCGCAGCCAGCCATTCGGACTCAAGAGTCGCTAGGATTCGCTGGGTATCATGCTCAATACTGCGAGCAACATTCTTTCGACTGACGCTTGGATATGTGAACTCCATCACCATTGGCGCGGAGGAGGGCGATGCAACACCTTCAGAGTTGCCAAACGAATTGAAGCGTTCGCTGGACAACATGCTTTCCAGTTCACGTTGCGACGTTGTGCTGTGAGTCACGACAACAAAATATTTCCTTGGGAGGGTTGTACTAGTTTCCATGTCTCTCTCCTAAATACACACCAAAATTGGCTAAAAGATAAATCGGCAGGCGAGCAATGACTTCCTCGGAAGTAATCGATAGGCAGGGTCTGGGCCCAAGAATGGCCTCGATAAATTCCACTCGAACTGCTGCTATGTTATGGAGTTTTATTGTTATGGGTCGTGTTGCCGCGCTCATTCAATTGCTTGATTTCTAATAGGCGTGAGATGCAGATAGAACGATATGGTTGCATTAGACGATCCTTCGTACGCATGCAAAAGGGTGGCTGCCCTTGAGTCAGGCAGTCGATATCAGACCCCGCAGCAGGCGATAGCCATAGCCGCGAATGCTCTGAATCGCGTTTGTACCATACATGTCCTTGATTTTTCCACGCAAGCGGCTGATCGATTTTTCCAGCGCTCGAGGGTCGTAGAAATTGGTATTCAGGCCCATGATGCTGGCGATTTCATCATGGCTGAGTATGTGATTACTGGTTTGCGCAAAGGCTTCGAGGATCTTCATCTCGGCAAACGAGATGTCGAGTTTCTTGCCGGTGTCCATCAGGCAGATACGCGTCGGATCAAGCGTGAGGTTGAGATCGCGCTGCCACTCATCACTGCTGAAGAACTCACTCAGCAAATCGGCACCGTCATCGGCAACGGTATTAAGTTTGATACAAGCGTCCGCGCCGGCAAGATAGTATTTGATCTTGTTGAATGCACCACGACCGGTGATGACCGCGCAAATGATCGGTTTCAAGTTACCGTTGCGCAGGTTCTGCACCAACGCCAGATTGTCTTCCAGCGCCTGTGGGTTGTCGATGACCAGAAAGATGGCCCGATAAGAGCCGCAATATTCATTCAGCTGATATGAGCTAGTGTAGGAACTAGCCTCAAGTGCCATCTCAGTGTGCACATGCTTGGCGACCAGCGCTCTAAAATGTTCAGCCACGCCACGGGTACGACCCAGAGTGAGAACACCAGGTTCGTCATTTGTCGGGCGCGGGCTTCTAGTCGCTAAGTTCCCTGAGAGCATCGTGCATTGACTCGAATTAGTGCTGACATCGGGATGTTAAAGCACCGGTTCTCATCTGTGACTGACAATTGGTAACATTTGCGCGGATTTTAGACGTGTCTCGCGAGTTTTCTAACAATAATTAAGCTTTTCAAGCTTTTAGTTGATTTTCTCGGAGGGGTGAACTACTGCTTAGATGGTGGCGATATGCAATGGTGCCACTATTTTGAGCTTATTGCGATGGCTTTGTCCATGTCCAATTGCCACTGTCTGGCCATCTCTGGATAATGTGATATTGATCACACTTTATTGTCAGGGCAACTTTTTTCTGCAAAAAGGCCTAAATATTTTCTGCGTAGTTCGTCAGCCGACGATTACTAACATGGCTTGAGTGTGACAATTCATAAGACCTATTCTTTGTGATCAAAAGATCGTCCGATCGCGGCCCGAACCTTCGGCAACTCCTACAGGAGAATGCATTACAAATGTAGGAGCTGCCGAAGGCTGCGATCTTTTGATCTTCATATACGCCAATTGTGTAACTTCAGATACTCAACCCCTGAGTGTTATTGCCCGGTCGCTTATCAAGAGCGCTCTGACGGAGGATTAATGGATTTCTGGACCCTTTTCCAGGTGTTGATATTAGGTGCGGTAGAAGGCCTGACCGAGTTCTTGCCGATCTCGAGTACCGGCCACCAGATCATCGTCGCCGACTTGCTGGAATTCGGCGGTGAACGCGCCATGGCCTTCAACATCATTATTCAACTGGGTGCCATCCTTGCCGTCGTCTGGGAGTTTCGACCGAAGATCTTTGAAATCATCAAAGGCCTGCCAACTCAACGCAATGCACAACGCTTCACCCTCAACTTGCTGATCGCCTTTCTGCCCGCCGTGGTATTGGGCGTGCTGTTCGCCGACGCGATCCACGAATACCTGTTCAACCCGATCACCGTCGCGGTGGCCCTGGTCGTCGGCGGCATCATCATGCTGTGGGCCGAACAGCGCAGCCATGTGATCAGCGTCGAACACGTCGACGACATGCGCTGGTCTCACGCACTGAAAGTCGGATTCGTACAATGCCTGGCGATGATTCCCGGCACCTCGCGCTCCGGCTCGACCATCATCGGCGGCCTGCTCTTCGGCCTGTCCCGCAAAGCCGCCACCGAATTCTCGTTCTTCCTCGCCATGCCCACCATGGTCGGCGCCGCCGTCTACTCCGGCTACAAGTACCGCGACCTGTTCCAACCCAACGACCTGCCAGTCTTCGCCCTCGGCTTCGTCACCGCGTTCATCTTCGCGATGATCGCCGTGCGCGGCTTGCTCAAGTTTATTGCCAACCACAGTTATGCCGCGTTCGCCTGGTATCGGATCGCGTTTGGTTTGTTGATTCTGGCAACGTGGCTGTTTGGCTGGGTCAACTGGACCGCAGCAGCGGCCGCCTGATCACTGAGCGCTGATCAACGCCGCAACGGCGAGATCGTTTAGCGCCGAATCCGGCGACTCCTGGCGATATCGCTGCAAGGCCGAGGTGAAATACGCGGCCTGCAGCATGCCGTCGCTGGCCAGATAAAGCCGCGCGTCTTCTTGCTCCTCGGCGGAGTAAACGCGTTTAAAGCTTTCCGTAGTGTTGTTGGTGGCAGAGAAGGGCGTCAGCAACAGCACCATGATCGACAGGCCAGAGAACTGCGTCACTTCCCACGGCGTATCGGTACGGCCCATGCAAAAGCCATCGCAGTGCGCATAAACGTCGGAAGTGAAGCTGAACAAGGCAAGAAAGGCGTAACGCTTGAAAGCAGAAAAACTAAACGCGGGCATAAACGAAAGACATCCTGTCAGTACATCAAAACGCCGGGCAACGCTCATGCGTCGCCCGCACACTCAAAACCTCAATCAACGACCTTCAAGCAACTCAGCCGCCTGATCCAGCAACGCCAGCGGATCCTTGGCCTTGTGGATATCCACCGACAACAACTGACGGAATTTCCGCGCCCCCGGGAACCCCGTGCCCAGGCCCAGCACATGCCGCGTGATGTGATGCATCGCACCTCCGGCCAGCAAATGCTCGGCTATATAAGGACGCAACTGCGCCAACGCCTCAGCCCGACTGATCACCGGCGCCGAACTGCCGAACAACTGCTGATCCACCTCCGCCAGCAAATACGGATTGTGATAAGCCTCACGCCCCAACATCACACCGTCGAACGTCTGCAAATGCTCATGGCAAGCCTCCATCGTCTTGATCCCGCCATTCAGCACAATCTCCAACTCGGGAAAATCCGCCTTCAGCTGCGCCGCCACGTCATAGCGCAACGGCGGAACGTCGCGATTCTCCTTCGGCGACAACCCCTCCAGAATCGCAATCCGCGCATGCACGGTAAAACTGGTGCACCCGGCATCGCGGACAGTGCCAACGAAATCACACAGCTCCGCGTAACTGTCCCGACCGTTGATGCCGATGCGATGCTTTACCGTTACTGGAATCGACACAGCGTCTTGCATTGCCTTCACACAATCTGCCACCAGTTGCGGATGACCCATCAGGCACGCGCCGATCATGTTGTTCTGCACACGATCGCTTGGGCAGCCGACATTTAGGTTTACTTCGTCGTAACCGTGTTCCTGAGCCATGCGGGCGCAGGCGGCCAGATCCAACGGAACGCTACCGCCCAGTTGCAACGCGAGAGGGTGCTCGGCTTCGTTGTGACGGAGGAAGCGTTCGTGATCGCCGTTCAGGAGCGCGCCGGTGGTGACCATTTCGGTGTAGAGCAAGGCGTTCTTCGACAGGAGGCGTAGGAAGAAACGGCAATGGCGGTCGGTCCAATCCATCATCGGGGCGACGGAGAAGCGGCGGGAGAGTGGGGCGAGTGTGGCGGAAATTGGGGGCATTGGGGGTACGGAATCGGTGTGGCTGGGAGGTGGTCGGGAGTTTATCAGGAATGGTGAGGACGAGGTTTATTCGCATCCGTAAAGTTTGGGAGCATTTCGAATTTAATGGGCAGACAGATTGGTAAACTATTGCTAGCATATAGCCATTAGTTTGTAGCTATCTAAGGAGCAGAACTCTTGTTAAAAATAAACTGGTCGTCCTTTATTTATAATTTTGTGTTGTTTTCGGAGTTTTCAAATGCGCAGCCAAAGCTGTTAATATCTCAGCGCCTAAAAATTTTATTTTTTTCACTGTGTTTAGTGTATTGCCCTTTGATGTATGCAGATGAAGTTGGAGAGAGCATTGTTGCGCCTTTGGTTGAAGATGATTTGCGTCAAGCTAAGTCAGATATAAGGATGCACGAAAGAAATATTAAAGTGCTCGATGATTTGTTGGTTAAGATTCAGGGGGCGCAAATTCAAAAAACACCCCCTGACACCAACTCCGAAAGTAGTTGGAAAAGGTCTCAGGTCTTAGTTGATAGTCTTCAGCCAGGCAAACTGGATGACGAAAAATATCAGCAGGCTTTAGCTCTTTTAAATCAATCGCTTAGGGGGGCAATCGATTTCTCCGGAGATTTTTGGAGTCGCTCAAGTTTTGATTCTATATTTGATCGGGAAGTTTCGTCCGAGGCGAGTTATATGAAGGCTGCACGTGCCGCAGCTAGTGAAGTAATATCGAGTTATCGAAAGAAAAAACTCTCTCGTGATGATGGTCTTGGGTTAATAGGCTTTAGTGATGAGGTCGCATCTTGGGTTGGGGTGGCTGGAGGCGAGTCATTAGGAGAGGAAGAACTTGGTGCTAGAGTGTTGATTATAAAAAAGCTATATTTGAAGGGGCACGAGGCCGTATATTTAAGCTTGCAAAGTGAATATTTTGAAGCGGTTATGGAGGGTAAAAAAGCCGCTGAGTCCGCATTGAAAGCTTTGCGCACCCAAGAGCGAGACAGCTTGAGGGATAAGCGAAAGGCCTTGTCTAATTTTATTATTGAGTTTAAAAAGTTGGAGAAGCAAGACGAGGCACGCCGTGAAAGTACTGATATTAGACTGGTTTATGCTGTATACGGGATGATCGGTGTATTGTTGTTTTTATTTTTGGGGCTTAAGGTCTTTACAGATGATGTTGCTAAGGCTCTAATTGTAAATAGATCACTTGTAGAAGTTGTTGGTATGGCATTTATGCTTATTACGATAATTATTCTTGGGACGGGTGAGAAGTTGAGCAAAGAGATTCTTGGTACACTGCTTGGTACTATCGCAGGATATGTTTTTGCCCGCGGAACAGAAGATGGGCGCGCGAGTAGGAAGTTAAATGAATCTAGTAGCGAGTAGAGCGTTGAACCGAAATAAGCAATTGAAATTTGGCAGATTTATTTGCTAGTTTTTTGGCGATAAATAAATATGTCCCCATTTTTTGCTTTGAGAGAATCTGGATCAGAGGGGCGAAGGTGGGGGGGATCAGGATTGGGATAGGGCGGAGGCTTACGCGTCGTTACTACGTGCTCTTGCTTGAGGATGAGGCCAGACGAATGTGGTCTGACCCCCTATTTGATTATTTTTTTTTTGGAGTTTATCGCGTATCAGAAGAAACAGATCTTTGGCAATACCACGAATCTGCATACAATAGGTAGCCAAACTGATTCCATATTCTGGGTCTCTGGATGCCCAGTTAATCCTGTAGCTCGTCTTTTTATCGCACCGAGCTGCTCGTGCTAGCGCAGCAAAAGCTCCGGCTTCAGGAAGGAGCGTACATGCAAAAGTGGCGCCTGAGCCAATTGCCGCGCAAGTGTCTGTGACGTTCTCGTGCAAAGGCTTTTTGCCATCCAGCCAAACTTTATAACATGCATTCTCTGTGAGAATTAGAAGGCTTGTGTAGAGCGTTTTACCAATTGCCATTTCTGCATCTAAGGCTAACTGTTTTTTTACTTTTTCAAGCGAAGTGTTGGGCTGTTTCAGCAGCATCTCTTCGAATGTCGACAGATACATCGAATTTCCTGATCCGCCGAACGCAATGAGCCGAGAATCTTCAAAAATGGCGTCGATTTTGGGTGAGAAAATCTTGGCCTTGTATGCTTTTTCGGCGACTTCGCTTGAGTAAAGCCGATCGGCAGCCAGTACATTTCCATCCCAAACAATCGTAGTCAAGCTGTTAGCCCCTTGTTGATGTATTAAAAATCTCTTTCAGCATGAACCATACGGCATCAGCTGATTGTCTACCAAGCATGGGCAGCACTCCAACCCGACAAACAAAAAAAGGTAGTACCCGTCACAGGCCTCAGTAGTACGTTTCTTAAAAATTGCTACGAAGGTGAAGGGAAAAAGCCGGGATGTCTAAGTGGGCCGGGCGGCGGTGGATGGTTATGTCCAATCCATCATCGGGGAGATGTAGAAGCGGCGCGAGAGTGGGGCGGGATGTAGAGGCATTGGGGGAATCTGGATCAGAGGGGTGAAGGTGGGGGAGTTTATCAGGATTGGGATAGGACGGAGGCTTACGCGTTGTTACTCCGTGCTCTTGTTCGCTGATGAGGCATGACGTAGCGAATGAATATTGTGGTCTGGCCCCTATTTGCCCCACTCAAGTCTATGCCCAAGTCGAGTTTTGAAATTTTTCCATACAGCAACAGTTTCAACGAATTTGGCTAAGGCGTGCAAATTTTTGGAGATCGAGGATCTACATTTCATGATCTCCGGCATGATGGGGTAAGCCGGTTATTTAAGATGGATTGGGATATTCCGTGTGTAGCGAGTGTTTCAGGTCATCGTGATTGGAACTCCTTACGGCGTTACGCGCACCCTAGATGTCGGGGCGATTTAATTCGCTATGGGCACGGCTCGAAAGGATCGTGCAATAAGATATCATCGGTGCGGGTACGTTTGGTTCAATGACTGAGGGTGATGGATTATGTCTATTGACACAGGTTTCTGGGTGCGCGGTTTTAGAGGGTTTAAAGACGTTGGTGCTGGGTTTAACAAGGTGAAACCTATAAATGTCATAGTTGGAAAAAATAATATAGGGAAATCCAGCTTGGTAGCAGCTGTAGAGCATATGTTTAGATCTAAGGGGACACAGTATGAGATTGCGAAGCATGTAGAGTTTTGCGATGTGCTGTCCGAAGACCAATTGCAGGCAACGTTTAGTCATACTCAAGGTGGTGGAGAACTTCCGGGTAATCATTGGCGCGATCATGGTCGGAGTTTTGTAAATAAGTCCGTTGTGTGGAGGGAGGTTGAGAATAAGGTAGAGGTGCTTAGGGTTTTGGACTACGACGGGGATCTTCTTGCCAACGAAAAAAATCGTATCGGGCTGTCTGTTTCAAGTTTCAAGAGGCGAGATTTCAAACATGTAAGATTAGATGCAGATAGAGACTTGATAAAGGAAGGTTATTCGAGTGCTTTGTCATTGGAAAGCAACGGTTTAGGTGCGACCAATATTGTTCAAAACTATATTAATAGTTCTGTTCTAAATAGGGATTTGGTTCAAGTAAGATTGCTTACCGCTCTTAATGATGTGTTTACTCCGGATATAGTTTTTTCTGAGATCGTAGTGCAGTTTCACTCGGATAATAACATTTGGGAGATATATCTCGGTGAGGAAGGCAAGGGACTCGTCCCATTGTCAGCATCAGGCAGTGGATTGAAGACTGTTATTTTGAGTCTGCTAAATCTTCTTGTGCGTCCAGATTTTGAAAAAACCGCAATAGAAAAGTATGTTTTCTCATTTGAAGAGTTGGAAAATAATCTACATCCAACGTTGCAAAGAAATTTATTCTCTTTTTTACTGGCGTATGCGCAATCGACAGGTTGTCATATTTTTATAACCACGCACTCACAGGTTGCTATCGATCTTTTTCACGGTGAAGTTGATGCGCAAATTCTCCACGTCAGAAAGCAAGATGGTGAGGTGCTTGGAGTCATACTCGATGACCTGAATCGCGGCTATTCTGTCCTTGATGATTTAGGAGCAAAGGCCAGTGATATACTTCAAGCGAACGGAATAATCTGGGTTGAAGGCCCATCAGATAGAATCTACTTGAACAGGTTTATCGAGTTGTGGGGTGAGGGTGCGTATAAAGAGGGGCATCATTATCAGTTCATCTACTACGGTGGTAGCGTCCTCGCGCATGTGGACGCTAGTACTCCAGATTCAGATCTGCAAGAGGCTATAAGTGCGATAAAAATAAATAGGAACTTCATATTTGCATGTGATAGTGACAGAAAAACAAAAAACGGAAAACTAAAGAATCGAGTCACTGAGCTTCTTAAAGATGTGGCAAGTGAGCGCGGATATGTATGGGTTACACGCTGTCGCGAAATAGAAAACTATATTCCTAAAGAATGCTTTGAGTTAGAGTACGGGAAATTTGGTCTGCCGCAGATTGGCGAGTACGATTACGTCCAGGATTATTTGAGAATCAACGGGCTTTCACAAGCAAGCGCCTTTACGGACAAGCACCATAAAGCTGTAAGATTTAGTGAGAATTTCACGAAAGCCGCGCTATCATTTCGACCCGAATTGGATGTTGAAATGACAGCTATTATTGAACGCTTGATGATGTGGAATAGTTAGTTGTTTGAATGGCTGGCTTTGCAATTGTTATAATTGAAAATGTCTACTAGTAAAAAACTAGTTGCCTTCACGCGGCTCCTAGTTTTATTTTTCCTCAGCTTACTTTGCGAAACCTATTGAACTGGTTGTATTTCTCCATCGCTGCCTCTCGCTGACGATCAAGATGCGCAGCCAAGTTACAGAAGTATATTATACCTTTGGCGCCTTCTGGCTCAATTCCATACGAGTGATCGGGATCTATATTTGGCCAGCCATGACTTTGCGCTGGAACATATAGGAGAGCAAGACAGCGCAAAAAAAAGGAGCGCAGTTACGCTCTGCACTGGTGACAGTATTTGGACCGATAAGCGTGCTCATAGACTCTTTCCAAACAGAAAAATACATCTGTTTAAATTAACCATGTTGCTGAAGTCCTAAGCCTACACTCCCTTGCGCCTCCCCCTACACCTAAGACAGAATCCCCCGGCTTGTGCCTCTAGCCCGCAGGTTCTATCGTCCCTACGTCACTGCACACCAGTGATCGGGTTTGGTAGCCCGTCTCCGTCAGAAGCACAAGACTACTGTCTTGCGAGGGCGTTTCTCGTCTTCGTTTTATGGTGGTCATGCGCGGGGCGTCTTCGGATGCGCCGGGGTTCCTGACGACCGGTCTACCAACCTGCGTATGGCCTCCACCCTTCGTTTGGTAGCGAGAGTGATGGCTCCTTTTCGTTTATCCGTCAGGAGTTACACCATGTTCAAACCAACACCGAATCCACCAGACACCGATCCCGCATCCCCCTACGAATCCCTCAACTCCAAAAAACTCCACGAAGCCGCCGAACGCGCCCTCGATCACTATCTCCTCCCGCCCGGCCACATCATGTCCAGCGTCAACGAGCCCGAGCGCATGTACCTCGCCAACCCGAAGTACGACTCGGAATCCCTGCTGGCCAATGCCAGTGAGACGCTGAGTTCAGCCTCCGAAATGCTCAACAACTTCGCCGCAGCACTCGACCCTGCGCACCGCAAAACCGCGCTGGGCATTGCACAGGTGGTGATGCTAGGTGAGTTGGCGGTGAATCAGGCGTTGGATAACGTCGAGTTGAAGGCGTAAATCCTGACCTTTGTGGCGACGGCGGTCAGTCCGTCGCCATGAGGGTCAGGCGCGGGAGTTACCCCATTTACCCAAATGGACAGAATGATGGCCATTCAGTAGCATTTCGCGCACTCCGCGTTTAAAAACGCCGCAATCCCACGGAAGCACTGATTGCTTTCAACCTCGTCGATGAGAGTTTATGAATACTCGTAAAAATCCGCTGCTAGCGTTCGTGATGTCGTGCCTGGTGGCCGGCTGGGGTCTGGTTTATGTCGGTCGCGTTAAATGGGCGGTGCGGGTTGCCGCGCTGCTCTATGTCGGTGTGGTTTTGCTTGGCGTGTGCGGAGTAACGACGACGCCAATCGGTTTGTATGTCTTCGGCATTTTTGTCGTGCTGGTCAAACTGGGATCGGCCACGGCGGCGGCGATGTTGGCGCGTAAAGAAGGCAGTTCGGTGGACAGTCCCAGCACCCGTTTCCATGTGTTTTACGTGGTGACGCTGATCATCGTTTCGCTTGTTCTGCTGGGGCCGTTGAGAGGGCCGATTCTGGGGTTCAAGACTTACTTCATTCCGTCTGGCTCGATGGTTCCGACCCTCTCGATCGGGGACTATATCGTCACCAAAATGCGTATCGACGCGCCGCAGGTTGGCGACATTGTGGTTTATCGCTACAACGGCACGGAGGCGGTCAAACGTGTCGCCGCAGTGGGTGGCGATACCTTGTCGATCGTTGACGGTAAGGTCATTCGCAATGGTGAAAACATGGGGTTGTTCTTTGCGCCGCCAGAGCGCGTGAAGGATCCTCGTTATCAGCAAACGCCGCAGACGGTGATCGAGAAAGACCACGTGTATTTGCTCGGCGATAACCGCGATAGCAGCAACGACAGCCGCTTCATGGGGCAGGTCGCCGTTGAGGACATTGTCGGTAAGGTCACCGGAATCTGGTTTTCAGAAGATCGATCGAGGATTGGCACAGTCTTTCACTGATGAGTCCCATCCTGAAGGGCGAGTTGCGGTGGCTGGTGACCTGTCCTTGAGCGCAAGTCCAAGCGTCCATCAAAAACGGTTTTTGGTATGGCCTTGAGGCTGCGGCGGTCGTCAACTATTGGCTAGCGATGGGGTCGGTCACTTTCGATAATGCCTGGAGATCTCTTTCCAGATGTATTTGTATCGAAACGTCAGCCAACGTATCAGCAGTTTGTCTATCTGCCGTCGAACGCGGCTGTTTTCCCGGGCTTTCAAAGTCTCTGCTATGTCTGCCTTCAACTGCTCCGAGTTGAAGGCAGACCAGATCATTGGAATCACGGTTTCAAGATTCGTATGGCAAACAGGTGCGACCTCTTCGTAGAGGATTCGCTTTATCTCTTGTGGGTCGTAGTCTTCGGTTTCGCGCGCGATAAATGCGTAGTTGACCTCATTGTCGACAAACGCATCTGACAGCGCCCAATGGACGTCGAATCGCTGCTGTTCAGTTGCTGATGCCCATTCACGTTTGGCTGGGTCGATTATTCGCGGCGCCGGTTCTACCATTTTCTGACTTTCATTCAGGTGCTGTGTGAGTGAGAAGATATCCTCCTGGTGTTTAAGGGCTGCCGACAGCGCTGCTCTCTAGTCGGGCAATCACGCTTTGTAAGGCAGGACGCTTGTTCTGCCATTCGTCTTTGGTGATGCCCAGCAGGACAACGTCGATCCGAACCCCATCCTTCACCACGTTCTGCCGCCTAACCCCCTCAACCTCAAACCCGAACTTCTGATGCATCTTCACCACCGCCGAATTCATCGCCAGCACTTCACAATTCAGCTTCTCCAACCCCGCTACACCAAACGCATAATCCAGCATCCAGAATTCAACGACACTGCCCAAGCCCTTACCCTGCAACCCCACGTCCAGATAAAACGCCCAATCCGCGCTCCTGTGCAAAACATTGATCGCATTCAACGAAACAACCCCCACCGCCTGCTCATCCTTGATCACCACAAACACTTGCTGGCGTGGATTGCCCTTTAACGAGTTCAGCCAATTCGCATGTTCCTGCTCGGAGATTTCATGCGAGGTGTACATGAATTTACGCACGTCCGGCTGATTGCGCAGGCTGCGGACGTGGGCCTGAATGGCAGGGCTGGCATCGGTGAGAGGCAAGAATTGCATGGGGATGTCCTTTTCGGCGGGTAAGCGATTCTGAACCGGCGCTGTCGATCAGCAAAGTTTCATCTTGCCGATTGCGGCGCGGGCCTAGGATGTTGGCACAAGACCGTCGCTGTTCATCCCGAGGGGAATCGTGCCATGCGCCTTAATGTCGTCAAAGTGCTGTTGATCGCTGCAACGGTATCGGTGTTGAGTGCCTGTTCGGGCGCGGGTGGTTTGACCATCACCCGTTGTTTCTCCGGCGATTGTCAGTCGCCGGAGGGGCGCAACGCCAATACGTTGAAGTTTGGTGGCAACAGTATCGGCAGCAGTCTCAATCAATATAGCTCCGGCATGTTGCATGACGATTGAGGATTACTGCGCGGCAGGCACGGCAATCCATTCGCTTAGCGTTTGCTGATACTTGCCGGTGACTTTGCTCAAGTGCAGCCACTGATCGACGTACAGTTTCCAACTGATGTCATCGCGCGGCAGCAGATAAGCCTTCTCGCCATATTGCATGTACTGATGCGGATTGACCGCGCACAAACCCGGTTTGAGTTTCTGCTGGTACAGCGCTTCCGAGGCGTCGGTGATCATCACGTCGGCTTTGTTGTCGAGCAGTTGCTGGAAGATCGTCACGTTGTCGTGCAGGGCCAGTTGCGCTTTCGGCAGGAAGGCGTGGACGAAGGCTTCGTTGGTGCCGCCGGCGGGTTCGACCAGGCGCACGTTGGACTGATTGATCTGCTCGATGGTTTGGTACTTGCTGACATCGGCGCAGCGTACCAGCGGGATCTTGCCGTCGGTGTCGAGGGTGTTGCTGAAGTAGGCTTTTTTCTGCCGCTCCAGCGTCACCGAAATGCCGCCCATGCCGATGTCGCACTTGCCGGCCTGCATGTCCGGCATCAGGGTTTTCCAGGTGGTTTGCACCCATTGCACTTTGACGCCGAGGCTGTCGGCCAGCGAGCGCGCCATGGCGATGTCGATGCCTTCGAAGTCGCCGTCGGGGCGTTTGAAGGTGTAGGGCTTGTAGTCGCCCGTGGTGCAGACGCGCAGTTCTCCCTGTTGCTGGATGCTGTCGAGGTGTGCAGGGTTTTGCTCTGCGTGAGCGCCGGCGGCCAGGGTCAGCAGGCCGCAGAAGATCATCGTGCTTTTTAGAATTGTCATTGCAAATGGGCTTCTGAAAAGGAAGGTGGCCCAGTGTAGTGAAAGGCTTTCCCGGGTGTCATCCCGCGTCCGGACTTAATGTGCCTAGCCACGCCACCAGTGCCACGATCAGCAATGCGATTGCCAGTTCAACGACAACGCTTCGTCTAAGCGCATTGACCGCGACGACATGCTGCCCATCGCGTAACGCTTGCGCCAATGCCGGCCCGAGATGAAAGCGGTTCAACGCCGCCAACACCAACATTGCGGCAAACAGTAAAACCTTGATCGCCAGCAGCATCCCGTACGTGCCGAGTAACACTTCATCCAGCCTCGGGCCGATGATGAACAAGTAATTCACCACGCCGGTGATCGACAGCGTCAGCACAATCGCTGCGCCGACCCACTCAAAGCGCCGAACCGCAAACGCCAGCGAACGAATGTGCGCTTCATCAACCAGCCCCCGCGCTATCAACACCAGCGCCAGCATCGCCCCCAGCCACGCACCCGCCGCCAGCAGGTGCAGAATGTCGCTGAGAAAATGCCAGAAGCGCAGCGCGCCCTCGTCCATCGCCCCATGCCCGCTCCAGGCCAGAGAGGCGAGGGCGATTGCGCCGGCAAACGATGCAAGCCACAAACCCGGCCGAATCACCACGACGATCAATGCAGTCATCCGCACGGCCCACGCCAGCCCGACATCCGTTTCCAACACCATCATTTGCACAGGCGGCCACAGCGCCGCGAGCGCGGTTTCGCCGCTCATGGTACTGGTCATCAGCACCAATCCTGCCACTGACAGCAACGCCCCGATCAATGCCATCCCGCGCAGCATCGGCCGCAACCGCAGCAGCGTCTCAGCGCTGTACAGCGCAAACAACGCCAGCCCGAACACCAGCAGCAAATCCACATACAACGCAAACCGCAGGATGATGTTGATCAGTTCGCCCATCGCTCACTTCACTTTGAACGTGACGTTGCCAGTGATCGGGTGCGTGTCGCTAGACACCGCGCGCCATTGGACTTGATAAGTGCCGGCGGGCAACGGCGCGAGCGGGGTGATCAGCATGCTTTTCGGGTCGCTGCCGGCGCTGACTTTGGCTTTCATTGGCATCGGCGAATGGGCCATGCCGGGCATTTCGGTCATCTCCAGTTTGGCGCCGGAGAATTGCGTCAGCAGGCTCTCGGAAAAATGCAGTTCGATCTTGCCGGGTGCGGCGCCGTCGGCCCCTTCGGCCGGGGTCGACGAGAGCAGTTTCGGGTGGGCCTGGGCGAGGTTGCTCAGGAGCAAGGCGCTGGCGAGTACGAGGGTGATTTTCAAGGTGCGCATGCAAGACCTCTGGGGTGTTTTCTAAGGGAATTCAGAACCACAGCCGCACGCCGAGCACGACTCGCGCTTCGCTGCGATCCTCGCCTTCTTCGCGGGCGTAATCGGCGCTGTTGCCGTAGGTACGGTTCCACGTCACGCCGATGTACGGCGCAAATTCGCGGCGCATTTCATAGCGCAAACGCAGGCCGGCTTCAGTGTTGGCAAGGCCGGAACCGATGCCGCGTTGTGGATCGTTTTTACCGTAGACATTGAGCTCGGCGGTGGGCTGCAGGATCAGGCGATTGGTCAGGAGGATGTCGTAGTCACCCTCCAACCGGATGGCGCTCTGACCCCCTTCACCGATAAAAGCGGTGGCCTCGGCTTCGAAGTTGTACAGCGCCATGCCCTGCAAACCGAACGCGGCCCAGGTCTGCGGCGCGCCGGGTTTGAAGTCCTGACGCACGCCGCTGACCACGTCCCACCACGGCGAAATCGCATGGCCCCACAGCGCCTGAAGCTCGGCCTCTTCGGTTTTGCCATTGCTGCGTTCGCCCTCTGAGCGCAGCCACAGCCGATCGATGTCGCCCCCGATCCAGCCGGACAGATCCCAGGCCAACGTGCTGCCGTCATCGGCGTCCTGCCATTCGAGTTTGTCGGCGAGGAAGTACGTGTGGATCGCGCTGTCGTGGACTTGATGGCCGCCGGGGCTGGTGAATACGGCGGCGCGGTCGGCGTCGGTCAGTGGCGGTATTGCCGTGCGGCTTTCGGTCGGCGCGGCGGGCTGCATCATGCCGTCGTCCATTCTTTGCATGGCCGGGTGATCCATGCCGGACATCTGGCTGTGATCCATGCCCGGCATGTCGCCGGCAGCCATCGCCGAACTGCCGATCAGCAGCAAGGAAAACGCAGTGAATCGAGTCATCAGTGGCCCCTTCATGCTTCCACCCGCACTTCACGGAACATGCCCATTTCCATGTGATAAAGCAGATGGCAGTGATAAGCCCAGCGGCCGAGTGCGTCGGCGGTCACGCGGTAACTGCGGCGCGTGCCGGGCGGCATGTCGATGGTGTGTTTGCGCACCTGGAAGTCGCCGTTTTCGTCTTCCAGATCGCTCCACATGCCGTGCAGGTGAATCGGGTGGGTCATCATCGTGTCGTTGACCAGCACCAGGCGGATGCGCTCACCGTACTTCAGGCGCAAAGGTTCGGCGTCGGAGAATTTGATGCCGTTGAACGACCAGACGAATTTCTCCATGTGACCGGTCAGGTGCAGTTCGATGGTGCGGCTCGGGTCGCGGCCATCGGGGTCTTCGAAAGTGCTGCGCAGGTCGGCGTAGCTCAGCACGCGACGGCCGTTGTTGCGCAGACCGAGGCCCGGGTCGTCGAGTTTTGGCGCGGTGGTCATGGCTTGCATGTCCACCAGCGGATTGTCTTTTTCGCTGTCGGGATGGGCTTGCATCGGGCCCATCGCCGAGTGATCCATGGCGCTCATGTCCATCGAGCCGTGATCCATGCCGCCCATGCCCATGTCATTCATGGTCACCAGTGGGCGCGGGTCCAGACCCGGTACGGGCGCAGATAACCCGGCGCGAGTGGCGAGGGTGCCACGGGCATAACCGCTGCGATCCATGGCCTGCGCAAACAGGGTGTACGCCTCGGCGCCCGGCTCGACGATGACGTCGTAAGTCTCGGCCACGGCGATGCGCAGTTCATCGACGCTGAGCGGTTTGACGTGCAAGCCATCCGCCGCGACCACGGTCAGTTTCAGTCCGGGAATGCGCACGTCGAAGTAGGTCATCGCCGAGCCGTTGATCAGGCGCAGGCGCAGCTTTTCACCGGGGCGAAACAGGCCGGTCCAGTTGTTATCCGGTGCGTGGCCATTCATGAGGAAGGTGTAGGTGGCGCCACTGACGTCGGCAATGTCGGTGGGGTTCATGTTCATTTCTGCCCACATCTTGCGATCGGCAATGGTGGCGCCCCAGCCTTTCTCGCTGACGTCACTGATGAAGTCGCCGACGGTGCGTTTGTCGAAGTTGTAGTAGTCGGACTGCTTTTTCAGGGTCTTCATCAGGCTGGTCGGGTCTTCGTCGCTCCAGTCGCTGAGCATCACCACGAACTCGCGGTCGTACTGGAACGGCTCAGGCTCCCGGGCGTCGATCACCAGCGGGCCGTAGACGCCGGCCTGTTCCTGCAAGCCGGAATGGCTGTGATACCAGTAGGTGCCGTTCTGCCGAAGCTTGAATTGGTAGACGTACACGCCGCCCGGTTCGATGCCGTGAAAGCTCAAGCCCGGCACGCCGTCCATGTTCGCCGGCAGCAGAATGCCGTGCCAGTGGATCGAGGTGCTGGCGCTGAGCCGGTTGCGCACCCGCAGCGTCACGGTGTCGCCTTCGCGCCAGCGCAGCAATGGGCCGGGCAGGCTGCCGTTGATGGTCATCGCCGTGCGAGGGCGGCCGGTGAAGTTGACCGGGGTTTCGCCGATGAACAGTTCGAAGTCGCTGCCGCTCAGTTCATTCACCTGGCCTGGTGCGTTGAGCGCCCAGACCGGCGTGCGCCAAAGGCCGAGGCCGCCGAGCAGACTGCCGGCGGCGAGGCCTTTGACGAAGGTGCGTCGTGATGGGTTGGAAGGCATGCGCTGGAAATCCCCGTTTGACTCATGACGGGGAGGCTAACCAGCGCCAGCTTTCAGTTGGCTGAGGCGGGGATTACAGTTTTGACAGTTTGATCATTTGCTCTACAGGCCGAGGCCTTCCTGCACCGCCAGCAACAGATTGTTTTCGGTCAGGGCGATGGCGTCCAACTGTTGGCCTGTTTCAATCGACTGCACCCACCAATGGCTTTCACCGTGTTCATCCACGGTACGCAGCAGGTAGGTGTCCGTGGCTGACGGGATGATCTGCACTCGCCCGGCGCCATCCTCGGTAAACCGCGCAATGGGATCGAATGTCAGGCTTTGATGATTGGCTTCGATCACCAGTTGGTCGATGGCGTAATCGTGGGATTCACCATCGGGAGACGTTTCGCAAACGTGGGTAGGATTGCGCCGAATCTTCAACCCGACCTCGGTGACTGGCTGTAACCAGGCTTCAATGCGGTGGTACAAGTCGTACACCTGCGCCGGCCAGCAATCGATCTCCAGCGCGGCATCCGCGTGGGTGTGCCGGGTTTGCTTGAGTTTGGCGGCGAGTTCGTCTGCTTTACTCATTTCGGATCCCTTGGTTTGATGTCTGCCTGTTAATCGTAGACCTTTCAACGGCGTACGGCCTTGCCTTGCGTCATGCGCTTGCAACACAAACATGGCGAAATCAGCGCTGGCCCAGTCTGGCCAGGATCGAAAACCACGGACGCAGGCGTCCCAAGGAGCGGGTAGATGAAAAAGCTGTTTACAATTTTCGCGGTGATCGCGCTGACGGCCGGTAGCATCGGCTTGAGTTCGGCGCGGCAATCACAGTCGAGCAAGGCGCAGACGGAATCGGTGGCGGGGGTGTTCGACTACTACCTGCTGGCGTTGTCCTGGTCGCCGACCTTTTGTTTGACGCACAAAGATGACTCGCAGTGCACGGGCAAAGGCTACGGCTTTGTGCTTCACGGTTTGTGGCCGCAATACGCCAAGGGCGGCTGGCCGGAATCCTGCCCACCGCTGACGACGTTGAATGCGGCGCAAACCAGCCAGGGCCTGACGCTGTTCCCGACCAAGAAACTGCTCGACCACGAATGGTCCAAACACGGCACGTGCAGCGGTCTCGGCGCGATGGGCTATCTGGATGAAGCGGACAAAGCCGTGGCGACGGTGAAAATCCCGGACGAACTGCAACCGTTCAGCAGTTCCTATTACTTCGAAGCCCAGGAAATCGCCGACCTGTTCCGCAAGGCCAACCCGGGGATTCCGGCCGATGGGATCGCGGTGATTTGCAGCGGCCCGGAACTGTCGGAAGTGCGCGTGTGCATGGGTAAGGATCTACAGTTCGGCGCGTGTGGCAAGGGCGTGAAAACCCAGTGCCGGGCGGGAGATATTCGGGTGCCGCCGTCGCGCTGATCGATTAATAACTCAAGACGATATGGTTTTTCAACGCGGTGGGCTATTGGTGCTCACCTCGTTCTTATCATTAGCAGGGCGTGATTTTTAGAATGCCGTCGCAGTTATTCAACTTCGATACATCGTTCAGTGGAAAGCTGACAGACTGTTTCTGATACGTGGAACTCGCCGGGCTGTTACCTGTTAGTGGGTCGGTTTTTTTAATCTTTTGGCAGGTCTGTTTCAAATTGCAAACACCTTCAGGACTTTGAGTGGTCCAGTCATCGCCGGTGCAGCTTCTATAGGCTTTTGACTGGGCCCAAGCCCCTTGGCATTCCTGGTCGTGTGCCGCAAGAATTTGTGGGCTATCGAGTGTAAATAGCAGGGCGAGTGCGCAGTAGGCAAGTCTTGTCGTTTGCATGGTTATTCCCTCGAAACCGATTCTGACCCGTGTCAGAGATTGCTGTGCTTTAAGCGAATTCTGAGCGGGTCTTGAGCGTCCTAGGGTCGGCGTATTTTTCGTAAGCCTCTACTGTAAGAAGTAACAGGTTCGCGGGTTCATTTAGTTTTTTTACTCATGAGTCCACTATTTCCAACAGCTATATCGAATAATAACCAGGCTGCAATTTCTCCAAAGTTGGCAGTGAAGCCAGACGCGCCATCAGACTTGCCCATTTGCATCCACACCCAACTCCCCACGCAAAAACTCCACCAAGCCGTGCTTTAACCCATTCAAGACCCCCTCACGGCTGATCAACGCCAGCCGCCACGGCCTTTGCGCAACATTGAGCTCACGAATCGCCCGCTGCCGATACAGGCAGCCTTGAGGAAACAGCGTCAGCTGCAGCACGCCACTGGACGAATCGAAATCCACGCCTTTGACCCATACCAGCCGTTCCGGCCAGGTTGCCCATGCCGGGCCGCTGTCCGGTTCGCGTTTGATCAGGGCGATGTCGATGTCGCCAGCATCGAGCCGCTGGCGCAGCTCAGGCTCATGCCGCTGATGGTTTCCAGACGCGTGCGGGTGGTTGCGGGTGAAGCCGGCAAGGATCAGCGCCATGCGGCGGGCATCGAAGTCTTCCGGCATGCCGATGCGCAGGATTTCCAGATCGAGGTCGCTAGCCAGCGCTTCACTGCACGGTGCAATGCGCCGGCTGGCACTTCACAACGGACTAACCGTAAAGAACAATCGAAAATAAATCGGCGAACAGCGATCATCCAAACTCGCTGCGCGCCGATACTACTGGGCGGGATCAGGGCGTTTGCCCGGTATGTCCCGGTGGGCTACGCTCATCAACACAAGGGTTTCGGGCGTTTGCCCCTGTCGTACCTGCCCAGGACACGTTTTTGCCTATCCCCATTCACGATCCGCAACAAGCCTCCGGCACGCTTAAGCGTCTGCCGCTGCGCAAAGCGGCGGCGCTGTTTATCGTTGCGGTATGTCTGTGCCTGTTCGGTTTGCTGTACCTGCAGCTCGAGCAGTCGCGCCGACAGGATCTGGAAATGGCTGAAATGGTTTCGGGCAATCTGACCCGGGCCATGGCGCAACAGGCCGAGGACACCTTTCTGGCCGCTGATCTGGTGCTGACCAGCCTGGCCGACTGGATCGAGGACGATGGTTACGGTTCCGGCCAGAAGGCGCGTTTGCAGAAAACCTTTGCCCGGCGCGTGCAGCAACTGGATCAGTTGCATGGCATATTCCTGTTCGATCGCGAGGGGCAGTGGGCGATCACCTCGTTTACCGATCTGCCGCGCGACGCTGGTGTTGCGGATCGCGAGTACTTCAGATTTCATCAGCAGAATACCTCGACGCTGGCGCACATCGGCCCGGCGATTCGCAGCCGCGAGAACGGCGAATGGATCATCCCGATTTCGAAACGCATCAACGACCGCGCCGGCAACTTCCAGGGCGTGTTGCTGGCCGGGATCAAGATGTCCTACTTCGACCGGTTCTTCGAAAGCTTCAGCCTGGATAACAACGGCATCATGTTTCTCGGTCTGACTGACGGCACACTGTTGGCGCGTCGACCTTTCGATGAGGGTTTGATCGGTTCTTCGCTGGCGCAGGGCAGGATTTATCAGTCGTTGTTGCCCGAGGCCTCGGCCGGTACGGCGATGATCAACTCGGTGGTCGACGGCGTCGTGCGTTTATATGGTTACCGGCAACTGGCGTCGTATCCGTTGGTGGTGGCGGCGGCGACGTCGCGCGACACGATTCTCAAGGGTTGGCACGCGCGCGCGTTCCAGTCCAGTGTGATCATCGCGTTGGTGATTCTGGGGGTCGGTCTGTTCGGCTGGGTGTTCATCCACCAGGTGCGTGACGGCGAACGGATCGAGAAAAACCTGCGCAAGGCACAACGTACGCTGGAACAGATTGCCACCCATGACAGCCTCACCGGGTTGGCCAACCGGCGGCTGTTCGAGCGTTCGCTGGACATCGAATTTGCCCGCGGCGCACGGCAGTCGAGCCCGGTCAGTCTGATCATGCTCGATATTGATTTTTTCAAGCGCTACAACGACGCCTATGGCCATGTCGCGGGGGATCATTGCCTGACCCAGGTGGCGCAGGTGGTGAAGAGTTGCTGTCAGCGCAAGGCTGATCTGGCCGTACGTTATGGCGGTGAGGAGTTTGCCGTGTTGCTACCGGACACCGACATCAATGGCGCACTGGCCATTGCCGGGCAGATCCGGCGTAGCGTGATGGACAAACGCATCACTCACAGCGGCTCGCCTTCGGGGTATCTCACGGTGAGCCTCGGCTGCTACTCCTTCATCCCTCTGGGCAATGACAGCCCCGAGGTGTTTATCCAGCGCGCCGATGCTGCACTGTACCAAGCGAAAAATGCCGGACGAAATCGCGCCGCCGTGTTGTCGATGGAAACCGTGATCGGGGAGCTGATGCGCTCGGATCGTTGATCGGCGCGCAATCAGACAAGCCATGGCGCTCACCATGGCCTGCTCTTGTTCGTTCAGCTGCCAGTACCACCCCCCGCGCCGCCGGTGCCGCCGCCCGCTGCACCGGTGCCACCCCCGGCACCTGAACCCGAGCCGCTGGCGCCACCGTTGGTGCCGGTGCCGGTGCCAGTCCTGGCCCCGTCATTGCCATTGCCAGTGCTGCTTGAAGGGGCGCCAGGTGTGCTGTTGGGTGGCATGTTCGAGCCGCTGGTGGCACCTGATTTGGTGCCGGTGGCATCCGCGCCATCGTTGGCGGCGAAGACTGCGGCGGAAGTGCTTGCCAGCAGGCCGGCAAGCACGAGTGACGTCAGTGTGCGGGTAGTCATGGTGGGTCTCCAGAATAGGGCCGGTTACCTGACATTGGTCTGAGGCGCGTCGCACTTGGTGCCTGTCGGGTGACGAGCGGTCGCCTCAGTCGTACGCCGCCAACTTCTGCTCAAGGCGCTGGCGAACCTGTAGCCACTCGTCATCGATGATGCTGAACCGCACGGAGTTGCGCTTGCGTCCATCCGGCATGATCCGTTCATGGCGGACGATGCCTTCCTGTTGTGCGCCCAAGCGCAGGATCGCCTGACGTGATTTCTGATTGTTTTCATCGGTGGTGAACTGCACGCGCACGCAGTCGAGCACTTCGAAGGCGTGACGCAGCATCAGGTATTTGGCTTCGGTATTGACGAAGGATTTCTGCCAGCGTTCGGCGATCCAGCTGCTGCCGATTTCCAGCTTGCGATTGAGCGGGTCGATCTTCCAGAACCGCGTTGAGCCGATGACTTCGCCGCTGTCCTTCAAGACAATGACAAACGGCATGACCGTGCCGGCGTCGCGGCCTTCCAAGGCTTTTTTCAGGTAGCTGTCGACGGTGCCCGGCGACGGCACGACGGTGACGGTGAGGTTCCACAACTCGCCGTCAGCGGCGGCGTGGAGCAGGGCGTCGGCGTCGGCATACTGAAGCGGGCGCAGAACGATGCGCTGGCCTTGCAGCGTAGTTTGCATGGATTCGATTCTCGGCGGTGCAGGTGGATGGCCTATTACGCCGCAACGTGCCGATCCGATGCAACCGGCGCGAGTGACGCGGAGTCAGATTTTCTACAGACCATGGGCAGGAGCCTCAGCCAATGAAAAATCTGCGGATCGCCACTTACAACGTCAACGGCCTGCGCGCTCGATTGCCGAACCTGCTGGAGTGGCTAAAGCGCGAGCAGCCCGACATTGCTTGTCTGCAAGAGCTCAAGTCGCTCGACAGTGCGTTTCCCGCCGCTGAACTGGAAGCGGCCGGTTACGGCGCGATCTGGCAAGGGCAGGCGGCGTGGAACGGGGTGGCGATTCTCGCCCGCGATGCGCAACCGCTGGAGAGTCGGCGCGGGCTGCCCGGCGACCCTGATGACAAGCACAGCCGGTACTTGGAAGCGGCGGTGCACGGGGTATTGGTTGGCTGCCTTTATTTGCCCAATGGCAATCCGCAACCGGGACCGAAATTCGATTACAAACTGGCCTGGTTCGAACGACTGATCAGCTACGCGAAAGACCTGCAAGGCAGCGATCATCCGGTGGTGCTGGCCGGTGACTACAATGTTGTACCCACCGACATGGACATCTACAACACCCGTTCCTGGCTCAAGGATGCGTTGCTGCAACCCGAGAGCCGTGCGTGTTATCAGCGGTTGCTGGATCAGGGCTGGACCGATTCGCTACGCCATCTGTATCCCGAAGATCGTCTATACACCTTCTGGGATTATTTTCGTCAGCACTGGCAAACCAACTCCGGTTTGCGCATTGATCACCTGCTGCTCAACCCGGCGCTCAGTCCGTATTTGTATGAGGCCGGGGTAGACGCCTGGGTACGCAACGAGCCGCATGCCAGCGACCATGCGCCGACGTGGATTCGTATCGGCTCGCGCAAAAGGCGCTAGCGGACGATTGGCGAAATCAATTATCGAAACAGCTGCCCGATCCCGTATACATGGCGACCATCAACGCAGTGACCTGCGGCACCATGCATAAGGATCGAGCAATGAGTGAGCCACGCCTGAACGATGTGAAACTGTATCTGCAACGCCTGGGTTTCGCTGCGCCGCCGGCGCCGACACTGGCGACGCTGCGTGAATTGCAATGGCGTCATACCGGCGCCTTTACCTTCGAAAACCTCTCGACCATTACTGGCGCGCCGGTACTGATTGATTTGCCGTCCATTGAACAGAAGGTCCTGCATCAGGGGCGTGGCGGTTACTGCTACGAACTCAATCACCTGTTTTATGCCCTGTTGCTCGAATTGGGTTTCGATGCTCGTGCGATCAGTGGTCGAGTGGTCATGAACCAGCCTGAAGGCACCTGGACTGCGCGCACCCACCGATTGAGTCTGGTGACCATCGATGATGTGCGTTACATCACCGACGTCGGGTTTGGCGGCATGGTGCCGACCGCACCGCTGTTGCTGGATTCCGAAGCTGAGCAGGTCACCCCTCACGAACCTTATCGCATCGAAAAACAGGCCGATGGCTACATGCTGCGCGCCAAGGTCGCCGGCGAGTGGCGGTCGATGTACCTGTTCGATCTGCAGCGCCAGGAAGACATTGATTACACCATCGGCAACTGGTACGTCTCGACCCACCCGCAATCTCCTTTCGCCACGCGCCTGATGGCTGCGCGTACTGGCGACGGCTGGCGTAAAACCTTGAACAACGGCAGTTTCGCCCTGCATCGCATGGGCGCTGATAGTGAGCGGCGCGAAATATCCGACGTCGATGAACTCATCGACGTGCTGCAACAGGCGTTCGGTCTGCGCGTGCCGGATCAGCCGCATGTACGCCAGTCGCTGGCGCGAATGCTCGTGCCTGTCTGACAATCAGGGTTTTGCATCCGGCTCCAGTACGCGACGGATTTCCCCGACGGCTGCCGACAGCTTTTTCTCGAGACTCTTGAGGTCGGCGGCGGTAATGCCCTGTTTGAACTGCCCGGAAAGGGCCGGATCATCGGCCGGCTGTGTGGCACCCTCGAGCAACGCCTGGCGCAGCGTGTTGTTGATCACCGTCTGATAACCGAAACCCTCGTTTTCCGCGACGTTGCGCGCTGCCTCGATGACAGCATCGTCGAGCATGATGGTGATACGGGTTTTGCCCTTGGCGGCCGCCAGTGCGCCGCGTTTGCCCTGGGAGAAGTCATATTCATCTTTCATCGGTCAAGCCTCCTGAAAATATGCGCTACGTTCGCTCGGTGTGGCGACACGGGCAGAAATGATTCGTACGACATTCGCGTCTCGGTAACTGTACGCAACGACCAACAAGCGCCCTTTGCCGTTGAGGCCAATAGTGATCCAGCGCTGTTCGTCATGGTCGTTGTCCTCGATCGTCAGTGCTCGTTCGTCGTGAAAGACCGGTTCGGTCTCGGCGAGGCTGACGCCTTTGTGCTTGAGTTTGTTGGCCGCGTTCTTGCTTTTGTCGTACTGAATGTCCAATGACTTCATTATGCATACTTTATATGTATAAAAAACGACGCGACCGTACCGTCGGTCGCCATGAACAGTTCAGCCTAGTGGGGGTTGGCGCAGACGCCGGTAGGGATGTGTTGCCGGATTTGTGGGGGATGCAAGCGGCGGGATAGAAGCATGGGTGGCTACCTATCCATTATGTGACTGATAAGTTGTATACAACTCTATGGACATTTGTCACGAGTATTGAATACAGTGTGCGCATAACAAAAACCAGGGAACCCCCCACCATGAAAACGCCCCATGTTTCACACCAACGGCCCGAGGACGAAAATCTCGGGGTCGGCGCGAATATGGCTTACGGCCTGCAACATGTTCTGACCATGTACGGCGGTATCGTTGCGGTGCCACTGATCATCGGCCAGGCGGCCGGCCTGTCGCCGGCGGACATTGGTTTGCTGATTGCTGCTTCATTGTTTGCGGGGGGGCTGGCGACGCTGCTGCAAACCCTGGGTCTACCGTTTTTTGGCTGTCAGTTGCCGCTGGTTCAGGGCGTATCGTTCTCTGGCGTGGCGACCATGGTCGCGATCGTCAGCAGCGGCGGGGAGGGCGGTTTTCAGTCGGTGCTGGGCGCGGTGATTGCCGCGTCCTTGATCGGGCTGCTGATCACGCCGGTGTTCTCGCGCATTACCAAGTTCTTCCCGCCATTGGTTACCGGTATCGTCATCACCACCATCGGCCTGACGCTGATGCCGGTGGCTGCACGCTGGGCCATGGGCGGCAACAGCCACGCGCCGGACTTCGGCAGTATGCAGAACATCGGACTGGCGGCGGTCACGCTGGTGCTGGTGCTGCTGCTGAGCAAGGTCGGCAGCTCGACCATCTCGCGTCTGTCGATCCTGTTGGCCATGGTGATCGGTACGGTGCTGGCGGTGTTCCTCGGTATGGCGGACTTCTCCAGCGTCACCACCGGGCCGATGTTCGGCTTCCCGACACCATTCCACTTCGGTATGCCGACCTTCCACTTCGCCGCAATCCTGTCGATGTGCATCGTGGTCATGGTGACCTTGGTGGAAACGTCGGCGGACATTCTGGCGGTCGGTGAAATCATCGGCACCAAAGTCGATTCCAAACGTCTGGGCAATGGCCTGCGGGCGGACATGCTGTCGAGCATGTTTGCGCCGATCTTCGGTTCGTTCACCCAAAGTGCCTTCGCCCAGAACGTCGGGCTGGTGGCGGTGACCGGGATCAAGAGCCGTTTCGTGGTCGCCACTGGCGGTGTGTTCCTGGTGGTTCTTGGCCTGCTGCCGTTCATGGGCCGGGTCATTGCCGCAGTGCCGACGTCAGTTCTCGGCGGCGCGGGTATCGTGCTGTTCGGCACGGTGGCGGCGAGTGGCATTCGTACGCTGTCGAAGGTTGATTATCGCAACAACGTCAACCTGATCATCGTTGCCACCTCGATCGGTTTCGGCATGATCCCGATTGCTGCGCCGAACTTCTACGATCACTTCCCAAGCTGGTTCGCGACCATTTTCCACTCGGGCATCAGCTCGTCGGCGATCATGGCGATCCTGCTCAACCTGGCGTTCAACCACTTCACCACCGGTAACTCGGATCAGCAGTCGGTGTTTGCGGCGGCGGAAGAGCGCACCTTGCGTTATCGCGATCTGGATGCGCTGCGCGAAGGCGACTACTTCAGCGACGGCAAACTGCATGACTGCGATGGCAAGGAAGTGCCAGTGATCGAGCCGGATGATCACGACCATGGGCATGGCGCGCCGAAGGTGCAGGTGAAAAGCAGTGAGCATGTCTGACCGCTGTAGCTGAATGGAAAAGGGCCGATCTGTTAATCAGATCGGCCCTTTTTGTTTGAAGATCAAAAGATCGCGGCCTTCGGCAGCTCCTACAGGTTCAGCGTTCATCCGCAAAATGGGCGGAATACGAGACCTGTGTAGGAGCTGCCGAAGGCTGCGATCTTTTGATCTTTTCGAGCGCCCACAAAAAAGCCCCTGAATCTTTCGATTCAGGGGCTTTGCTATTTGGCTCCACAACCTGGACTCGAACCAGGGACCCAATGATTAACAGTCATTTGCTCTACCAACTGAGCTATTGCGGAATTGGTGCGTATGTTACTGATTCAAAAAGAGAAGTCAAGCGCCGGTTGCAAAAACGAGTGAATTCTCGGGACGGACGGTGGTTTGTCAGCGATTGGCGGTTACCAGAACCGTAGTAGAGGTCTACCATGACCGCCCGGAAGTGGTCACACGCGCTGCCGGCCATTCGCCGAAAAAGGTCCGCGTCATGAACCATTTGTCCCGCAACAGCGAGGTGTTCGCATGAGCATCGCGCAAATCAGCCTGCCCAAGGGCGTCGGTCCACATGCCGAAAAACTCTTCGACGCGATTACTCAGGCCAGCACCGCTGAAGAACTGAATCGTGCCGGCGGCAAGGCCGAAGGTTTTGTGCTCGGTCTGGAAAGCACCAAAGCGATCAAAAGCCAGATCGCCGAATCGCTGTACGTCGCCTATGACGATGCCGCGACTCAGCGTGCGACTGAACTGGCTTAACTGCCAAAGGTAATTGTGCCCAGCATCAGCTTGGCGTAGGCCGCAGTAGCTGCGAGTTGCACCAGCCACAAGGCCAGGCCGCCGAGAAACACCCCGGCCGCGACTTGCAGCACCAGGCTTTTTTCGCGCTTGGCCGAGGCGCGCGGGATGAAATCATCCAGATCGTCACGGTCGGCGCGCAGGTTGTCGTTTTTCATTTGGCTTCTCACAGAATTCCAAGGTGTACTCAAATCCCTGTAGGAGTGAGCCTGCTCGCGATAGCGGTGCGTCAGACAGTGATGCTTCGGGCGACAAGACGCTATCGCGAGCAGGCTCGCTCCTACAGTTTTGATTTGTGTGCAGTTTAGAGGGAATGTGGCATTCCTTCGGACAAATAAAAACGGGAAGCCCCAAGGCTTCCCGTTTTTCATCACGCAGCGTTATCAGATGACCTGAACGATCGCATCTGTCACAGCCTTGATGTTGCTCTGGTTCAGCGCAGCCACGCAGATGCGGCCGGTGTCCAGTGCGTAGATGCCGAACTCGTTACGCAGGCGATGCACTTGTTCAGTGGTCAGGCCCGAGTAGGAGAACATGCCGCGCTGACGACCGACGAAGCTAAAGTCGCGGCCCGGCGCTTTTTCCGCCAGCAGGGCAACCATCTGCTCGCGCATGCCGCGAATGCGCAGACGCATCTCGGCCAGCTCGGCTTCCCACTGCGCGCGCAGTTCCGGGCTGTTCAACACTGCAGCAACGATGCTTGCGCCGTGGGTTGGCGGGTTGGAGTAGTTGGTGCGGATCACGCGTTTGACTTGCGACAGCACGCGCGCGCTTTCTTCTTTCGATTCGCTGATGATCGACAGGGCGCCAACGCGCTCGCCGTACAGCGAGAACGACTTGGAGAACGAGCTCGATACAAAGAAAGTCAGACCGGATTCAGCGAACAGACGCACGGCTGCGGCGTCTTCGTCGATACCGTCGCCAAAACCCTGGTAAGCCATGTCGAGGAACGGCACGTGACCTTTGGCTTTGACCACTTCCAGGACGTTGTTCCAGTCCGCCGGGGTCAGGTCGACGCCGGTCGGGTTGTGGCAGCAAGCGTGGAGGATAACGATCGAGCCGTTTGGCAGGGCGTTGAGGTCTTCGAGCATGCCGGCTCGGTTGACGTCGTGGGTGGCTGCGTCGTAGTAGCGGTAGTTCTGCACCGGGAAACCGGCGGTTTCGAACAGCGCGCGGTGGTTTTCCCAGCTCGGGTCGCTGATCGCCACAACGGCGTTCGGCAGCAATTGCTTGAGGAAGTCGGCACCGATTTTCAGTGCGCCGGTCCCGCCGACGGCCTGAGTGGTGATGACGCGACCGGCGCTGATCAGCGGCGAGTCGTTGCCGAACAGCAGCTTTTGCACGGCCTGGTCGTAGGCAGCGATGCCATCGATCGGCAGGTAACCGCGCGAAGCGTGTTGAGCGACGCGAATCGTCTCGGCTTCGATTACAGCGCGCAGCAGTGGAATTCGCCCCTCTTCGTTGCAGTACACGCCAACGCCCAGGTTGACCTTGGTGGTCCGGGTATCGGCGTTGAATGCTTCGTTGAGGCCCAGGATTGGATCGCGGGGTGCCATTTCGACAGCGGAGAACAGGCTCATTATTACGGCGGCTCTGAATGGATAGTGGAGGGACGTGTGGCGCTCCAGCCGAATGCACTAGAGCGGTGCACAAACGGGGAGCTAGTATAGAGGCCATTACTGAGCGATGGCGACAGGCGATTCGGCTTTTAGGGTAAGTTTTTCCGATTATTTCTTGACCGTTAGTCGACTGCTCTTGTCAGAGTCTTTAGCGGATGTAGGACGTTTGCCTTGAAAGAGCGGGCAATCGCCACCACATTGAGCACAATCCAGGTTTTTTCTTGCGCGACACCGGTCGTTTGCGGTTGTCCCCGTAGTGCTCCGCTTTGCGCGGAACACCGCGATCCCAGAGGTGTATATGTCCGAATTCCAGCTCGTCACCCGCTTTGAGCCCGCCGGCGATCAGCCGGAAGCCATCCGCCAATTGGTGGAGGGCATCGAAGCCGGGCTGGCGCACCAGACGCTGCTCGGTGTGACCGGCTCGGGCAAGACCTTCAGCATCGCCAATGTCATCTCGCAGATTCAGCGCCCGACGCTGGTGCTGGCGCCGAACAAAACCCTGGCTGCGCAGTTGTATGGCGAGTTCAAGGCGTTTTTCCCCAACAACGCCGTTGAATATTTCGTTTCTTACTACGACTACTACCAACCCGAAGCCTACGTGCCGTCGTCCGATACCTTCATCGAGAAGGATGCGTCGATCAACGACCACATCGAGCAGATGCGTCTGTCCGCGACCAAAGCGCTGTTGGAGCGCAAGGACGCGATCATCGTCACCACGGTGTCGTGCATCTACGGTCTCGGTAGCCCGGAAACCTATTTGAAGATGGTGCTGCACGTCGATCGCGGCGACAAACTCGATCAGCGCGCACTGCTGCGCCGTCTGGCCGACCTGCAATACACCCGCAACGACATGGATTTTGCCCGCGCGACCTTCCGCGTGCGCGGCGATGTGATCGACATTTACCCGGCAGAATCCGATCTGGAAGCGATCCGCATCGAGCTGTTCGATGACGAGGTCGAAAGCATTTCCGCATTCGATCCGCTGACCGGCGAAGTCATCCGCAAGATGCCGCGTTTCACGTTCTATCCGAAGAGTCACTATGTGACGCCACGGGAAACCCTGCTCGACGCCATCGAACACATCAAAGTCGAATTGCAGGAGCGGCTGGAATACCTGCGCAGCAACAACAAATTGGTGGAAGCGCAGCGCCTTGAGCAGCGCACCCGTTTCGACCTGGAAATGATCCTCGAACTGGGCTACTGCAACGGCATCGAAAACTACTCGCGCTACCTGTCCGGACGTCCGGCCGGTGCGGCGCCGCCGACGCTCTACGATTACCTGCCGGCCGATGCCTTGCTGGTGATCGACGAATCCCACGTCAGCGTGCCGCAGGTCGGCGCGATGTATAAGGGCGACCGTTCGCGCAAAGAAACCCTGGTCGAATACGGCTTCCGTTTGCCTTCTGCGCTGGATAACCGGCCAATGCGTTTCGACGAGTGGGAAGGGGTCAGCCCGCAGACCATTTTCGTCTCGGCGACGCCGGGCAACTACGAAGCCGAACACGCCGGGCGCGTGGTCGAGCAAGTGGTGCGGCCGACCGGTCTGGTCGACCCGCAGGTTGAAGTGCGTCCGGCGTTGACGCAGGTCGACGATCTGCTCTCGGAAATCAGCAAACGCGTGGCGGTCGAAGAGCGGGTGCTGGTCACCACGCTGACCAAGCGCATGGCCGAAGACCTTACCGATTACCTCGCCGATCACGGCGTGCGCGTGCGTTATCTGCACTCGGACATCGATACGGTCGAGCGCGTCGAGATTATTCGCGACCTGCGCCTCGGCACTTTTGACGTACTGGTCGGGATCAACTTGCTGCGTGAAGGCCTGGACATGCCGGAAGTGTCGCTGGTGGCGATTCTCGACGCCGACAAGGAAGGCTTCCTGCGTTCCGAGCGCTCGCTGATCCAGACCATCGGCCGTGCGGCGCGCAACCTCAATGGCCGGGCGATTCTTTACGCCGATCGCATGACCGGTTCGATGGAGCGGGCGATTGGCGAGACCGAGCGTCGTCGCGACAAGCAGATTGCCTTCAACCTGGAAAACGGCATCACCCCGCGCGGTGTGATCAAGGACGTCGCCGATATCATGGAAGGCGCCACCGTGCCGGGTTCGCGCAGCAAGAAACGCAAAGGCATGGCCAAGGCCGCCGAAGAGAACGCCAAGTACGAAGCCGAATTGCGCTCGCCGAGCGAGATCACCAAGCGCATTCGCGCGCTGGAAGAGAAGATGTACCAGTTGGCGCGGGATCTGGAGTTTGAAGCGGCGGCGCAGATGCGTGATGAGATTGCCAAACTGCGTGAGCGGCTTTTGGCTGTTTGATCTTCATTGCCTTGGCGGGCCTCTTCGCGAGCAGGCTCGCTCCCACATTGGATCTGTGTCGTTCACAAACCCCCTGTGGGAGCGAGCCTGCTCGCGAATGGGGCGACGCGGTCTTAATGAGACTCCCCAGCCTTCAGTCCCTCTGGCAATTTCTTGGTCAACAAAATCGCCAACATACTGACCCCCAACGCAATCCCGACAAAGTGAAACGCATCGTTGTAAGCCATGATCGCCGCCTGCTGATGGACGATCTCACTCAGCTTGCCCAGCGCCGCCGTGTCACTGCCAAACCGGTCCGTCATCGACGCCAATCGCTCCGCCACCTGCGGATTGGTCGGCACCACCGCCTCGCGCAAATAATCGAAGTAAGTCTTGGTGCGTGCATCCAGCAATGTCGCCAGCAAGGCAATGCCAATCGCACCGCCAAGGTTGCGCAGGATATTGAACAGACTCGACGCCGACCCCGCGTCCTGCGGCAGGATGTACGCGGTGGCGATCAGCGAAATCGTCACCATGATCAATGGCTGCCCCAGCGCCCGAATGATCTGGATCTGATTGAATTGCGCTCCGGCAAAGTCCGGGTTGAGCACTCCGGAAGAAAAGCTCGCCAAGCCGAACAACCCGAAGCCAAGCGTGCACAGCCATTTCGGCGAGACAATCTTCATCAACTTCGGCACCAGCGGAATCAGAAACAGCTGCGGCACGCCCATCCACATGATCACTTCGCCGATCTGCAGGGCGTTGTAGTTCTGGATCTGCGCCAGATACAGCGGCAACAAATAAATCGAACCGTACAACCCGACGCCCATGCCCAGGCTGGAAATACTCGACAACCCAAAATTGCGATTGCGCAGAATGCCAAGGTTGATCAGCGGATTCGGTTTGGAGATCTGCACGATCACAAAAGTTATCAAGCTCACCAGCGCAATGCTGCCCAGCGTCACGATCAGGCTCGATTCCAGCCAGTCCTTGCGATGGCCTTCTTCGAGAAAAACCTGCAAGCAACCGAGGCCGATGCCCAGCGTGAGGATGCCCGTGTAGTCAGTGCTTTTCAGCAATTCCCAGTGCGCTTCTTTCTTCTCCAGTCCGTACATCAGGCCGGCGATCATGATCAGGCCCGGCGGGATGTTGATGTAGAAGATGTATTCCCAGCCCCAGTTTTCCGTGAGCCAGCCGCCCAGCGTCGGGCCGATCGACGGCGCGAACGTGGCGGTCATGGCGAACATCGCCATGCCTTTGGCACGGTGGTGTTCGGGGAGTTTGATCAGCGTCAGGGTGAACGCCAGCGGGATCAGCGCGCCACCGGTGAAACCCTGCATGGCGCGAAAAACGATCATGCTCTCCAGGCTCCAGGCCATCGAGCACAGCAGCGAGGACACCAGAAAGCCCAGCGACACCCACACCGCCAGACGTCGCGCCGACAGCAGCTGCACCAGCCACGCGGTCAGCGGAATCATGATGATTTCCGCGACCAGATAGGAGGTGGAAATCCACGAACCTTCTTCCAGAGTCGCCGACAGCGCGCCCTGAATATCTTTCAGCGACGAGTTGGTGATCTGGATGTCGAGCACCGCCATAAAGGCGCCGAGCATTACGCTCATCACTGCAATCCAGTCGCGCCGGGTCGGTTCGCCGACCGGTCGGATCAATGAATCACCGGCCATCTTCTGGGGCGTCTTTGATATTCACGGTGGCGGTGACGGACATGCCCGGGCGGATCTTGCCGTGTAGCGCGTTATCGGCCTTGAAGGTCAGTTTCACCGGGATTCGTTGCACGACTTTGGTGAAGTTGCCGGTGGCGTTGTCCGGGGGCAGCAGGCTGAACTGCGCGCCGGACGCGGCGAACAGACTGTCGACCCGCGCTTCGATCGGCGTGTCGCCATAGGCATCGAAGGTCAGCTCGGCTTTCTGGCCGGGTTGCATGTGGCCGATCTGGGTTTCCTTGAAGTTGGCCTGCACCCAGATGTCTTCGTCCGGAACGATCGATAGCAGATAAGCGCCGGCCTGCACCACTTGGCCGTTACGGGCGGCGCGCTGGCCGACCAGACCGCTGATTGGTGCGTGGATTTCGCTCCGGGTCAGGTTGAGTTCGGCTTGCGCGAGATCGGCGCGGGCGTTCGCAATCTGCGCGTCGAGGCGTTTGATTTCCGCGTTCAAGGCGTTGACCTGCTGGCGCTGGCCCTGTGCATCGGCCTGCGCCTTGGCCACTTGCGAGCGAGCAATGTGTGTGTCGGCGGAGAGGGTGGTCACCCGTTCTTCGGAAACATAACCGGGTTTGCGCAGGGTTTCGGCACGCGACAAGTCCATCTGCGAACGGCCAAGCGTCGCCTGTGTGGTTGCCACTTGCGCGTCGCTGGCGGCGATCAGGCTCGATTGCTGGGTCAGTTTGCTTTGCGCTTGCAGGCGTTCGGCTTCGCGGGTGGCGAGGGCGGCGTTGGCACGATCAATAGCGAGGCGGAAATCATTCGGTTCGAGGCGCACCAGCAACTGGCCTTTTTCGACGTGCTGATTGTCCTGCACCAGCACTTCATCGATGCGCGCGCTCAGTTGGCTCGACACACGGGTGATTTCGCCCTGGACATAGGCGTTGTCGGTGCTTTCATAAAAGCGTCCCTTGAAAAACCAATGGGCGAAGAAGCCCCCGGCAATCAGCAGGACGAGCAGCAGGAAAATCAACAGGCGACGCTTGAGTTGAGCAGGCATGGGCAAACTGTAGTCGAGGAATTGTAAGGAAAGTTATCAGCCGGCGAATCTGGCATACAGCCGATAAACGGTAAATGCCATCTGCTGATATTCCGCCATTCATCACGGCTTACGGGCCTTACAGACGCAAACTTGGCTTAAATGCCCTGCCCGCTGGAGCGGGGCGGGTGTCGCCTGTTACCATTCGCCGCTTGATTGTTTTGCTTTTCATTCTTTTCGAGACATGCCATGACCACCGTCCGCACTCGCATCGCGCCATCGCCTACCGGGGACCCCCACGTAGGTACCGCTTACATCGCATTGTTCAACTACTGCTTTGCCAAGCAGCACGGCGGTGAGTTC
>Ga0160443_100246_pt1 | contig 57741 bp, 55 predicted proteins | sample HID1972I_E1MG_FD_108244 | JGI IMG/M metagenome (GOLD analysis project Ga0160443, IMG submission 108244) | Enriched pill bug-associated microbial communities from UW Madison campus, WI, USA - HID1972I_E1 MG | ecosystem: Host-associated > Arthropoda: Insects > Digestive system > Unclassified ... | reverse complement strand
GATCTGTAAGGCGACGTCGGAAGGCTGAGTGGAGGGATTGATCCGGGGGTGGGAGCGCAGCGACCGTTTGGCGCAGCCAAACACAGCGAGAGGAGGTGCAGCGAAGCAAACCGTAGGCGCTGCCCCCCGGATCGATCCCGGAGCGAAGGAACCCCGAGCCCCAGCGAGCGGGCCGAACGCAGGAGCAAAGCCTTTTCGGTTACCTTTTCGGCGTTTGGAAAAGGTGACTCGCCGTAAGGGCGAAACCGCCAGTCGCAACCCCCAAAAAAACGGATATACACCCAAAACCCCAAGAACATGGCCGACCCAAAGGCCGCCAAGACATCCCCAAGGCAAAAATGTTAGCTTGCTTGGCATCAAGCCCGACAACGAGCCAAAACCAATGAAAAAAACTGTCCTGGCCTTCAGCCGCATCACCCCGCCAATGATCGAACGCCTGCAACAAGAGTTCGACGTCATCGTCCCCAACCCAAAAACCGGCGACATCAACGCCCAATTCAACGAAGCCCTGCCCCACGCCCACGGCCTCATCGGCGTCGGCCGCAAACTCGGCCAGGCCCAACTCGAAACCGCGACCAAACTCGAAGTGGTCTCAAGCGTCTCCGTCGGCTACGACAACTACGACCTCGACTACTTCAACCACCGCGGCATCATGCTCACCAACACCCCCGACGTCCTCACCGAAAGCACCGCTGATCTGGCTTTTGCACTGATCATGAGCAGCGCCCGCCGCGTCGCCGAACTCGACGCCTGGACCAAGGCCGGCCAATGGCAAGCCAGCGTCGGCGCCCCGCTGTTCGGCTGTGACGTGCACGGCAAAACTCTCGGCATCGTCGGCATGGGCAACATCGGTGCCGCCATCGCCCGCCGTGGCCACCTCGGCTTCAACATGCCGATCATCTACAGCGGCAACAGTCGCAAAACCGACCTTGAACAACAACTCGGCGCGCAATTTCGCAGCCTCGACCAACTGCTGGCCGAAGCCGACTTCGTCTGCCTGGTCGTGCCACTCAGCGACAAAACCCGCCACCTCATCAGCCACCGCGAACTGGCCCTGATGAAACCAAGCGCCATCCTCGTCAACATCTCCCGTGGCCCGGTCGTCGACGAACCCGCGCTGATCGAAGCCCTGCAAAACAACCGCATTCGCGGCGCCGGTCTGGACGTTTACGAAAAAGAACCGCTGGCCGAGTCGCCACTGTTCCAGTTGAAAAACGCCGTAACCCTGCCACACATCGGCTCGGCCACGAATGAAACCCGCGAAGCCATGGCCAACCGCGCCCTCGCCAACCTGCGCAGCGCCTTGCTCGGCGAACGCCCGCAGGATCTGGTCAACCCGCAAGTCTGGCGCGGATGACAGAACGGGCAAGTACGACAGTACTTGCCCGTTTTATTACAAATGACAATGAAACACACACCTTGTAATTGAACCCGAACCAAAACCCGAAACAACCGTTATAAACTCTCCTCAACTATCGAATTCACGACAATAAGTTATGGAGAGATTTAACCTTGAACAGCCTTAGCACCGACGAAATAGTACGATATAGTAAAGTTATCCTCATGGCACTTATAAGCTTTTTTGGAATTCTGGTGATGTTCAGCAACTTTACCGACTATGCTTCAAATTATGAGTATGTCGGCCATGTTCTGAGCATGGACACCAGTCTGAAAAACCCCAATATACGCTATCGGGCAATCAATTCCCCCATGCTGCACCACCGGATCTACTGGCTGATCATAACGCTGGAGGCGCTCTATACAAGTTTCTGCCTCGTGGGCACTTATCACCTTTACCGAAAAATAAAACAATCGGCAGCGGTTTTTCATGAAGCCAAAAAGTATGCGGTTATCGGTTTGTTGATCGCAATATTCATTTACTACTTCTGCCTGCAAGTCGTTGGCGTCGAATGGTTCGACATGGACAACTCGGAAATCTGGAACGCCAAGGACTGGGCAAGGCATATAGTCGACTTTATATTCCCGCTAATGATTTTTATCATTCTGAAGATCGAGCAGTAATAAATAAGCGCTCGATCTTCAAAGCGATCAGGCTAACTTTTCCTGCGCTGAAAGTTGCGCTGGCCGAGGCTTGCGAAATACCAATAAGTTACCCAGCATCACCAGTACCAGGCCGGCCAGTGCTGGCGCTGTCCACTGATAACCTTCAGCAAACGCAGAAACGTTCAGTGCCACCACCGGGAACAGCACCGTGCAATAGGCAGCCCGTTCCGGCCCCATGCGCCCGACCAGCGTCAGATAAGCGGTGAAGCCGATGACTGAACCCGGTATCACCAGATACAAAAGCGCCCCGACATAGCGTGATGACCAGTCCATGTCGAACGGAATACCTTTGACCAGGCACCACAGCGATAACATCGCAGCACCGTAGGCCATGCCCCAGGCATTGGTGGTCAGCGGCTTGAGGCCGGCCTTCTGTTGCAGGCTCGAGAGCATGTTGCCCGCCGAGAAACACAGCGTGCCGCACAGCGCCAGACCGAGACCGAACAAGGTTTGCGGGGTAGCCTGATGCCCGGCCAGTTCCGGCCAGAACAACATGCCGAGGCCAGACAGCCCCAGCGCACCGCCCATCAGCACATTGCGCGCAATACGCTGAGCGAAGAACACCCGCGCATTCAGCGCGTTCCACAATGTCGCGGTGGAAAACACCACTGCTACCAGGCCACTGGGAATCCACTGACTGGCCGTCAGGAAACACATGAAATTCACGCAGAACAGGCACAACCCCTGCGCGACACAGATCAGGTGACCGCGCCGGTTCATCGGTTGCAGACGCCGACTGAGCAGCAGCAATGCAAACAGCACCAGTGCAGCGAGGCCGAAGCGATAAACGATCGACACCGCAATCGCCACCACGCCCAGTTGCCATTTCAGGGCAATCCAGGTGGTGCCCCAAATCAGCACGGTCAGCAGATACAACGAAAGATTCATGACAGAGGCTCCTCGATAGGCCTTGAGTGTCGACTGCATCTGCCAGACTGCGCTTGCACAATCTTGCGCTTTTGTCGCCCGCCGGGCTGGCAGGGCGGCGCCTACGGAGTAGGATGCAAGGCGTTGGAGAGAAACGATCATGTCCGCCATCGATACCCTGCAAGTCTTTCAGGCACTTAACCGTTCGCCCAATGCACGTCTCGTGCATAGCGCCGAACTCGGTGACGGTTTGTCTGCGGCCCTGTGGACCAATCACCATGACGCCCAGGAATACGAGGCGCCGAGTCATCACACTCTTTCCTGCTATATCGCGGGCGGCACCGGCACCTTTCGTCGCGGGCAACCGGGGCACAAAGGCGGGCCGGACAAGTTGTGCATTCTGCCGGCGGATCACCAGTCCGGCTGGGTGATCAACGGCGATATTCGCCTCGCGCACCTGTATTTCAGCGCCGAACAATTTGCCCTGGGTTGCGTCACGCTGCTGGATCGCGAGCCACGGGAAATGCAATTGCGTGAACAGACCTTTCTTGAAGACCCGCAGCAGGCGCAGCGCTTTCGCCAGTTGCTGACGTTGAACTGGGATGAGCCCGCGGAACGTTTGCTGACCAGCAGCCTCGCCCATGAACTGCTCAGCCACACGCTGCTCAGCCAGGTCGGTGCTCGTCAGGGCTTGCGGCTAAAGGGCGGCCTGGCGCCGCATCAGCGCCGGCAATTGGTGGAGTTCATCGACAGTCAGTTGGCCGAACCGATCAGCCTCGGTCAACTCGCCGGACTGTGTGCGTTGTCGGAATACCACTTTGCGCGGATGTTCCGTACGAGCTTCGGCCTGCCACCGCATCAATACGTGCTGGCGCGGCGCTTGAGCCGGGCGCGGGAGTTGTTGCGCAGCACTTCGCTGCCGTTGGGGGAGATTGCGCTGGCGTGCGGGTTTGCCAGCGCGAGTCATTTCACTAATCGGTTCAAGCAGGTGTTGGGTGGGACACCGGGCGAATATCGGCTGGCGTTTTTGCGTTGAGCCTTCTTCCCCTCACCCTAGCCCTCTCCCAAAGGGAGAGGGAACTGATTGGGGGATGATCAAGAAAAACACCGACCTGAAAGTGCTTTTCTGAATCTGTAATCGATTCGATATTTAAGGTCGACGTATCGCGCAAGACACCTCGGTCAGTCCCCTCTCCCCCCGGGAGAGGGTTAGGCGGGCGGCGTTCCGATGAGGGGTTTTTGATATTGGCTTAAAACTCCAAGGTGCTGGACAGCGAAACCTGCCGCGAATCGCCCATCGACACGAAGAACCGGCTCGCCGCCGAGGTGTAGTAAGTGCGATCAAACAGGTTCTTCACATTGAGCTGAAACTTGACCTTCTGCCCTTCAACCTTGGTGTCGTAAGTGGCAAACGCATCGGCCACGGTGTAGCTCGGCAGATCAAAATCATTCACCGCATTACCGGCACGCTCACCGACATAACGCGCTCCAGCCCCTACGCGCAACTGGTCACCGCCGATCACGCTGCCGAAGTCATACACCGCCGACAATGAGCCGGAATTCTTCGCCACATTCTGCAAACGCTTGCCTTTGTAGTCTGGGTCTTCGGTGACTTCGGCATCGGTGTAGGCGTAGCTGCCGATCATGCTCCAGTGCTCGCTCAATTGACCGGTCAGATCCATTTCCAGACCACGGGAGCGCACTTCGCCGGCCGCACTGTAGATCGTCGTCGGGCCTTCGGAATTGGCCACCAGCACGTTGCGTTTCTTGATGTCGAACAGCGCGATGTTGCCGGTGATTTGTCCCGGCATATCGAGGCGCGCGCCCAGCTCCCATGACTTGGCTTCTTCCGGTGCAATGCTGCCGTCGAGCACGGTGCTGCTGCCGCTCAACGGGGCGATGGTCGAGTTGGGTTTGAACGATTCGGTGTAGCTGCCGTAGAACGACAAGGCGTCGGTGTAGCGATACACCAGACCGGCGCGTGGCACCCACTTCTGGCCGTTGCTGTCGGTGTTGGCCTTGAACGGCACGCCTTTGCCTGCGTACTGGTCGTACTCCTGAAAACGCCCGCCAGCGACCAGAATCCACTGGTCGGTGAGGTGGATCGAGTCCTGCAGGAAGATCGAATCGCTGCGCAGTTCATCGGTCTGCGCGCTGTCGGCGGCACTGACGGTGGTGCCTTCGACTTCACGGCCATACACCGGATTGACGTAGCTGAAAGTGCTCAGGCTTTTCTGGCGGATCAGGTCGGCACGGTAGATCTTGCGATATTCGTCGTCGACGCCGAACACCAGGTCATGCTGCAGGCCCAGCACGTTGACTTTGCCTTCAAGGCTGGCGGTGGTGAAACGGTCGGTGCTGATCGCGCCTTGGGTGCCGTCCATGCTGCGGGTCAGTGTGCCGTTTTTGGTGTTGATGGCGGTGACACGCACCTGGCTGGCGTCGTAGGTTTCACGGTTCCAGCTGTAGCCGAAGTGGGCTTTCCAGTCGTCGTTGAGTTCGTGGTCAGCTTCGAAATGGTAGAGGTCGGAACGCCCTTCCATGTCGTTGAACGGCTCGTCGAGACGCTCGTTGCGCGAGATATCCAGCGGATGATTGGTGCGCGGATCGATCAGCGTGCCACGGTCGAACGGCGTGAGGAATTCACGGTGTTCGTAAGCGAACAGCAGCTTGGTGCTTTCGCCGAACCAGGCCAGCGACGGCGCGATCAGGGTTTCGCGATGGGTGCCGAAATTGCGCCAGTAATCTTCGTCTTCATGATCAAGCACCATGCGATAGGCCAAACCGGTATCGCCCAGTGCACCGGTGCTGTCGAAGGTGCCGCCACTGCCATTCTTGCCGTCGCCGTAGGTCGAGCCACGCAAGGTCAGTGCGTTGTACGGCGTCAGTTCGGGTTTCTTGCTGACCATGTTGACCACGCCGCCCGGGTCCTGAATGCCATAGAGCAACGAGGCCGGCCCCTTGAGCACTTCGACGCGATCGACCGTGGCGTTCATGCCACGGCCCTGCACGATCGGCATGCCGTCGCGCATGATCGAACCGTTGCGGTTGTCACCGAAGCCGCGCGTCATCACCGAGTCTTGCGTGCTGCCGAGCGTGTTGCCTTGAGTGATGCCACTGACGTTGGCCAGCGCATCGTCGAGATTGCGCGGGGCCTGATCGCGGATGACCTGGGCCGCAATCACGTTGACTGTCTGCGGGACTTCCTGCAGCGAGGCCGAGGAACGCATCACCGAGCTGGTTTCCGGTGGCTGATAGCTCATTGAGTCGTTGCGCAACGAGGTTATGGTGGTGGCGCCGAGGTTCAGCGCGCCTTCAGTCGGTTTCGGTTCCAGCGCCAAGGTATGACTGTCGGTGCGGCGAAAGCTCAGGCCCGAGCCGCTGAGCAGGCGCTGCAACGCCTGTTCGGCGTTCATCTGGCCGTTGATCGCCGGTGCAGTGAGGCCGTACGGCGCTTCATCGGTGTAGACCACGCTCTGCCCGGTGACACGACTGAAGTCGCTAAGGGCTTGGGGCAGCGGTTTGGCGGCCAAGGCGAAATTGAACTGTTTTTGCGTCTGACTGCTGGCCGCTTCAGCGGCGAGCGCCACGCTCGTCGGCAACAACGCCAATGCCGAAAAACTCAACGCCGACACGCCCAACCACTGTTTGACCGAACCCGATTTTGCCCTGGACTTCATTGCTCAATGACCTGTGTAGAACCGCTACGGATGCGAATGGATCGCAGTTTCAGTCACTACACGGATGGGGCAGATGTTTACCTCACCAACATTTGAAAATTATTTTTTGTGGTGTTCGATCGGGCGCCATCGCGAGCAGGCTCACTCCTACATTTGGAATGCGTTCCCCTGTAGGAGTGAGCCTGCTCGCGATGGCTTTAGCCGCCTCAACGCAAAATAATCAGATGCCCCAACACCTGATGCTGCTCAAACCCCATCACTCCCTGCAGGGAACTGAGCACCGCCTGTGGATCCTTGCTCGGAAAACTGCCACTGACCTTACGCGCCGCCAACTCGTCGTTGAGCACAACAATCCGCCCCGGGTAATAACGCCGCAGATCTTCAACCACCTCGGCCAGCGTCGATTTGTAATACGTCAGCCAGCCCTGGCGCCAAGCCAGTTGCGCCTCACTGTCCGTCGCGTGAAGTTTTTCCGCCGCGCCGTCACCGTAAGCCACCTGCTGCCCGGCCGTGAGAATCTGCTGTTCGCCTTGACGATCGGCCTTTACCCCAACGCGCCCGGACAGCACCGTGACCTGCGCGCCGTGTGGCTGCAGGCGCACTTCGAATTGCGTACCGAGCACCCGCGCCTCGCCCTGCTCGGCCTCGACCACAAACGGATCACCGGTGTGCGTCACGCTGAAAAAACCGGCACCGCGACGCAACTGCACATGCCGCTCGCCGTGACTGAAATCCACGGCAATGGCGCTGTCGGCATCGAGCGTGACTTGCGATTGATCGGCCAGGGTCACCGTACGAATTTCACCGGGGGCCGAGACGTAATCCGCGCCGAGATCTTCGACCCAACGCTGCGGCTGCCAGCCCGTACCGAGGCTGACCATCAACAGCAGACACGCCGCCATCGCCAGCGCTGCGGAGCAACGCAACAGCGGCGAACGACGCGGGCGCGCCATCGCATCGAGATAGCCCTGCAACGCCAACGCCTCTTCAGCGGCCAGTGTCTGCGCCGGACCTTCGCTCAATTCCCAGAGCACTTGCGCCTGCGCGTATGCCTCGGCGTGGGCCGGATCGGCGCGCAGCCATTGGCTGAATGTCAATTGATCGCCAGCACTCGGACGATCGTGCAACAGGCTCAGCCAGGCCAGTGCGGCCTGCTCCTGAGCGGGCGTCGGACGGATGCAATCGGTGTGCTTCACGGTGCTTTCCCTGGCGGACGTGGCGCGGGTTCGCGCAGGCTGGCCTTGCAGGCCTCGAGGGCGCGCATCATATGTTTTTCCACAGCACTTTGGGAAAGGCCCATGGCTTTGGCGATTTGCGCGTACTTGCGACCGTGGATGCGATTGAGCAAAAAGATCTGTCGAGTACGCTCGGGCAACGCACGCAACGCCGCTTCGACATGGCGCAAATCGTTGCCCGCTTCCAGCGCGGCTTGCGGCTCGCTGCCGTGGCTGTGCGGTTCGTCCGGTTGCCAGCCTTCATTGACCCGTGTGCGCGTGCCTTCGCTGCGCAGATGGTCGATGGCAATGTTGCCGGCACAGCGCAAAAGGTAGGTGCTGAGTTCTTCGACCTGCACCAGCGGCCGTCGCCAGAAGCGCAGAAACAGGTCCTGCACCAGATCCGCCGCCGTCGCCCGGCAACCGACGCGCCGGCTCACCAGCGCTTCCATTTGCGAACGCTGGGACAGAAAAACCTGGAGAAAATGCGCACGTGCGCCACGCGGCTCGTCGTCGCGCGATTCTGGCGGCAGACCGATCAGCACCTCAGCATTGCGCCCAGGCTGCGACCGGACTGGCCAACAGGCTCAATCCGGCCAGTGCCAAGGCCAAACGCGGGCGATACGGCAGCAGCAACACCAAGGCCAGCGCACTGAGCATCAGCACGGCGAACCAGTCGACCAGACCGAAGCTCAAGCCGTTGGCCTTCACCGCTGCCGCGAGCGACAAGCACAGCAACAACCATCCGCCGATTTTCAGGCCTTGGCGACGACGCTCAGAAGGCTTCTGGCCGAGCAGTTCATCGTGGTGCCGAGGCATCGACAGGCACAACGCGGTGAATCCGGCGTAGGTGAGCAACAAAGGCAACAGCATCAGTTCGCCCCTTGCTCAAGGATGATCGGCGCAGCCTTTTCGCGACGGGGCTTTTTGGCGCTGGCGGTGTTTGCGGCGCGCTGCATTTTCCACGCAGCCCACGCCAGGAAGAGACCTGTTGCGACGCACGTCAGATCAAAACCGGCCAAGGTCCAATCGCCCTGCATCAGGGTTGCAGCAAGGTTCCACGGCGTGGTCAGCGCATTGACAAGCGGCACCGCGACGAACAGTGCAGCGCCCAGCACAAGCTGTTCAATCCAGGCCTTGCGCCCCGGACGCCACAACGCGTGCACCACACTCAAACCCCAAGCGATGAAGAACGCATTCACTTCCCAATCCGCACGTCCGGCAAGGCTCACCGGCAACAGACGATTGGCCAGAAAGAACACCGCCACCGCCGAAACCAGCCCGGCCATGCTGGCGATGTTCAGCACTTCCACCATTCGCAACTCGAACGGCATCACACCGTTCTTGGCGTGTTTGAGTTGACGCTTGCCGAGCCAGATCACCAGCCCGGTGCCGATCATTGCCGTCCCGGCCAGGCCACAGATGAAGTACAGCCAGCGCAAAACCGGGCCGGCGAAATGGCCCATGTGCAAACCATAGAACGCGCCGCCGACGGCCATCGCCACCGGTTGTTCCGGTGTGCTGCCGAGCCGTTCGCCGGTGACGCCGTTGAAGGTCACGGCGCTGCCGAAATCATGCACCACGCGATCACTGGCGCGTGACAGCACCACGCTGGCATTGGCGTCGTCCGGATTGTTCACTGACAGGCGTGCGGTGGCGCCACCCGACCATTGCTCGCTGGCCTTGGCCAACAGCGGCGCCATCGGCGCGAGTGTTGCGCTCACGTTGGCCCGCTCGGGAGTCTTCGAGGCGGGAAATACTTCGTCGTAGAACTTGCGCACGTCGCTGCCGTAAGACGCGACGATGCTCGCCGGCATGACCATCGACATGAAAATCACCAGGCTGCTGTAAGTGATCATCAAGTGAAACGGCAGCACCAGCACGCCGACGGCGTTATGCCCGTCGAGCCAGGAACGCTGGCCTTTACGCGGGCGGAAGGTGAAGAAGTCCTTGAAGATTTTCTTGTGGGTGATGATGCCGGTGATCAGCGCGACGAACATCACCATCGCAGCGATGGTCGCCAGCCAGCGGCCCCACGGGTAAGGCATCTGCAACTGAAAGTGGAAGCGGTAGAAAAACTCGCCGCCCATGCTTGCGCGGCCCTGCACTTCGGTGCCGGTTTGTGCGTCGAGGGTTTTCGATTCGAAGCGCCCGCGCTCGCCGGGATTGGCCGGCGCTTGCTGCCAGCGCACGGTCAGCCCGGGATCGCGGGCATCAGGCATATCGATCAGCCAGCGTGAGGCGCCAGCGGCATGTTGCTGCAGATAATCCTGGGCCAGGGTCAGGCTCGTCTCGGCACTCACCGAGCGCGCCGGGATTTCCGGCTGCATCCAGTGGCTGATTTCATCTTTGAAATAGGCCAGCGTCCCGGTCAGAAAAATCGCAAACAGCAACCAGCCGAACAGCAATCCGGTCCAGGTGTGCAGCCAGGCCATCGCCTGACGGAAACCTTCTTTCATGCCAGCCCCAATCCACGTGCAGCACCGGAAATGGTCGCCAGAATCACGCTCGGCACCAACAAACCGACCCACGCCGACCATGCGGTGCGGCATGCGAAACACCACAGTACGGCGACCAGATAGACCAGAAACGAAATGGTCATGCCGGTGACCACGGCTTCAGCGCGGCTCAACGGCAACCACAATGTCAGGGTGACGCTGGCCAGCGCGGCAACCAGATAGCCGCCGAACACCGCCGCCAATACTCGCGAGGTGACCGCCAGACGGTAGGACATGGGAAGTGTGGCGAGTTTGCCTTTCATGTTTCGACCCTGAAACGAAAAACGTCCGGCCGATGTGCCGGACTGCTAGGCGAGCAATATTAATGATAAATATTCTCATATGCAAAAGCATCTGATTGCCGGCTGAGCTCTTCACCCCCTACAATGCGAACAGTTCTTGTTCTCTAACGTACTCTCTACCGCGTCAAGAAAGCGCCCGGAGTTCACCGTTGTCGTCCGCCCACCCCGTCGAATCGCTCTATCAGGCTCATCACAGCTGGCTGACTGGCTGGCTGCGGCGCAAACTCGGCTGCCCGGACAGCGCAGCGGACCTGGCGCAGGACACGTTCATCAAGCTGCTGACCGCCCGCGAGCCACCGGTGATCAACGAGCCGCGCGCCTTCCTCACCACGCTGGCCAAGCGCGTTCTGTTCAATCATTACCGCCGGCAAGACCTCGAACGCGCTTATCTCGATACCTTGGCGCAGATGCCGGAGATGGTCGCGCCGTCGGAAGAAGACAAAGCGATCATCCTGCAAACCCTGATGGAGCTGGATCAATTGCTTGACGGCTTGCCGCGTCAGGTCAAACGCGCCTTTCTGCTGGCGCAGGTCGATGGCCTGACCTATCCACAGATCGCTGCGGAACTCGGCATTTGCGTGGCCACGGTCAAACGGCATCTGAACAAAGCGGCGATGCGTTGCTACTTCGCCCTATGAACCGCGCCCCGGATTTCTCTTCGCAAGTGGCCGAACAGGCCGTGCACTGGCTGATGGAAATGCAGCAAGGCGCACTCACCCCGCGTCAGCAACAGGCCTGGCAACAATGGCTGGACGCGCACAGCGAACATCGTCGGGCGTGGGAACACATTCAACGGGTCAACCAGCGCTTGCGCGGTGTGTCTTCACCGTTGGCGCATGCGGCGCTGAACGGACCGAAGTCGGGTAGCCGTCGTCAGGCGCTCAAGCTGCTGCTGATTCTTGGCGCCGGCTCAGCCGTCACCTGGAGCGTGCGCGAACACAACCCGCTGCCGTCAATGCTCGCCGATTACCGCAGTCCGGTCGGCCAGCGGCGCAAAGTGGCGCTCGGTGCTGGCGATCAGTTGCAGCTCAACACCGCCAGTGCGGTGGATGTGAACACTTCAGCACGCCTGATTCGTCTGCTCGAAGGCGAAATCCTCCTGACTGCCGCGCAATCCTTCGAAGTGCGCACGGCGCAGGGCACGCTGAAAACCCACGGTGCACGTCTCAACGTGCGCCAGTTTGCCGATCGTACGCAGGTCGCGCTGTTCGACGGTCGCGTCGAACTGAGCAGCAATGGACGCGCGCCAATGTTGCTGCCGGTCGCGCGCGACTCGAGTTTCACCTCGACATCCGTCAGCGCAGCAAAACCGCTGAATGCCAACAGCGGCGCCTGGGCCGACGGCATGCTGGTCGCGGCGCACATGCGCCTCGGCGACTTCCTTGATGAACTCGGCCGTTACCGTCGCGGGCAGCTCAATTGCGATAAAACAGTCGCCGATCTGTTGATCTCCGGGACGTATCCGCTGGACGACAGTGAGCGAATTCTCGATCTGCTGGAAATCAGCTTGCCGGTGAAAGTGAAGCGCTTCACCCGCTACTGGGTGACCGTCGAAGCGCGGGTTTAAAAAGCAAGATCAAGAGATCGCAGCCTTCGGCAGCTCCTACATTTGGAATGCATATTTCCGGTAGGAGCGGCCGAAGGCTGCGATCTTTTGATCATTGAAAAATAAATGAGCCGTTTTTCGGATCTGGCGTGACAGAGAAGGAAAGCCCCCTTGATTCAACCTTCTCAGGATCATCCGACATGCACCCCACCCGCCTCACGCCAATGGCTCGCAGCCTGCGCAACCTCGTCTTCGGCGCCAGCCTGAGTTTCAGTGCCATGCCTGCCGCACTGGCCGCCGATGCCAAGGCTTATCACATCGCGCCATCGTCACTGGAAAGTGCGCTCAACCAGTTTGGCCGAGAAGCGGGTGTGCTGATTTCTTTTCGCTCGCAAGTCACCAGCGGCGTGCAAAGCCGTGGCCTGGAAGGCAGCTACACACCCGAGCAAGGTTTGAATGCATTGCTCGAGGGCACCGGCCTGCAAGCACGCGCCGAGGGCAATAACGCCTTCAGCCTGCAATCGGCGGGCGATGCGGCGCTGGAGCTGGACACCTCGAAAGTCGTCGGTGACTGGCTCGGCGACGCGGCGCAGATCAACGTCTTCGAACATCCTGGTGCCCGTGACGTGATCCGCCGCGAAGAATTCGAACGCCAGGGGGCGACCCAGGCCCGCGACGTGCTCAACCGTATCCCCGGCGTCAACGCCCCGGAAAACAACGGCACCGGCAGCCACGACATGGCACTCAACTTCGGTATTCGTGGATTGAACCCGCGTCTGGCTGCACGTTCGACGGTGTTGATGGACGGCATCCCGGTGCCGTTCGCACCTTACGGTCAGCCACAGTTGTCGTTCGCACCGATCAGCATGGGCAACATGGATGCCGTCGACGTCGTACGCGGCGGCGGCGCTGTGCGCTATGGCCCACAGAACGTCGGCGGCGTGGTCAACTTCGTGACACGCGCCATCCCGGATGAGCCGACGGTCAAGGGCGGCTTCCAGACCGAAACCAGTCCATCGTCGAGCCATGACGGCTTCAAGACCAGCGCCAACCTGCTGGCCGGCGGCACCAATGCCAACGGTCTCGGCGGCGCCCTGCTGTACTCCGGCACGCGTGGCGGCGACTGGCGCGAGCACAGCGACACCGAGATCGACGACCTGATCCTCAAGGGTAAATATCAGCTCGACGAGGCCAACAGCTTCAACGCAATGGCCCAGTATTACGAAGGCAAGGCCGACATGCCCGGCGGCCTGAATGTCGCCGATTACGACGCAGATCCCTATCAATCGACGCGCCTCAAAGATCAGTTCTGGGGCCGCCGCACCCTGTTCAACTTTGGCTATCGCTATCAGGAAGATCGCCGCGAGTTCACCGCCAACACGTTCTTCACCAAAACCCTGCGCAGCGGTTATCTGGATCAGGGCACATTCCTTTCGCTGTCGCCGCGCGAGTATTGGGTACGCGGCCTGGAAACCCGTTTCGCCCAAGGCTTCGACCTCGGTCCGACCAGTCATGAGGTCGGCGTCGGCTACCGCTACATCAACGAAGCCGGCCACGAACTGCGGTACCGCACGCCGATCGCCAGCAATGAATACCCGACCACCAACAGCCGCAATGACCGCGACACCCGCGGCGGCACCGAGGCCAATGCGTTCTTCGTCGATGACCGAATCGACATCGGCAAATGGACGATCACCCCGGGCGTGCGCTACGAGATGATCGACTCGCAGCAGACCAACAACCTGACCAACGTCAAATACAAGGGCGACTACAACACCGCGCTGCCGGCGCTGAACGTGCTCTATAACCTGACCGACAGCTGGAACCTGTACGCCAACACCGAAGGTTCGTTCGGCAGCGTGCAGTACAGCCAGATGCCCAACCGCGTGAGCAGCGGCGAAGTGAAACCGGAAAAGGCCCGCACCTGGGAGCTCGGCACGCGCTATGACAACGGCGCGTTGCGGGCAGAGATTGGCGCATTCCTGATCAACTTCGACAATCAGTACGAAAGCAACCAGACCAACGACTCGGTGATCGCCCGTGGCGAAACTCGCCATCAAGGCATCGAGACCAGCGTCAACTACGCGCTGGACGACTTGAGCCCGGCGCTGGCCGGTTTCGATGTCTACGCCACTTACGCCTACGTTGACGCGACCATCCGCGAAGACGGGCCGAACAAAGGCAATCGCGTGCCGTTTTCTTCGAAGCACAAAGGCACGCTTGGCGTCGGATACACCGAAGGGCCGTGGAAGTTGAACCTCGACAGCAGCTTCCAGAGCGACCAGTTCGCCGACAACGCCAACACTTCGAAAGAAAGCGCCGACGGCAGCACCGGCAAGATCCCCGGTTACATGCTGTTCAGCAGCCGCGCGGGGTATGACTTCGGGCCGCAGCTGGCGGATCTGAATGTCGCGGTGGGGGTGAAAAACATCTTCAACACGCAGTACTTCACGCGTTCGTTTGATGACAACAACAAGGGCAAGTATGTGGGGGAGCCTCGGACGGTTTATGTGCAGACTTCTGTGGCGTTCTGAGGATTGAAAAGCCCCTCATCGGAACGCCGCCCGCCTAGCCCTCCCGAAACGTCGGACCGCCCAGAGGGAGAGGGGACTGATTGGGGGATGCTTGCGAGCTACGCCGACCTGAACGTGCTGTGCCGAATCCATAATCGACTCGACCTGAAACCGCTTTGCCGAATCTATAATCGACTCGGTCTTCAGGTCGATGCACCCCGCAAGACACCTCGGTCGGCCCCCTCTCCCGGAGGGAGAGGGCTGGGGTGAGGGGCCGCTCTCTTATGCCCTGCGCAAAAACCGCCACAAACAAAAACGGGCCTGCTTTCGCAGGCCCGTTCTCATCGGTTGGCTATAAAATCAGCGCATCAACTGTTGATCGCTGCCTGCTCATTCTCATCAAATTCTTCCGCCAAGAGCTTGTCATTGGCCTTGCCGGTGAATGGCACTACAGCGGCGCGTGGTTTACCTCGCAGTTTGCCGAACAGGTGCTCCAGTGCGTGCTCGAGTTTTTCGGCAGCGCCGTCGATTGCCTGTTCCAGCGAATCGGCTTTATGGGTCACGGAAATCGGTTGATGGCCTTTTGGCCGCGCTTCCAGTTGGCAGCGCAAGTCATGGGGACCTGGTTTGTCACCGTTCTCGTCGCTCAGGTGGACTTCGACACGGGTCAGGTCTTCTTCATAACGGTCGAGCGTGCTCTCAATGGTTGTACGTACCCACTCCTCCAGTCGTTTACTGCCTTGAACATGGTTATCGCTGTTGACTTGGATTTGCATAGTTCATCCCTTATTTCAGCTAGCTCGTGAGAGGCCTTGAGTTGAATTTCCTGACCTCCTGGTTACAACAATCGGCCCGACCGGCGAACATTTCAACCCCTGAAAAAAGATAAATATTCATTCGCAAAAAAAGCCGGACAACCGAGCAAAGCACTGTTAAGGTCGGGAGTTGGGTCGCTTTGCAATCCGGCAAAATTTGCTCACAATTGCCCGTCGTTCAACGGGTGCAAGCTGCGAAAAATCCCCGCCTCTTCCACCAGCCAATCATGCACCGCACGCACGCCCGGATGGCTCAAGGCCCCCGGCGCATAGAGCAACACGTAGCGTTTGTGATTGGGCACCGACAGGCCGAACGGCACAATCAACGTCCCCCGTTCCAGCTCATCATTGAGCAACGTGCGCCGGGCAATCGCCACGCCCATACCGGCAATCGCCGCTTCGATGGTCAGGTGATTGCGATTGAAAGTGTGCCCGCGCCGTACGTCGGCGCCCTCGAAGCCGATCGCGTTCAAATAAAATTCCCATTCCGCGTATTCATAACTGCCACGCCAGGCAGTGATGTCGTGCAGCAGCGGAAAATGCACCAGATCCGCCGGCCCATGCAGTGGCGGTCGTCCACGCAACAGGCTCGGCGCGCACACCGGGAAAATCTGCTCATCGAGCAACGCTGTGGATAACAACCCCGGGTAACTGCCGTCGTTCAAGTCGATAGCCAGATCAAAGTCACCCTCGTGCAACGGCACGCTGCTGTCCTCGGCCACCAGCCGTAGCTGAATGTCCGGATAGCGCTGCTGCAGACGTGGCAAACGCGGCGTCAGCCACTTGCTCAAGAACGAGGGAATCGAACGCACCCGCAAGATTCCGCTGATCATCCCGGCATCCAGTCGACGCAATTCCGCATCAATGCTGCCGTACGCCTCGTTGACGGTAATGGCCAACCGCTGCCCTTCTGCACTCAATTCCACGCCGCGCGCACGCCGGTGAAACAGGCGAAAACCGAGGCGCTCCTCCAGTTGGCGAATCTGCTGGCTGACCGCTCCCGGCGTGATGTGCAGCTCTTCCGCACAGCGGGTGAACGACAGGTGCCGCGCGGCACAGGAAAACACCTGCAGCCAGACGTATGTCTGGGCATGCAATTGACGACTCATCGTTTAGTCCTGCTAAAGGCTTACTTAGGAAGTTTCGTTAGTCACGTAGGACCGAGGTAGGCAGTATCGCCGACATTGCGCTTGTCCTACAAAAAATGGCAGCGATTCCTACTCCGTTGCTTGTAAGGGTTTAGCATGGCTATCAGTGTTTTCGATCTATTCAAAGTCGGCATCGGCCCGTCCAGTTCCCACACCGTCGGTCCGATGCGTGCTGCCGCGACCTTCGCTCAGGCGCTGATTGATCAGCATTTGTTGAACGATGTGCGTCGTGTGGAAATCCGCTTATACGGCTCGCTGTCGGCTACTGGCGTCGGTCATGCCACTGACCGCGCCACGGTCATGGGCCTGATGGGTGAGTGGCCGGACAGCATCGATCCGTCGACCATCGATCCACGCATCCAGCAACTGCGCGAGACAGGCCAACTGTCCCTCGCCGGGCAAAGAGAAATTGCCTTCGACTGGCAGCGCGATCTCCTGCTGCTGGACGAGAGCCTGCCCTACCACCCCAACGCCATGTCGCTGACAGCCTTTGGCGAAACGGCCGAGCTGTTCGAGCAAACGTACTACTCGGTCGGCGGCGGTTTCATTATCGAAGCGGCCGAAGCGGAGTCCGGCGTAGCGCCGGCCGGTGATGTGGCGTTGCCGTACGACTTCTCCAGCGCCGCTGAACTGCTTGCACTGTGCAAACAGCACAACCTGCGCGTCTCCGAACTGATGATGGCCAACGAGCGTGCGTGGCGCACTGACGCGGAAATCCGTCAGGGCCTGCTGCACATCTGGTCGGTGATGCGCGAATGCGTCGAACAGGGTTTGCGACACGAAGGCATCCTGCCCGGCGGGCTGAATGTGCCGCGCCGCGCCGCGAAATTGCATCGCAGCCTGTTGGAAATCGGCAAGCCGAACGTGATCAGTTCGACGCTGTCGGCGATGGAATGGGTCAACCTGTTCGCCCTCGCCGTCAACGAAGAAAACGCCGCGGGCGGGCGCATGGTCACCGCACCGACCAACGGTGCAGCGGGGATCATCCCGGCGGTTCTGCACTACTACATGAAATTCAATCCGGATGCGTCTGACGATGACGTCGTCGCTTTCTTCTTGGGCGCGGCCGCCGTCGGCATTCTCTGTAAGAAAAATGCCTCGATTTCCGGCGCTGAAGTCGGCTGCCAGGGCGAAGTCGGTTCGGCCTGCGCGATGGCCGCTGCCGGTCTGGCTGACGTGCTCGGCGCCACCCCGGAGCAACTGGAAAACGCCGCCGAAATCGGCCTTGAGCACAACCTTGGCCTGACCTGCGACCCGGTCGGCGGCCTGGTGCAAGTGCCTTGCATCGAGCGCAACGCCATCGCCGCCGTAAAAGCGATCAACGCCACGCAAATGGCCCTGCGCGGCGACGGCAACCACTTCATTTCCCTCGACCGGGTGATCCGCACCATGCGCGACACCGGTGCCGACATGCATGACAAATACAAAGAGACTTCACGGGGCGGCCTGGCTGTGAACTGGGTGGAGTGCTGAGGCGCATTCCCTGACTGCCCCGGCAGACCGCATTCGACGGTCTGCCAACCGTGAGCCCGAGCAAGAATAATAACGAGGCGATACCGATGACCGATGTACGTACACCTGCTGCCGAAAAACCCGCTGTAGATCGCACACGCAATACAGAAACCACCCACAAGGGCTGGAGCAAATTCGACACCACCTGGATGCTTGGCCTGTACGGCACGGCGATCGGTGCTGGCACCTTGTTCCTGCCGATCAACGCCGGTGTCGGCGGTTTCTGGCCATTGCTGATTCTCGCCGTGCTGGCCTTCCCGATGACGTTTTTTGCCCACAGGGGCCTGACTCGCTTCGTGCTGTCCGGGCGCTCCGGGGACATCACCGAGGTGGTCGAAGAACACTTCGGCATCGGCGCCGGCAAGTTGATCACGTTGCTGTATTTCTTCGCGATCTTCCCGATCCTGCTGGTGTACAGCGTGGCGCTGACCAACACCTTGAGCAGCTTCCTCGAACACCAACTGCACATCGCCCCGCCGCCTCGGGCGATCCTCTCGCTGGCGTTGATTCTGGGTCTGATGGCCATTGTCCGCTGTGGCCAGAGCGTCATCGTCAAAGCCATGAGCGTGCTGGTTTACCCGTTCGTCGCCGCCTTGCTGCTGCTCGCGGTCAGCCTGGTCCCGAACTGGAATGGCGCGTTTTTCGCCAGCGCCCAAGAGGCGATGCCGATGTCGGTGTTCCTCAAGACAATGTGGCTGGCGATCCCGGTAATGGTGTTCTCGTTCAACCATTCGCCGATCATTTCCGCCTTCGCCGTTGATCAGAAGCAACGTTACGGCGAGCAGGCCGAACGCAAGAGCAGCGGCATCCTTGCCATGGCTCACGGCATGATGGTCATCACGGTGATGTTCTTCTGCTTCAGCTGTGTGCTGGCGTTGTCGCCGGCAGATCTGGCAGCGGCGAAGGCGCAGAATATTTCGATCCTGTCGTACCTGGCCAACCACTTCCAGACTCCGGTCATCGCTTACGCCGCGCCGCTGATTGCACTGGTGGCGATCACCAAATCCTTCCTCGGTCACTACATCGGCGCCAGCGAAGGCTTTCAGGGCATGATCGTGAAAAGCCTGCGCAGCCGTGGCCGGGTGATGTCGGCGAGCTGGCTGAACCGAGCGACCGCGCTGTTCATGATCCTCAGCTGCTGGGCGGTGGCAACGTTCAACCCAAGCATTCTCGGCATGATCGAAACCCTCGGCGGGCCGGTGATTGCCTGCCTGTTGTTCCTGATGCCGATGTACGCCATCCGCCGCGTGCCGGCCTTGCGCCAGTATTCCGGCCAGGCTTCCAACGTGTTTGTGGTTCTGATCGGCCTGATTGCACTGTCAGCGATCATCTACTCGTTTCTGCCCTGAAAACGCGCCATAAAAAAAGGCGAGCCATGTGGCTCGCCTTTTTTATTCCCATGTTCATTGTTCGACAATTTTTCCGGCACAGCCCTTGCAAACTCCCCCTGTAGGAGCTGTCGAGTGAAACGAGGCTGCGATCTTTTGACCTTCATGACCGAAATCAAAACATTGAAGATCAAAAGATCGCAGCCTTCGGCAGCTCCTACATGAGTAACCAGGACAGGACACGGAATGGCCGGTGATCCGGTTTGGCGAACCAACCCGATCACGGCCGGTCAACAACTGCACGTTCAATCAGGCGGTGACGCATCATGGACAACCCTTTTCAGATCATTACCGATGCCTTCGCGCCGGACTATCAGATCAATCTGAGCATTCAGGGCCTGGACGGCAGCATCATGCTGACCCTGTCCAACAGCGGTCACATCGTGGCCAAACGCATGATCAGTGCCGAGCAGCGCAACGATCCTGCGCGCCTCAAGCGCCTGGTGCAGAGCATTCAATTCGGCATCGCCATCGAACAGGGTCACAGCGCCATGGCAATCCTCGAAGCGATGACCAGCGGCACCGGGCTGACCCCGCCACCGCCACGCGTCATCGGCCAGCCCCGACCGACGGCCGGGCTTTAAAGCTCGCCCTTTTCGACTTCAGGATGCTCGCTGGAACCGCTACCCAGTGTGCGCTGCGGTTTCTCGATCTTCACCGAAGGAAATTGTGACGAAGCGTAACGCACCACCAGAATCGCCAGCGCCAGCAGCAGAATCCCGCCGCACAGGTAGATGATGCCCATGTCCGGCGGGTTGTGGTGCGAGACGTTGGAGATCAGCAAACGGGTCAGCGCGGTGATCGCCACATAGATCAGGAAACGCACCGGCATGTGGTTGGTCTTGAAATAAATCCCGACCATCGCCCCCAGTTCGAGATAGATGAACAGCAGCAGAATGTCATCGATCTTGATGTGGCCTTCCTCGAGCATGCCGAGAAACTCCATCACCGCCGCGTATGCCGTCACCGCACCGATGGCAAACAGCGCCAGGTAGTGGAAGGTCTCGACGAACAGGTTGCCCAGGGACTCGGCCAGTTGATGCACGTTTTGCCGCAGTTTCTCGGCCCAGTTGATTTTCACGATGAGGTTCCTTAGCCCGATTCGAGCGGATGATGCGTGTTGGACGTGACGGTTTTCTGCACGTAACGGTTTTCATGCAGAAAAGAGGCCACGCCATCATGGCGAGCCGCCGCGAAACCCGCGCCGTGGCGTTTGGTCGCACCGCTGTGCTTTTGTGGGAGCGAGCCTGCTCGCGAATGCAGCGACACGGTCTCCCTGACAAACCCGAAATCCGGTCTACATTAAAAAGCCACTACCCATGGCGCAGGGATTCGCTTATCCTTTTCGCTGTATATGGATACAGTAGTCGTCAAGACAACTTAATGTGAAGGCATGTGAGGTGGTGAATGGCCGTCGAAGTGGTATACCGCAGCAGCCGAGATCTGGAGCGCTTGTTCATGGATAAAGCCGAAGCTGACCGTCATGACAAAATGCTCGAACTGGCCGAATATCTGGCCGATGTGCTGCAAAAAGCCGTTCCGTCCCTGACGGAGCAGCAAGTGGAAGAAGCCGGGATCTACATGGCGAAGAACCGCGATGTGTTCGCCCGGGCATTCAAGAGCCAGCCTGACGCATTGTCCGAGCTGCTCAACGCCCCGGCCGAGGCTGCTGAACAAGCTGAGGTGGTGGAAGCAGCTGAAGCGCTGGCCAAGCCTGCTAAAGCGGCAAAAGCGCCGAAGTAATCAGCGCCACATCAAAAGATCGCAGCCTTCGGCAGCTCCTACAGGGATAAATATTCCAAATGTAGGAGCTGCCGAAGGCTGCGATCTTTTGCGTTTCAGCGATACAAAACCTTTTCCGCCAACTCATCCGCCACCCGCGCCGGCGAACGCTTCTCCGCCTGTGCATGGGCGAACACCTCGGTCAGCCGAGAACTGATTTTCGACAGATGCGCAGTAATCGTCGGCAATTCCTCGCCACGATGTTTCAGCGAGACGTAAATCAGCCCACCCGCATTGATCACATAATCCGGCGCATACAGAATTCCGCGTCGCTCCAGTTGATCGGCGACATCCAGATGCGTCAGTTGATTGTTTGCCGAACCGGCCACGGCCGAACACCGCAGTTGGGTGACCGTGTGGCTGTTCAGCACACCACCCAGACCGCACGGCGCGAGGATGTCGCACGGCGTGCTGAGCAATGCATCGTTGGCGATCGGATGGGCGTTGAGTTGCTCCATCGCCAGTTGCACCTTGCCGTGGTCGATATCGCTGACCAGCAACTCAGCCCCGGCGGCGTGCAGTTGCTCGGCCAAGGCAAAACCGACATTGCCCAGGCCCTGAATCGCAATGCGCAAGCCTTCGAGATTATCGCTGCCCAGCCGGGCCATCGCCGTTGCGCGAATGCCGGTGAACACACCCATCGCTGCGTGTGGCGCCGGGTCGCCGGCCGAGGTGGTGCTAGTGACATGCTGGGTCTGTTGAGCGATGCAATCCATGTCCGCCACCGACGTACCGCTGTCGATCGCGGTGATGTAGCGGCCGTCGAGCTGATTGATGCAGCGGCCAAACGCTTCAAACAGTGCGCCGCGGTTTTCCACATGCACCGGACGCACGATCACCGCAACCCCGCCGCCCTGCTGCAGACCCGCCAGCGCGGCTTTATAGCTCATGCCCTGAGCGAGGCGAATGGCATCCTCAACGGCAGATTCGTCATTGGGATAGGCAAGATAACGACATCCGCCCAAGGCTGGCCCGAGGCGACTGTTATGAATGGCAATGACCGCCTTCAACCCGGACACCGGGTCAACGCTAAGGTGCAGCGATTCCAGGCGAGTGCTTTGCATGAGCGCAAACATCGTTGGGCTCCCGAATCACTTCTTGTAGAACGCCAGTATAGGCCTGCGCCTGAAAATTGCTGGAGCGCACCGGAATAAGCGCCCGTGGCGACAAGCGCTTTGCGGCATAACCGTTGCGCGGCGAACCCAGGCACTGGACGAATGACACGGACGGGGCTAAAACGAGGCATTCCCCGGAGATTTCAATGAGTCCGCGCCAACGTTTTTTCGACTGTCTGCACCGCTCACCACCCGCGCTGTTCGAAGCCGCGCTGTGGATCGCGGCCGAGCACGATAAAGCCGTCGATCCCGCGGTACTCTTGCTCGACTTCAAAGAGCTGCAACAAAAGGTCAGCTACGGTTTGCCGATGCTGCCGGTCAGTGAACTGGCGCAGCCGCTGCTGCGGCGCATGATTGAACTGGGATTCGCCCAGGACGACTTCTTGCCGCTGCGCCCGCAGGCGGCGTTGCTGCATAAAGTCTTGCAGACGCGGCGCGGTCAGCCCCTGGCGCTGGCGTTGATTGCCCTCGAGCTGGCACGCGGCCTGGAGATTCCACTGGTCGGCGTCAATTTCCCCGGGCATTTTTTATTACGCGTACCCGGCGCGGATCATTTGCTCGATCCTTGCGGCGGTCGACGCCTGTATCCGAATGATTGTCGCGAACTGTTGCAGCGCCAATACGGGCCGAACATGAAAATCAACGCCGAGCACCTGTTGACCGCCACGCCGGTGCAGATGCTCCAGCGCCTGTCGCGCAACTTGCGCCAGTTGCACCTGACGCATGATGACTTTATTGCCGCATTGATCGACGCCGAGCGCGTACTCGAGTTGGGCGATGGCGCTGCCGCCGATTACCTGGCGCGGGCCAGTCTGTATCAGCGGCTTGATTGCCCGAATGCCGAACGCTTCGACCTTGAGCATGCCCTGCTGCTGAGCGACGACCCGATTCAACGACTGCGCCTGACCGAACGCCTCGGCCACCTGCCGCCCAATTCCGTGGTCCATTAAATGCAAAAGATCGCAGCCTGCGGCAGCTCCTACAGGTCATCTCATGTAGGAGCTGCCGCAGGCTGCGATCTTTTGGTCTTCAGGATTTGACCGGCGTCCCGACACCCACCGCCGAACCATTTTCGGAGGGCGAACGCACCTGAATGATCAGCAGCGCAGCAATCACCGCCGGAATCGCGCAGAAAAAGAAAATCTGCTCCACCGGAATGTGCATCGCCAGCAGCAGGCTGCCGAACAGCGGCCCGAGGATTGAACCAAAACGCCCCACGCCCAACGCCCAACCGGTACCGGTCGCGCGCACATGCGCCGGATAGAAATTGCTGGCAAAGGCATTCAACGTCAGTTGCCCGCCAATGATGCAGAAGCCAGCGGCGAAAACGCAGGCCACCAGATAACGCGGATTGTCATGATTGAGTCCGAGCAGAATCGTGCACAGCGCTGCACCTGCCAACACCGCCGACAGCAAACGCACCTTGCGCTTCAAGCGGTCAGCGAACCAGGCCATGCAAATCGCGCCCAGGGTACCGGCGAACAGGAACATCGACGTCACCAGATTGGCTTCGTTGAGTTTCAGGCCACTTTCCAGCAGCAGGGTCGGCAGCCAGCTGATCATGAAATACAGCAGGATCAGGCTGACAAAAAACGTCGCCCAGATCAGCAAGGTCGGTCGCGCGTAGCCGTTGCGGAACAACTCGACCACCGTCAGCTTGCTGCCCTGCTCGCGTTCGTTCTGCTCGAGGCTGGCAACGGGTGGCTGCCAGTCCGGCAACATCCGCGCGGTGACTTTGCGCAGTCGCGCATACGGCGGCGCATCGCGCAGCAGACGTGGCAGCGACTCCGGCAGCATCCACCACAGAAACGGAAACAACAGCAACGGCGTGACGCCACCGGCGAGGAACACCGCTTGCCAGCCGAATTGGTCGATGAACCCGGCGGCGACGAAACCACCCGCTGCCCCGCCGAACGAGAAGCCACAGGCCGCCAGCGTCACCATCAAGGTGCGCAAACGCGGTGGCGAGTATTCCGACATCAACGCCATGGCACTGGGCATCGCCCCGCCCATGCCGATGCCGCAGATAAAGCGCGCGATCATCAGCGTATTGAGCGAATCAGCGAAGACCATCAGCACGGTCAACGTGGCGTAGATCAGTACGCAAGCGAGCAGAATCCGTCGCACGCCAAAGCGATCGGCCAGCGGCGTAACCGCCAGTGAACCAAGGGTGAGGCCAAGCAGGTTGGCACTGAATACCGGGCCGAACGCCGATTTTTCCAGGCCCCAATCCTGCGCCAAAGCAGGTACCACGTAACCGAGAACCTGGGCGTCGTAGCCGTCGGTGACCAGCAACAGCGCGAGCAGGATCAACAGTAACCACTGATAGCGGGACACAGGACGGGCGTCGAGTGCCGTCCGGAAGCTGGCAATCTGGTTGTGCATCGCAAGGTACCTGTTTTGTTTTTATGATTATGCGAATGGCGATATTCCTTGTAGGAGTGAGCCTGCTCGCGATAGCGGTGGGTCAGTCAGAACATGAGTGACTGACACTCCCTCATCGCGAGCAGGCTCACTCATACAGGGTTATGGGGTGTCTGGTTGATTGGCAGGATGGGCCTTGATGAACGCTGGATGTTCAGCCGCCAGTGCGGCGACCCGGCGGATTTTCGGGTAAGCCTCCAGCGAAACATTGAAGCGCTCCGCCGCATACAACTGCGCAATCAGGTACACATCCGCCACACAAGGCCACTCGCCGAAACAGAAACCCTCGTCGCCAATCAACTCCTCCACCGTCGCCAACCCTTGACCGATCCAGTGACTGATCCACTCGACCACCTGCGGCTCGTCCTGCCCCGACTGGCGCAGGCGATTGAGCACGCTGACGTTGTGCAACGGATGCACATCGCAACCGATCACCGCCGCCACACCGCGCACATGGGCACGGGCAACCAGATCTTCCGGCAATAGCGGCACCTGTGGATAACGCTCCTCCAGATACTCGATGATCGCCGGCGATTGAATCAGCAACTCACCACTATCGGTACGCAGGGCCGGCACGCGGCCCTGTGGGTTGATCGCCAGATACGCCGCTTGCCGATGCTCGCCGCCGGCCGGCGCAATCAGGTTGACCGGCAATGCCTGATAGTCGAGCCCCTTCAACGCCAGCGCGATGCGCACCCGGTAAGACGATGTCGAGCGGTAGTAGGTATAGAGATCCATGAGCCGCTCCTGTCAGCGCGCCGCGAGCACTTTGCCGCGGCACTCACCGAAGCCGATCGACGCGAAACCGTCACGGGCACAACGTGCGCGAAGGATGATTTCGTCACCGTCCTCGAGGAATTTACGCACTTCGCCAGACGCCAGCTCGATCGGTTTTTTACCGCCCTCGGTGATTTCCAGCAGGCTGCCGAACTGACCGTTTTCAGGACCGGACAATGTGCCCGAGCCGAACAGGTCACCGGCCTGCAACTGGCAACCGTTGACGCTGTGATGCGCAACCATCTGCGCCACGGTCCAGTACATGTAACGGGTGTTGCTCAGGGTCAGGCGATGGGCCGGCAGGTTCTGCTCGCGCATGGCTTCGGTGAGCAGCAGCACTTCCAGTTCGATGTCGAAGGCGCCGCCGTCCTGATCACGCTTGTCGAACAGATACGGCAACGGTTGCGGATCACCTTCAGGACGCTTCGGCTGCGCGGTACGGAAGGGTTCCAGCGCTTCGGCAGTGACGACCCACGGCGAAACGCTGGTGATGAAACTCTTCGACAGGAACGGCCCCAGCGGCTGGTATTCCCAGGCCTGGATATCACGCGCCGACCAGTCGTTGAGCAGGCAGAAACCGGCGATGTGATCAGCGGCATCACCGATGGCGATCGAGTCGCCCATCTCGTTGCCCTGACCGATCCAGATGCCCAGTTCCAGTTCATAGTCCAGGCGTGCGCATGGGCCGAAGGTTGGCTCGCTCGCTCCCGCCGGTAAGGTCTGACCTTTTGGGCGGCGTACATCGGTGCCAGAAGCACGCACTGTAGAGGCGCGGCCGTGATAGCCGATCGGCACGTGCTTGTAGTTCGGCAGCAGCGGGTTGTCCGGGCGGAACAGTTTGCCCACATTTTGCGCGTGCTCGATACCGACGTAGAAGTCGGTGTAATCGCTGATGCGGGCCGGCAGATGCAGTTGGCAATCGGCAGCCAATGGCAGCAGTGTTGCGCCTTGGGCTTCGATGCTGCCTCGGTGCGTGCTGCCTTCGCTGAACAGTTCCAGCAGGCGCGTACGCAGGGCAACACGCGCCTCGCGACCGAGATTGAAAAACGCGTTCAGCTGTCCGCCCTGCATGGCTTCCACTGCACTGCGCGCAGCACCGTCGAACAGCCCGGCTTCCAGCGCCACTTGCAGATCGAAGATGTGCTCGCCAATCGCCACCCCAGCGCGCGGTGCCGAACCATCGCGGCTGAACACACCCAGCGGCAGATTCTGCAGCGGGAAATCGGCGTGGCCGTTGGCCGAAGCGACCCAACTGCGAGTGATGGAATTCTGCGTCATGGGTTATCTCCGGGTAGGGTCGAACGTAGCGGGCAGCGTGGCCCAGCAAGCGTCGTAAGTGGATTGCAGTTGTGGGCAGTCGAGGGCAAAGCGGCTTGGGCGCAGCACCTGGCTGGTCTCGAACATGAAGGCCATGGTGTTGTCGATCTTCGCCGGTTTGAGTTCGGCGTTGATTGCTTTGGTGCAGGTCTCGCCATCCGGGCCGTGCGCGCTCATGCAACTGTGCAGCGAGGCGCCACCGGGCACGAAGCCTTCGGCCTTGGCATCGTATTCACCCTGGATCAGGCCCATGAATTCGTTCATCAGATTGCGATGGAACCACGGTGGCCGGAAGGTGTTTTCGGCGACCATCCAGCGCGGCGGGAAGATCACGAAGTCGAGGTTGGCCAGGCCGTGCACGCTGGTCGGCGAGGTCAGCACGGTGAAGATCGACGGATCCGGGTGATCGAAACTCACCGTGCCGATCGTATTGAAACGGCGCAGATCGTATTTGTACGGCACGTTGTTGCCGTGCCAGGCGACCACGTTCAACGGCGAATGATTGAGTTCGGTGGCCCACAACTGACCGAGGAATTTCTGCACCAGCGTGGTCGGTTGCTGGAGGTTTTCGTAGGCCGCGACCGGCGTCAGGAAGTCGCGCGGATTGGCCAGACCGTTGCTGCCGATCGGTCCCAGATCCGGCAGGCGCAGTGGCGCGCCATGGTTTTCGGCGACGTAACCGCGTGCTTGCGGGTCGAGCAATTCAACGCGGAACTTCAGGCCGCGTGGCAGCACGACGATTTCCAGCGGTGCGACGTCCAGCACGCCCAATTCAGTGGCGATGCGCAGACGGCCGAGTTGCGGCACCAACAGCAATTCGCCGTCAGCGTTGAAGAACACGCGCTCCATCGAACGGTTGGCAACGTAGTTGTAGATGCTGATCCCGGCCGGTTTCTCCGCACCGGTGTTCGCCGCCATGCTCACCAGACCGTCAATGAAATCGGTCGGCTCGGCCGGGATCTCCAAAGGATTCCAGCGCAGGCGATTGGGCGTCACTTCTCCCAGCGGCCCACCGGCCAGTTGCCGTTCCAGTTTGACGAACGCCGGGTGATTGGCCGACGGCTGAATGCGGTACATCCAGGTGCGCCGCGCTTCACTGCGGGTCATGGTGAACGCGGTGCCGGAGAACAATTCGGTGTAGAGACCGTACGGGGCTTTTTGCGGGGAGTTCTGGCCGACGGGTAGCGCGCCAGGCAACGCCTCAGAGCTGAATTCGTTGCCGAAACCGGACTGATACGCCAGCGCCTGCGCGGTTGAATCGAGGTTCATGGAGCCTCCTGAACAGGGAGTCGGCAGTGGCCCATCGCTCTGGCTCAGAGGTTTCGGCACGCCGGGGTTGTTATTATCGTAATTCGATTACGCATAACGTAATTTGCTCGCTATCCAGCGTCAAGCTATAAAGACGCCCATTCGTTTCGGAACCCGGCCGCACCATGGAAAAAACCAGCGACAGCAACGGCAAACAGAAAGTCCGCTCCGCCGAAGTCGGCACCGACATCCTCAAGGCCCTGGCCGAGTTGTCGCCATCGACTTCGTTGTCGCGCCTGGCCGAACACGTGCAGATGCCGGCGAGCAAGGTGCATCGCTATCTGCAGGCCTTGATCGCCTCCGGATTTGCCGAGCAGAACGCCGCTACCAACCATTACGGTCTTGGCCGTGAAGCGCTGCGCGTCGGCCTCGCCGCACTCAACAGTATGGACGTGCTGAAAGTCGCCGCCCTGCCACTGGCCGAATTGCGCGATGAGCTCAACGAAACCTGCTTCCTCGCGGTCTGGGGCAATCAGGGCGCAACCGTGGTGCACATCGAACCGGCGGTGCGCGCGGTGACCGTTGTAACCCAATTGGGCTCGGTGCTGCCGCTACTCAGTTCATCGACGGGATTGGTGTTCAGCGCATATCTGCCGCATCGGGAAACCGATGAACTGCGCGAAAAGGAGATCGCCGTAGCCGATCATCCGCTGAAGGATGACAAAGCCTACGCGACGCAGTGCGAACAGATCCGCGCGCGCGGCTTGCATCATGTCCACGGCCTGCTGATGCCCGGTGTCGATGCGTTGTCGGCGCCGGTGTTCAATGCCGTCGGCCAGATCGCGGCGGTACTGACGATTGTCGGCCCGACCTCGTTGTTTCACGCTGACGAAAATGGCCCTGCCGCCCGGCGCTTACTCGCGGCAACGCGCGCGGTGAGCTGGCGCATGGGCTATGACGCGGGCTAATTGACTTCGACCCTGTTCACATCAACACAGCCCGAGCACTTTAGCCTTTGCCACCGCTTGCGTTCTGCGCTCCACGCTTAACTTGGCGTTTATCCTGCGCGCATGGGTCTTGACGGTATGCAGCGAAATGTACAGTTGCTCGGCGATCTTCTGATTGGACTCGCCTTGGGCAATCAGCTTCAGCACTTCAACTTCACGCCGGCTCAACAGCGCCTCGGCGCCGACCGCAGGGGTTGCAGCGATGGCCTCGGCGGCTGCGCGGATCAGCGTTGTTTCAGGATGACGCAAGCGCCACTCGAGCAGCGATTGCTGCAACTGACACCGCGCTACCAACGCTTGCCCCTGATGCAGCGCTCGTTGAGCCAATGACACTTCACCTTTGTGCCAGGCGAGTTGCGCCAGCACCAGGTGCAACTCGGCTTCGAGGTTCAACATGCCTTTTTGCTGCGCGCCGATCAACGCGTGCTGGATCTCAACCAGATCGATCAGCTCAGGCTGCATCTGCGCCCTGGCGGTGAGCAACAGATATTCGAGACGCGGAATCAGCTCCAGAGTCGCCGGTGGCGCTTGCCGCGCCTGCGCCCCTTGAAAGTGGCGCAATACCCTGCTCAGTGCTTCATGCGCCAGCTCCGCCCTGCCCTGCTGCAACCAGAATTGGCTGCTGACCTGCAACAAGACGCCGCGATACACCGTGTCCGGAATCTGCCGCTGCTGCATCAACCGCTCAGCATCGCGCAGGTACACAAATGCTCGCGCGTAATCCTGCTGATTGGCCGCCAGTTGGGCCAGCCCCAGAAAACCATACAGCACGCGCTTGTCATGACTGCGCAGGCAGTCCTCCAGCCCCCTCTGGAATAGCTCGGCGGCGCGTGTTTCCTCACCCATGCACAGGGCCAGTCTGCCACGCCGCAACGCGATGCGACCGAGCAACGGCACGGGGCGATGTTCACGCTGACAAAGCAATTGCTGCATGCCGGCCAACAAACTGTCGGCGCGGGCCGGCGCACCGCGCTGCTCCAGCAGTTGTGCGTGGTCGAGTTCCAGCAACCCCTCGAACAGCAATGACCCTTGAGCGCGCGCCAGACACAACGCCTCGCGGTTTATGCCCTGGGCCAGTTCCAGTTCGCCACAGAGCAAGGCTTGCTGGGTTTGCCCCGACAGGCACAACAGCCGCGCAGGCCAGGCATCGCTTGCCAACTCGGCCAGCGCTTGACGGAAATGCTCACGCGCAGGCGCCATTCGCCCCTGCAAATGTAGCAACCAACCTTGCAGCGCCTGCCATCGCGCCACCCATTGCCGCTGCTTTTGCGCCGAAGGTTGCGGAACGAATCTCGACATATGTTCGATGCTGGCAGCGGCCTGATCAAAACGGCCGGCGAACAGCAGCGCCGCCGTCATCAATCCGACCAATTGCGGCGAGCCCAACGTCAATTCTTCGCCTTGCTGCTCGTGCAGGCGCAACAGCAACACTACCGTTTGATCGTCAAACAGATGCTCGAAAGTGAAGTGCTGCAACAAGCTCACCGCCACCTCGAACTCTTCGGCCAAAAGAGCTTGCTCGAACGCCGAGCGCCAGTCCTCCCGCGCGGTAAACCACTGGCAGGCGCGCCGATGCCAAGAGCGCCCCTGTGGCCAGCGTGACTGCTGAATCACACGGGTCAGCGGCGGAAAAATCTGCAGCCATTGCGCCGAATCCTGCCACGGTTCGATAAAACAGCCGAGGCTGTGCAACGTGCGCAAGAGATCCGCGCCTTCGCCGGCACCGAACAGATGCTCACACAGTTCATTATTGAAGCGCGGTAAATGCGCCAATACACGCCAGGCCTCCGCCAGCTCCGGCGACAGGCTGTTGAACAGTTCGTGTTGCAGGTAATCGAGCAAGGTGTCGACCCGTTGCTGCGGCTGATTGCCCTGCGCCCAATCGCACTTTTGCAGCAACGCCATGCGCACGCCGGCGCACCAGCCACCGGTACGTTGCACAATGCGCCCGGCAACACTCAGCGCTTGCTCGGCAGGCAAATGGTGCAGCACCTGAGCGATTTCACTTTGGCTCAAGGCCAGCGTCACGGGTTCACACTCATACAGCTCATCGTCGAGCAACAGGCGCGGCCAGTTGCACTGCGGGCGCCGGCGCGTGCCGATCCACCAGATCAAGGCCGGACTGCTGACTGCCAACAATCGATCGAGCAAAGCATCCAGCACCGGATCCGGCTGACGGCAATAATCGTCGATAAACAGCCACGTCGATACCGACCAGCGAGCCAGGGCAGCAACCAGGCCGGCTTCATCCGTGTCGATCAAGCCCAGCGCTTGCGTCAACCGCCGACAGAATTCATCCTTACTGAGCGCGCCGCCCGCCAGCGCTATCCAGTGCACCGAACACTGTGCCGGCGCCTGCAACAGGCATTCGGTGAGCAGTGCACTCTTGCCGCTGCCGGCCGGCGCGCAGATCAGCCTCACCCGTGCCTCTGACGCCAGCAATGGTTCGCACAAGCGTGCGCGCGCCTGGTGGTGAGAGGACAGTCGGGGAAGAAATCCGGGGCGATCCAGGCACGGTGTCATGGCGGTCATCGGGTGAGCCTTTTTATCGTTGTACGGTCACCCTAGCCCTCTCCAGTGAGCTTGTTGACGAGTATTCAGCGCGCTGATTGCCAGCCATAAAAAAGGCGACCGTGCGGTCGCCTTTTGTACAGCCGGTGTATCGCAAACGTTACCGAACGCCCTCTGCGCGCAGGGCCGACGGGGTGTAGTCGGCGGCCTTGGCTTCGAAGCCGAATTCGAAGCTGTGTTTCTCTTCGTTCTTCATTCCCAAGGCAATGTAGCGGCCGGCAATGATGTCGTAGAGGGCTTCCAGCGTATAAGCCTGAGCCTGGTGATCGTAGTAGTACTGCGCATGTCCTTCCGCGACCCGCCACAGTTGACCGCGGCCATCGTAGTGATCAACCAGTGCCACCTGCCAGCTGTCCTCGTCGATGTACATGTGGCGCTTGGCATAGATATGCCGCTCGCTCGGCTTCACCGTGCCGATGACTTCCCAGACACGGTGCAATTCATAACGGGTCAGGTCCTGGTTGATGTGCCCGGCCTTGACGATGTCGTCGTACTTGAGCGCCGGCGAATCAAGCTTGTAGCTGTTGTACGGAATGTACATTTCCTTCTTGCCGACCAGTTTCCAGTCATAGCGATCCGGGGCACCGGAAAACATGTCGAAGTTATCCGAGGTACGCAGACCGTCCGCTGCGGTGCCCGGGCCGTCATACGCCACCTGCGGCGCGCGGCGCACCCGGCGCTGACCGGCGTTGTAGATCCACGCCAGACGCGGCTCCTTCACCTGATCGAGGGTCTCGTGCACCAGCAGCACGTTACCGGCCAGACGCGCCGGCGCAGTCACCGATTGCTTGAAGAAGGTCAGCACATTGGCCGCTTTGTCCGGATCGAGATCCTTCATCAACTGCGGCACGGCGATTTCTTCTTCGAAGCGGATAGGCGTGTAGCTGCCGTTGGTCTGCGGCGTCACCTGCGTGATGATGCGTTTGACGTTGCCACCGTGGTAACGAGTGATGTGGTTCCACAGCACCTCGACGCCGTTTTTCGGAATCGGGAAGGCGTAATAGCGATTGCCAGTGAAATTGGCCAGGCCGTTACCATCGTTGATCGTCGTCACGTTCAGCGCACTGCGTTTGGCCGACTCGTAGATGTCCGCCGGGGCGGCGACGGTTCGGTGAGTCGGATAGACCGGGATCTTGTAGGTTTGCGGGTAGCGTTTGAACATCGCCACCTGGCCTTCGGAAAGCTTGTCCTTGTACTTGTCGACGTTGGCCGGGGTGATGGTGAACAACGGTTTTTCGTTGGCGAACGGATCGGCGAGAAAACCCTTGCTGTCCACCGTCCCGGCGTTCTTCGGAATCCCGCCGGTCCATGGCGGAATCGAACCGTCAGCATTACCGGCCTTCTCGGCGCCGAGCGGGGTCAGGCTGGTGCCAAGCTTGTTCGCCTCATCCGCTGACACCGCCGCCATCACGTTGGCCGCCAGCAGACTCAGGGCGAGGACACCACATTGCAGAATCATTTTGCGCATTGCTTTCATCCTTCTCGGGCAGATCAGAAGTTCACGCCGAAGCTCAGGGCCACGAAGTCACGGTCTTCGAGAACGTTGTAGTCACCACCAAAAAAGTCGGTGTAACTGAGGCTCGCGGTGTAGGTGTTGCGATAGTCGGCATCGACGCCGACGCTGATCGCTTTCGCCCCTTCGTTGAACAGCCCGTTAGGGCCGTAGCCGGCGACGTCATGCGACCACGACAGGTTGGGTTTGAGGTTGATGCCGCCGATCACGTTGGCGTAGTCGAGGATGGCCCGGGCGCGGTAGCCCCACGAAGTCGAGGTGACAAAACCGTCGGTGTCGCCACCGAAACCATACTGGCCGTAGACCGAATCGCGGCCATAACGCAGCTGGCTGCGCGACTCCAGACCGCCGACATGCACGACCGCCGCTTCACCGACCACGGTCAGACGCTCAGCGCCCAGCACCTGATCGAAGAAGTGCGTGAGCGTGCTCTGGATCTGCGTGACTTCCTTGCGGCGATAGCCCTTGTTGTCCGCACCCGGCGCGGTTACCAGTGGAGATGCCGTGCCACCGGCAATCGGGTTGAGCAGTGCCAGTGTCAGGTCATTGGTGTTGACCTGTACCGGCGCGTTTGGCCGATAGCTGATCTCGCCGGTCCAGGCAGTACCGGTGGGCAGCGTGGTCGAGAAGCTCGCGCCGTAGAGACGAATGTCTTCCGGGTATTCAAGGTAGTACTGACCGCGCCCGAGCATCACGCTTTGCGCCAGGCCTGAGCCGCTGCCAGGCGCCAGCCCGTTGGCGATACCGACCATCGCCGGCAACGCCGAGAGGGTCGATAGCCCCGCCGTGGTAGTACCCACCGACGGCGTGCGACTGTGGTAATTCATGAAATAGAGACCGTACTCGGTGTCATCACCGAGCCAGCGCAATGCCGTACCCCACTGCCCGGAATCGCGCGCATCGCGGTCGCCGCCACGGGGAATCACCACGCCTTCGCGCGTCACCTGAATGCCTTGGCCAAACGCGGTGGTCAACGGCACCAATGGTGCGATCGCCGGGTTGCCAACGGTGTAACCGTTGTTGCAACCGTCCGCTGCCACATCGACGCCGAAGAACGTGCCGCAGTTGTCGAGGACGGTCTGGTCCCATTCCAGCTGATAGAAACCTTCAACCGAGAGTTTGTCCGTCAGGCTTTGCGAGCCGAACAGCATGTTCACCGGGATCAGGCCTTCCTTGATTTCCGCACCGGGACGCCGGAACGCGGAGACATCGATCGGGTTGATGCTGTTGATCGAGTTGCCAATGAACGTGCTCTCGCCCCAACTCACCACCTGTTTTCCCGCGCGCACGGTGCCCGGCAGGTCAGCGATGGTGTAGTTGTGATAGACGAAGGCATCGAGAATCTGCGCACCGGACGACTTGGCGCCCTCCTTGCGGCCACTGTCACTGATCGGCTTGAACTCGCGGTCTTCGTCCTTGAGCTCGAAGTCATACCAATACTTGCCACGCACAAACACACCGGTGTCGCCGTACTTGAGTTCGAGGTCGTGAATACCTTTGAAGATTTTCGAGAAGGTCTCGCCCTTCTTGAAGTTCAAACGCCCGTCATCCCCGGTGGAAGATTGCCCGGTGCCGCCGTTGACCGTGCCGACCAACGACTTGTCGGCATCGCGCAGGCCCCAACTCGCGCCCACCGACAGCGACGAGTCGAACGTCCCCTCGATCTCGCCGATATTGAACGAAACCGCGTGCGCCTGGGCGCAGCAACCCAGAGCCACCGCAGCGGCCAGCGCCTGCGGTGTGAAGATGGCGCGCATTGTTGTTTTTGTCATGCGTCTTCCCCGGTGAGTGACAGAAGGCCCCACCCTACTGCCGGGCAACCGGGTCGATAAGCGCACCAAGGAGGTATTCGCGTTGTCGCTCGAAAGGATGAATGCCCGCACGCGCCGTGGCTTTGCGCAACTCATGAGTGAGCTGGATGGAGGATCATCAATGCAGCGCATGGCGCACATCGGGTCACGGGACTGTTGCATGCCCCGCAACAGTGCATGTCCGGAATCGGTATTTTTCCTACGCGCTCATGACCTTATTCTGAACGCGCTTTCACGGCAGCCGCCGAAAAGCGCGAAGCCAGCTACGCTGATTCACTGAAGCGATTGGCAACAGATTTCAGAGGAATCGAAGGATTCGGTTTCTTAACCCCGTGTTCACTGACGTTGATTTGTAGCTCCTTGATCCAACGTCTTACCTTGGCCGCTGCGTTTGCAGCGGCCTTTTTTATGGGCGAAAAAATTTATCGAGAGAGGGGATTTTCAGCAGAGGCTGACAGGACTCAGTTAATTCCTATCGATTGATGCGTAGGGTTCAGAGCGAATACTTCTGCAAATTCGCCATCATTTCCTTCAGCGCTTCGATATTGTCCTTCGGATGCGCCGCCCCCTCAAAATCGCAAATCTGCTGCCAGTGCGCCGCGACATCTTCCGGCGAGAATCCGACTCGTGGATCAAAGCCGGCGCCGAGGCTACGCTCCCAACGCACTTTGCCCATCCACCCACCGCCGACCTCGAACAACCCGGAAGTCTCCTGGCATTGCTCGCTGGCCAGATACACCACCAACGGGCTGACCAGTTCCGGTTTGAGTTGCTCGAACACTTGCGGTGGAATCAAACCCTCGGTCATGCGCGTGCCGCCGGTTGGCGCGATGGCATTGACCAGAATGTTGTTCTTGCGGCCTTCGATGGCCAGGGTGCGGGTCAGGCCGTACAGGCCGAGTTTGGCCATGCCGTAGTTGGACTGGCCGAAGTTGCCGTAGATGCCTGAAGTCGAAGCGGTGAAGATCACCCGGCCATAATTTTGCTCGCGCATATGCGGCCACGCGGCGCGGGTGACTTTGTAGGCGCCTTCGACGTGAACCCGGTAAACCAGATCCCAATCGGCGTCATCCATTTTGTGGAAGGTCTTGTCGCGCAAGATGCCGGCGTTGTTCACCACCACGTCAACACGGCCGAACACATCGAGGGCGTTCTGCACCAGTTTGTCGCCGTCGGTGACGGAGTCGTGGTTGGCCTCGGCGATGCCGCCGGCCTCACGGATTTCCGCGACCACGCGGTCGGCGGCGGAGGCATTGGCGCCCTCGCCCTGAGCCGAGCCGCCGAGGTCGTTGACCAGCACTTTCGCGCCTTGTTTGGCGAACAGCAGAGCGTGCGCCCGTCCGAGGCCACCACCGGCTCCGGTGACGATTACGACTTTATCTTCGAAACGCACAGACTCATTCATCAGGGCAACTCCAGCAGTCCAATGGAACATTGACCCCGAGTGTCAGGCACGGGGCTTTTGGTCACAATGAACACGGTTGGGGCTGAATGGTGTGCGATAAGGCTGAGGGATAGTGAGACACGGTAGTACTAAAGATCAAAAGATCGCAGCCTGCGGCAGCTCCTGCACAAATCTATGTAGGAGCTGCCGCAGGCTGCGATCTTTTGATCTTCAGGAGCAGGCGACTTTGCGCGGCGGCTGCACAAAACGCTCGCGAAACTCCAGATAATGCTTGAGCACCTGCACCGGCGCTTCGGTCTGTGGATAGTGACCGATACCCGGTAACTGCACCGTGTCTGCGTCAGGAATCAACTCCCGATAGCGCTCGACCATGTGCGCACCGGAGATCGGGTCGACTTCACCATCAATCAACCGCAGCGGAATTTCCCCACGCTGCATGGCCGCCACCCAGCGGTCGCGCTGAACGCGGCGCTCGGGAATATAGTTGATCAACTTGTGCATGATGCGCGGCCCGCGATTGCTGTCGACCAGGCTCCAGAAATCATCCATCTCGCTTTCACTGGGCCGAGTCTGCGGGCCGAAGATCTGGCGAAAGCTTTTCACCAGGGCATCACGGGTAAACGCGCGGCCGATCATCCAGCCCAGCGGACTGAGCAGCAGCTTTTGCATCAGCACCGGGCGATGGGTTTCCGGAAACAGGCCACCGTTGAGGAATACGCAACTGGCGATTTCGATGCGATCTTCGTAATGCCGGGCCAGCAGTTCTTGCGCAACGCTGTCGCCGTAATCGTGCGCCAGCACATGCACCGGTTGCTCGATCTGCAAATGCGCGAGCAATGCCTGTTGCAGATCGGCCTGTTCCAGCAGGCTGTAGGTGTGATTGAGCGGTTTCGCCGAGTCGCCAAAACCCAGCATGTCACAAGCGATCATCCGATAGCGCTGAGCCAGTGGCTGCCACAGGTAATGCCAATCCCAACTCGCCGTCGGGAAGCCATGGATCAGCAGCAGCGGCTCACCCTGCCCCGTCGTCCAGTAACGAATCGGCTGGCCACGGAAGACAAACGTCTGGCTGCGTTTGCGCCAGACACACAGAGGAATCTCGGCGAGAGGCATTAGAGTTTATACCCCGGGTCTTGTTTATCGAGTTTGCGCAGCAACGCTGGCCAGGCCAGCGCGCCACCCATGCCTTGAGCACTTTTGGTGACGCCGGCGATCATCGCTTTGGCGCCCGCCAGAATCTGCGGTTCGATGACGATGAGTTCCGCGCCACCGGTTTGCGCCATCACCTGGATGTCGCAGGCGCGCTGGAAGGTGAACATCATCAGAAAGGTGTCGGCGATGGTGCCGCCACAGGTCAGCAGTCCGTGGTTGTGCAGCATCAGGAAATTGTTTTCGCCCAGATCGGCCTGCAAGCGCGCCTTTTCTTCGTGGTTCAGCGCCACGCCTTCATAGGCGTGACAGGCCAGGCTCGACAGCACGAACAGCGACTGCTGGCTGATCGGCAACACGCCTTGCTTTTGCGCCGACACCGCGACGCCGGACGCGGTGTGGGTATGCAGCACGCAAACCACATCGTGCCGCACTTCGTGCACAGCACTATGGATGGTGTAGCCAGCGGGATTGATCTCGTAAGGGCTGTCCATGAGCTTGTTGCCGGCCTGATCGACTTTCACCAGGCTCGACGCGGTGATCTCATGGAACATCAGGCCGAACGGATTGATCAGGAAATCTTCGGTGCCCGGCACCTTGGCGGAAATGTGCGTGAAGATCAGATCGTCCCAGCCATGGGCGGCGACCAGACGATAACAAGCGGCGAGATCGACACGGGTCTGCCATTCCGCGGCACTGACCTGGTCTTTGACATTCAGGGACGATTGGACGGGGGCTACGCTCACTGTATGCACCTCTGCGTTCTTATTGTTCTGCACGTGACAGCAGTCTAGTCAGGTGCAGGCAATCGCGTAGTTGCATTGGCAGCCAGCTTGATGACTGACCGAGTCAGCGATGCAAACAGCTTGGATCCATGTCAAAGCAACGACGCCAACAAAGGCGCGGCGAACAGATTGAGCAGTCCGGTGAGGACCATCACCAGGCCCGCCACAGAGCCTTCTTCACCGCCGACTTCGTGCGCCCGACTGACCCCGGCACCGTGTGCGCCCACACCGAACAACGCGCCCCGCGCCAGGGCGCTCCGCAACGGCAGCCACTTGAGCAGAACCCCGCCAAGCATCGCGCCGAACACGCCAGTGAACATCACGAACACGGCGGTCAATTCTGGTACGCCGCCGAGGTTCTGTGCCAACGGCATGGCGAACGGCGTGGTGATCGAGCGTGGCACCAGCGACAGGGTCACCGAACTGTCGAGCGCCAATGCCTTGGCCAAGCCGAACGAGGTGCCAATCGAAGCCGCACTGCCCGCCACCATGCCCAGCATCAGCGCCGACCAGTGCCGCATCAATAAATGTCGTTGCTGCCAGATCGGCACGGCGAAGGCGACGGTCACCGGGCCCAGTACCAGCATCAGCCAATGAGTGTTGCTGGAATATTCGGCGTACGCGGTGTGCAGCGGTACGGCGAGCGCGAGAAGCAACGCCGGCACCAGGATCAGCGGCGACAACACATAACGCCCGGTGCGCCGATAAATCCAGCGGCTGAACAAGTACGCCAACAACGTGAAGGCGAGCCAGAACATCGGCATCCATTCAAGCTTCATGGGAACGCCTCGCGCGCACGGCCAGTTCCACGGTGAACGCGGTCACCAGCATCACCATCAGGGTGCTGGCGGCGATCACCAGCAAAATCCGCCAGCCGTCATCGCGCAGCAACGTGCCGTAATCGAGCAGGCTCATCAACGCGGGAATGAAAAACAGCAACATCTCGGCCATCAACAGGCCCGCGCCCAATTGCAGCGCTGCCGGTTTGACCCAGCCGAACGCGAACGCCAGCAGCAACAGCGCCATGCCAATCACCCCGCCAGGAATAGGCCAGGGCAACCACGCGGCGATCAGGCAGCCGAGCAGGTAGAGACCGAGCAGTACGGCAAGTTCGACGAACAGACGGGAAAAGTGTTTGAGACGGGCGGCGTTCATGAGGTTGGCTCCTTACAGAAGCCTATTTTACGAAGCGACCTGCCATCCCCGAAGCGAATTGTTAGACTCGTAGCCATTCCAAAATGGAATCAGACTTATGGAACTCAAACAGCTGCGCAGTTTTGTCGAAGTCATGCATCAGGGCGGTTTTACCCAAGCGGCGAAAACCCTGCACATCAGTCAATCAGCGGTGAGTAAACAGGTCGCGCAATTGGAGCAAAGCCTCGGCACGCCGCTGCTCGAGCGGCTCGGCTCACAGCTGCGCCTGACCGCCGCTGGCAGCGTGGTGCTGCAACGCGCCGAAGCCATGCTGCGTTTGCGCAATGAGCTGCTGGTCGAGTTGGACGACCTCAGTCATCTGGCCCGTGGCGAGCTGCGCCTCGGTCTGCCGCTGTTGGGCAGCGATGCCCTGTTTGCCGGGCTATTCGCCGAATACCGCCGGCGCTATCCGAACATCAGCGTGCAGTTACTCGAGGGCGGCAGCCGTCATATCGAGCAAGCTGTGCTCAACGGTGAACTGGAATTGGGTGGCAGTCTGTTGCCGAAGGATCCGCAGTTTGACTGTCAGCCGTTCTGCGACGAGAAGCTCGATGCGTTGCTGCCGGTCGATCATCCGCTGGCCGAGCGCGGCGAGATCGGCCTGGAGGAACTGGCCGACACACCGTTCCTGCTTTATCAACGCAGCTTCGTGCTCAACGACCGCTTGCTGCAGGCGTGCCAGCAAATGGGCTTCACGCCGAAGGAAGGCGGGCGCAGCGGGCAGGCGGATTTTCTCGCGGCGCTGGTCGCCGCCGGGCAAGGCGTGGTCCTGTTGCCCAGGGTGGTCGCACGCGGGCTGGTGCGGCCAGGCGTGGTGCGCCTGACCTTGCGCGCGCCGGATTATCTGCGTTGGGACATCGCGTTTATCTGGCGTCAGGGCGCTTATCTGTCGAATGCCGCGCAGGCGTGGCTGGCACTTTTACGCGAGCGGCCGATCAGCCCTTGAGTGCGTCGATCAACTGCGCCAGCCATGGCTCGGCGTCGGTTTCCGGGGTCACGCTTTCGCTGGCATCAATGCGCAGCATGTCCTGCACCTCACGCACGCCCAGCTCGCCGAACAGTTCGCGCATCTGCTCGCCACCACCGCAGAACGTGTCGCCATAACTGGCGTCGCCCAACGCAATAACGGCACCGGGCAAACCGCGCCAGGCTGCCGGCAACTGATCGCGAATGGTCGAATACAACGGTTGCAGGTTATCCGGCAACTCACCCATGCCAGTAGTCGAGGTCACGGCGAGCAACGCTTCGGGACCGAACGCTTGAAGGTCCGTCAGGCTGGCGCGCGAGTTGTAGAAGGTTTCAAAGCCAGCGGCTTTCAACAGGTTCTGGGCGTGGCGGGCGACTTCTTCGGCGGTGCCGTAGACCGAACCGGAGAGGATGGCGACTTTCATCAATCTGATCCTGAAACTGAAAAAATGAGCGGCGATAGTAGCAGCCTGAACTGCAAAGCTGCGATTGGATCTCATCTGCCGATAATGGCCAGTAGACAGCGCCGATGGTTCTTCTAGAATGCGAGCCACTGACAACTCTTGAAAGGATTCAAAGATGATCAAAGCCAGTCTGCTGCAAATGGTGATCAATGCGTCGAACGACGGCATCGTGGTCGCCGAAAAAGAAGGTGAGCAGGACAACATTCTGATCTACGTCAACCCCGCTTTCGAACGTCTCACCGGTTACAGCAGCGAAGAGATTCTCTACCAGGACTGCCGGTTTTTGCAGGCAGGAGATCGCGATCAAGAGAGTCTTGAGCTGATTCGCAACACGCTGCGCGACGGCGGAACATGCCGGGAAATCCTGCGTAACTATCGCAAGGACGGCACGCCGTTCTGGAATGAACTGTCGCTTTCAACGGTGAATGCTGATGATGGAATGACTTATACCGTCGGCGTGCAGAAAGACGTAACGGTTCAGGTCAAAGCTCAGCAGCGTGTTGTACAGCTCGAAGCAGAGGTTGCGGCGCTGCGTGCAGAGCTGGCGCAGCTGAAAGCGACGAACGGTTCAAACAAAACAGCGAACTAATTGTCATTAACTACAATCACCAATGACTTTGTAACTATTCCTTTCGAGTTAGCCATGCAGCGCGACGCCCTCCTCACTCAGGATGAGCTGGATTTCATCCAGACCATGCAGCACAACCCGCAACTGAACGTGCGGGATGCGACGTCGAGTCTGCTGGTCAATGGCGGATCGCAGATTCGTGATTTGCTGACGCGTCTCGCGGCTCATGAGCAAGTGACCATTCAGGCCAACTTCGAAAATCAGCAAATGACTTTTCCGTTGCACCTGGTGGAAGACGAGTTTCATGCGCTGCATTTGCGCCTCGGCGTTCCGAGCATTTACGAAGACGGCCCGATGGTGCGCCCATGGCGGCTGGTGCTCGAAGAGCCGGTAGCGCTGGAAAATGCCAAAGGCCAGCCAGGCATGATGTGGGTGCACGAGGTGTCGCACAAAGGTGTGTTGCTGGAAATGCGCAACAAGACCAAACCACCCAAGCACTTTGCCTTGTGGTTCAGCCCTTCGGGGTATGAGCGGATTGCATTGCGCGGCAATTTCGAACGGGAAACCGAACACGGCTTCTACGCTTACGAGCTGAACCAGACCGATGCCGATGAAACCGAACGTCTGCGTCAGTTCATCCTGCAACAGCATCGCTTGACCCATCCTGCCCTGCACACCTGATTTTCAGGTATCCAGTTTTCCGGCAAGAAATTGCGTCAGACGCTGACGCATGGTTGCTCCTTCGTTACCAATACAGCCAATCGAACTTGCCGCCAGACTGTCCTGCGCCAGATCGGCTGCATCCCCCGCCAGTAATAGCTGACAATCGAGACTCAACGCCAGCCGATGCAGGCGCCGTGGCAATTGCGCGCTGGGCGCATGATTGGAAAACAGCACCAGCGCTTCGGGTTTGATCTTCTCGCAAATCAGTGTCAGCTCGTCGAACGGCTGGCCTGTGGTCAGCACCCGCACGCCCGATTCGCTGGTACTCAGAAATAACGCCGCCACCAGCAATTCCAGTTCGCGGCACTGACCGGCCAAGGCGCTGACGACGATCCTGCGTGGCTGGGAAGCGCGCAACGTGACGATTCGCTGCAACACTCGCGCGCGGAGAAAACCATCGAAAAACAGCCATTCGCTGGTTTGCCCGAACGCGTCCTGGCGCTGCAACAATGCTCGCCAGAGCGGCATCAGAATGTCCTGAAAGACCACGGCCAATGAATACGAAGAAAATATCTGGCCATAGACCCGATCCATTTCCTGATCATCGAACGAACTGATCGCACGCTGCACCTGATGCTGCCACTGCAGATAGTCCGCCTGCACCAGATCGTCGGAAATGATGTGCGCCAGCGCTTTCAAGGGTTCGGTCTTGGCGAGAATCCTGCCGATCTTGCTGACCGCTACGCCACGGTCGATCCATTCGACGATGCTGCGAACGCGCTCGATATCGGTCATCGAATACAGCCGATGCCCACTTTCGGTGCGTGTTGGCTCGATTAATCCGTAGCGTCGCTCCCATGCACGCAAGGTAACCGGGTTGACGCCGGTCAACCGCGAGACTTCGCGGATGGGGAACAGATCCTCGCGTTCAATCGCCGTAGATGCCTGAGAAACAGGGAGTACGTCAGTTATGACGGGCATTGTGCGGTCAACTTCCATGCTGGTTAATTGGATCCCATTCTACTCCTGACCGCCCTTCATCGTTCAAGTACAGATCTGCGACGAATGTCGCTGGTGTAATCGCTAAAATCAGGAATAATCCTTGCTTGTTGAAAAGCGCAGGCCTCTACCCCGGCCTGCGTCAGGCGAACTTCCTACCCGGAACGACGCAACCGAAATACGGAGATACACAATGTCTACTTCCCCCGTCACGTTGATGGTTGCGCGTCGCGTTGCCGATGGCCGCTATCAGGATCTGATTGCCTGGTTGCGCGAAGGCGAACAGCTGGCCACCGACTTTCCCGGTTATCTCGGCTCCGGCGTGCTCGCTCCGCCGCCCGGCGATAACGAATTCCAGATTATTTTCCGCTTCGTCGATGAACAGACCCTGCATGCCTGGGAGCACTCCGCTTCGCGCACTGCGTGGCTGGATCGTGGCAGCGATCTGTTTGCGCATCCGAAGGAACATAGAGTCAGCGGTATCGAAGGCTGGTTCGGTGCCGCCGGTCAGCGTCCTGCTCGCTGGAAGCAGGCGGTAGCAATCTGGCTGGCGTTCTTTCCGGTGTCGCTGCTGTTCAACTTTGTCCTCGGCCCACTGCTCGCTGAAATGAGCTTGTTGCCGCGTGTGTTGATCAGCACGGCGTGCCTGACACCGCTGATGGTTTACTTCTTTATTCCACTGTCGACGCGCTTGCTGGCGAACTGGCTGAACAGCACGCCGGTGCGACTGCCTGTTTCAGCGACACCTCAGAAACATTAAAGATCGCAGCCTCGTTGCACTCGACAGCTCCTACAGGGCTGAACACAGACCAGAGTAGGAGCTGCCGCAGGCTGCGATCTTTTCCGGCGTGTCGCTGTTATAGTTTTTGCTCCCTCCGCGATGCGAGCCGTTCATGCCAGATTCCGCAGCCCCGATCCTCATCACCGGCGCCGGCCAGCGAGTCGGCCTGCATTGTGCGCAGCGTTTGCTCGAGGATGGTCATCGCGTCATCTTCACCTACCGCACCGAACGTCCCGGCGTGCAGACATTGCGTGATCTGGGCGCCCTCGGAATGTTCGCCGACTTCTCCAGCGAAGCCGGGATTCTCGCCTTCATCACTGAACTGAAAAACCATACCGACAGCCTGCGCGCCATCGTGCATAACGCCTCCGAATGGCTGGCCGAAACCCCGGGCAGCGAGACCGAAGCCTTCACGCGCATGATCAATCTGCACATGCTTGCCCCCTACCTGATCAACCTGCACTGCGCCGATTTGCTGCAGTGCTCGACGCCCGCCGACATCATCCACATCAGCGACGACGTCACCCGCAAGGGCAGCAGCAAACACATCGGCTATTGCGCCAGTAAAGCCGGGCTCGACAGCCTGACCCTGTCCTTTGCCGCGCGTTATGCGCCAGCCATCAAGGTCAACGGCATCGCGCCGGCCCTGCTATTGTTCAATCCCGACGACGACGCGGCGTACCGCGCCAAGGCCCTGGCCAAATCCGCGCTGGGTATCGAACCCGGCAGTGAAGTGATCTATCAGAGCCTGCGCTACCTGCTCGACAACCCCTATGTCACCGGGACGACCCTGACCGTCAACGGCGGACGGCACATCAAATAAGCCGCTTCGCGAGGATGTTCCATGACCCGCTCACTGCCCGAGAACTACCGCGACATCCTCATCGGCCTCGGTGAAGATCCCGACCGTGAAGGACTGCTCGACACCCCGGCGCGCGCGGCCAAGGCCATGCGATACCTGTGTCACGGTTATGAACAGAGCGTCGACGAGATCGTCAATGGCGCGCTGTTTGCCTCGGACAGCGACGAGATGATCATCGTCGCCGACATCGAGCTGTATTCTTTGTGCGAACATCACCTGCTGCCCTTCATCGGCAAGGCCCATGTGGCTTATATTCCGACGGGCAAGGTGCTGGGGTTATCGAAGATCGCGCGGCTGGTGGACATGTTTGCCCGGCGCCTGCAGATTCAGGAAAACCTCACCCGACAGATCGCCGATGCGGTGCAACAGGTCACCGATGCCGCCGGTGTCGCCGTGGTCATCGAAGCCAGACACATGTGCATGATGATGCGCGGCGTTGAAAAACAGAATTCGACGATGAACACCTCGGTCATGCTCGGCGCCTTCCGCGAGTCGAGCAACACCCGCCAGGAGTTCCTGCAATTGATTGGACGGAGCAAGTAAATGCCACAACTTCAACCGGGAATGGCGCGCATCCGGGTCAAGGATCTGCGCTTGCGCACCTTTATCGGGATCAACGAGGACGAAATCCTCAACAAGCAGGATGTACTGATCAACGTGACAATCCTGTATGCCGCACAAGAAGCGGTGCGTGACAACGACATTGATCACGCGCTGAACTACCGCACCATCACCAAGGCGATCATCGCCCACGTCGAGGGCAATCGCTTTGCGCTGCTCGAACGCCTGACTCAGGAATTGCTCGATCTGGTGATGAGTAACGGTTCGGTGCTGTACGCCGAAGTCGAAGTCGACAAGCCGCATGCGCTGCGTTTTGCCGAGTCGGTATCGATAACGCTCGCGGCAAGCCGCTGAGCTTCAAGCTTCAAGCTTCAAGCTTCAAGCGGTAAGCTAACGGCCGACCCCGATCCAATCTTGCAGCTTGAAGCTTGCCGCTCAAAGCTGTCTCGCAGAGACCCCCATGACTGATCAACAACGCCTCGAACTCGAAGCCGCCGCCTTTCGCCGGCTGGTCGCCCATCTGGACAGCCGCAAGGACGTGCAGAATATCGACCTGATGAACCTCGCCGGCTTCTGCCGCAACTGCCTGTCGAAGTGGTACAAGGCCGAAGCCGACGAGCGCCAGATCGAGGTCAGCCTCGATGACGCCCGCGAAGTGGTTTACGGCATGCCGTACGCCGAATGGAAAGCCCAATATCAGCAAGAAGCCAACGCTGAACAACAAGCAGCGTTCGCCAAAGGAAAAACCCATGAGTGATCTGAATACCCTGCGCGCCAGTCTGAAGAGCGGCGATCATGCTTTCGCCGACACCCTGGCCTTCATTGCTGCCGGTTACGACTACCAGCCGCAGGCGTTCAACAACGGTGGCGTGGAAAACGCCGCCGGGCAGAACGAAGGCTCGTGCAAGACCTTGGGTCTGGCGCTGCTGGAAGGGCTGAGCGATGAAGAAGCGCTGTTGGCGTTCGGCGAGCATTATCGTTCGGTGGTCGCGACCCCTGAGGGCAGTGATCACGGCAATATCCGGGCGTTGATCAAGCATGGTCTGGCCGGCGTCAAATTCACCGCGCAACCCCTGACCCGCCGCTGATCAAGATCAAAAGATCGCAGCCTTCGGCAGCTCCTACACCGTGATCGTTCCCACGCTCCGCGTGGGAATGCAGCCGGGGACGCTCCGCGTCCCATCGGACGCAGAGCGTCCAGATGAGGCATTCCCACGCAGAGCGTGGGAATGATCATCACGTGGCTGAATCTGCGGGCACAAAAAAACCGGCCAATATGGCCGGTTTTTTTATGTCTGCGATTTAGAACGAAGCGTTCTGCAGACCGTCCAGGTAACGCTCGGTGTCCAGTGCCGCCATGCAGCCGGCGCCGGCCGAGGTGATCGCCTGGCGGTAAACGTGGTCAGCCACGTCACCGGCGGCGAAGATACCTTCAACGCTGGTCGCAGTGGCATTGCCTTCACGGCCGCCCTGCACCACCAGGTAACCGTCTTTCAGGGTCAACTGGCCTTCGAACAGCGAAGTGTTCGGGGTGTGGCCGATGGCGATGAACACGCCGTCGACGGTGATTTCGTCGAAGCTGCCGTCGTTGTTCTTCAGACGCGCGCCGGTCACGCCCATGTTGTCGCCCAAGACTTCGTCGAGGTTGGCGTTCAACTTGAGGATGATCTTGCCTTCAGCGACGCGAGCGTTGAGCTTGTCGATCAGGATCTTCTCGGCGCGGAAGGTTTCGCGACGGTGGATCAGGGTCACGGTGCTAGCGATGTTGGCCAGGTACAGTGCCTCTTCAACAGCGGTGTTGCCGCCGCCGACCACTGCAACTGGCTTGTTGCGGTAGAAGAAACCGTCGCAGGTCGCGCAGGCCGAAACGCCTTTGCCCATGAACGCTTCTTCCGATGGCAGGCCCAGATAACGCGCGCTGGCGCCAGTGGCGATGATCAGGGCGTCGCAGGTGTAAGTCGCGCTGTCGCCGGTCAGGGTGTAAGGCTTGGCGGCGAAGTCGACGGCGTTGATGTGATCGAACACGATCTCGGTTTCAAAACGCTCGGCGTGTTCACGCATGCGCTCCATCAGCACAGGGCCGGTCAGACCGTGGACGTCGCCCGGCCAGTTGTCGACTTCGGTGGTGGTGGTCAGTTGACCGCCAGCCTGCATGCCGGTGATCAGCAGTGGCTTGAGGTTGGCACGGGCCGCGTATACCGCAGCGCTGTAACCGGCAGGGCCGGAACCGAGAATAATCACTCGCGAATGACGGACTTCAGACATGACCTGCTCCTGTTGACCGGGCCGAAAAACAGACCCGGATCGCCGGACTGCCGGCGGGAATAAAAAAGGACTGTGGATAACCTTGGGGAAGGCGTGAGCTCGACAGTCCTGTAAAAAGTTGGGTGCAGCGTATCGAGGGGGGCAAGATTAAGGAAATACGGTTTAACAATCCAGCTCATAGGTGGTCTCTATGCCGACACACTGACGAGATGGACGTCTTTGTTACAGTGAATGTCGATCGCTCTGCCGCGCTTTCGCCACCCGTGCAAAGTCGGTAAGGTCGGCGCGTTTTCCCTTGCTCGGAGCACCTTATGCCCGCCCCCGTTCTGTCCGGCCCGCAATACCTGCGCGAAGGCCTCAAACTGGTCTTGAGCCCAGGCTTGCGCCTGTTCGTGTTGCTGCCGCTGCTGATCAACCTGGTGCTGTTCGTCGGATTGATTTATCTGGCCGGCCACCAGTTCAGCCTCTGGGTCGATACGCTGATGCCGTCGCTGCCCGAATGGCTGAGTTTCCTCAGTTACATCCTCTGGCCTTTGTTCGTGGTGCTGGTGGCGCTGATGGTGTTCTTCACCTTCACCATGCTCGCCAACGTGATCGCCGCGCCGTTCAACGGTTTCCTTGCGGAAAAAGTCGAAGTGGTGGTGCGCGGCACCGATGACTTTCCGGCGTTCAGCTGGGGTGAACTGATTGCGATGGTCCCGCGCACCCTCGCCCGGGAACTGCGCAAACTGGGCTACTTCCTGCCCCGCGCGATCGGTCTGTTCATCCTCTCGTTCATCCCGGTGGTAAACATCATCGCTGCACCGCTGTGGCTGCTGTTCGGCGTATGGATGATGGCGATCCAGTACATCGACTACCCGGCGGACAACCACAAACTGGGCTGGAACGAGATGCTCGCCTGGCTGCGGCAGAAGCGCTGGCAGAGCATGAGTTTCGGCGGGATCGTCTATCTGGTACTGCTGATTCCGGTGGTCAATATCCTGATGATGCCGGCAGCTGTTGCAGGCGCGACACTGTTCTGGGTGCGTGAGCGTGGCGCGGAAAATCTGGTGACCCAGCGCTAGGTTCGTCACAAATCCATCATCCGAACGTCACAAGCACGACATGGCCTCAGTCGACACTGAGGTCATGACGACAGCTCTACATATCACCCTGATCAGCGAAACCTTCCCACCGGAAATCAACGGCGTGGCCAATACGCTTGGCCGCTTGTGCGATGGACTGCGCGCGCGTGGGCATCAGGTCGAACTGGTGCGCCCGCGTCAGGCCGGCGATCCGCAGCGCAGTGAGGATGATGCGCTCCTGTTATGTCGGGGCTGGCCACTGCCGGGGTACCCGGGGCTGCAATGGGGGCAGTCGTCGATGCATAAACTGCTGCGGCGCTGGAAGCGCCAGCGTCCCGATGTGCTGTACATCGCCACGGAAGGCCCGCTCGGGTTGTCGGCGCTGCGGGCGGCGCGCCGTTTGGGGATTTCGGTGGTCAGCGGTTTCCATACCAATTTTCAGCAGTACACCAGTCAGTACGGCCTCGGCTTGCTGACGCGGATGCTCACGCATTATCTGCGCTGGTTTCACAATCGTTCGGCCATGACGCTGGTGCCGAGTGTCAGCCAACGCCTGGAGCTGGAGCGGCGGCATTTCGAGCGGTTGGCGTTGTTGTCGCGTGGTGTCGACAGCCAGTTGTTTCATCCGAGCAAACGCCTGAATGCCTTGCGTGAGCAATGGGGGCTGGGCGAGCGCGATATCGCCGTGATTCACGTAGGACGCCTCGCCCCGGAGAAAAATCTGGGCTTGCTCAAGCGCAGTTTCGACACCCTGCGCAGCAGTTATCCACAGCGCAATCTGAAACTGATCGTGGTTGGCGACGGTCCGCAACGGTTAGCGCTGGAAAAGGAACTGCCCGAGGCGATTTTCTGCGGTGCGCAGCGCGGTGAAGCGCTGGCGGCGCACTATGCGTCCGGGGATCTGTTTGTGTTTCCAAGCCTGACGGAAACCTTCGGCAATGTGGTGCTGGAGGCGTTGGCTTCAGGGTTGGGTGTGGTGGCTTACGATCAGGCTGCGGCGGCGCAACATGTTCGCCATGGCTACAACGGCGTGCTGGCGATGCCGGGTGATGAGCAGGCGTTTTGTGAGGCGGCGGCGTGGTTGCTGGAGGAGGATGAGACGTTGCGTTGCGTGCGCTTGAATGCGCGGCAGCATGCGAGTCGCCAGGGGTGGGCGGCGATCATTGAGCAGTTTGAGGAGCACTTGCGTGGGGCTTGTGTGGGGGAGCAAGTGGTGCCGAATGCGCAGACATTGCCTTGAGTTCAGGCGACTCGGAGACCGTCATCGCGAGCAGGCTCACTCCTACAGGGGAACGCATTCCAATTGTAGGAGTGAGCCTGCTCGCGAAGGGATCATTGAGAACGCCGCTTAAACCAGCGTCATCAACGCCTCACGGCTGAACGGCAGAATATCCTGCTCACGCCCTTCGCGAACTTTTTGCGCCCAGTCCGGGTCGACCAGCAACGCACGGCCCACGGCCACCAGATCGAATTCCTCTTTGTTCAGACGCTCCAGCAGATTCTCCAGACTGGCCGGTTGCGCGACCTTGTCGGTGTTGACCATGAATTGCAGGAACTCGCCATCGAGGCCAACACTGCCGACGGTGATGGTCGGTTTGCCGGTCAGCTTGCGGGTCCAGCCCGCCAGGTTCAGCTCGGAGCCGTCGAACTCCGGCTCCCAGAAACGCCGCGTCGAGCAGTGGAAAATATCCACGCCGGCGTCAGACAAAGGCTTGAGGAACTCGCCCAGTGCTTCTGGGGTTTGCACCAGACGCGCGGTGTAATCCTGCTGCTTCCACTGCGAGAAGCGGAAGATGATCGGGAAACCTTCGCCGACTGCTGCACGCACCGCTTGAATCAGCTCGATGGCGAAACGTGAACGATTGGCCAGGCTGCCGCCGTATTCGTCGGTGCGCTGGTTGCTGCCTTCCCAGAAGAACTGGTCGACCAGATAGCCGTGGGCACCGTGGATTTCCACGCCGTCCATACCGATGCTTTGTGCGTCCTTGGCGGCTTGGGCGAATGCGGCGATTACGTCCTTGATGTCCTGTTGGGTCATGCCGTGCACCACGACCTGACCGTCCTTGAGTTTTTCCGACGGACCGTAAGCCGGCACGCTGGCGTCCGGCTCGGTGCCGATGCGGCGTACGCTGCCGACATGCCAGAGTTGCGGAACGATCTTGCCGCCTTCAGCGTGAACAGCGTCGACGACTTTCTTCCAGCCGGCCAACGGCGCTTCACCAAAGAATTGCGGCACGTTCGGGTAACCGTTGGAGGCGATGTGGCCGACGGTGGTGCCTTCGGTGATGATCAGGCCGACACCGGCGGCTGCGCGACGGCGGTAGTACTCAATGACTTTCGAATTCGGCACGCCACCCGGGGAGAAGGAGCGGGTCATCGGCGCCATGACCACGCGGGTCGGCAGTTCGAGGGCACCGAGGTGGAAGGGTTTGAACAAGGCTTGAACGGGCATCGAAGGGCTCCACAGAAAAGGCTTTATGACGGCGATAATATGGAGAGTCGAAGCCGTTGAACAGCATTATTGATTTTGGTGATTAAGGATCAGAAACGAAAAGACCGCAGCCCCGTCAGTCCCGTGTAGGAGCTGCCGAAGGCTGCGATCTTTTGATCTTGCTGTTTCAGCTCAGCGCTTTTTCAATCGCATGAACAATGGTCGGATCATCCGGCGCCGTGCGCGGCGAGAACCGCGCCAATACGCGGCCGTCCTTGCCGAGCAAAAACTTTTCGAAATTCCAGGTGATGTCACCGGGAAACTCCGCGCCCTCGCCCGCCAGCAGGCGATAGAGCTGATGCCGTTCGTGACCGTTGACTTCGAGCTTGCTCGACAACGGAAACGTCACGCCATAGTTAAGGCTGCAGAAATCCTGAATTTCCTTTTCAGAACCGGGTTCCTGGCCGGCAAACTGGTTGCACGGCAGGCCCAGCACACTGAAGCCTTTGCCTTTGAATTGCTGATAGAGGTTTTCCAGCGCCGCGTACTGAGGGGTCAAGCCGCACTTGGAGGCGACGTTGACCACCAGCACGACTTGGCCCTTGAACGGCGCCAGCGGTAGCTCCTGACCATCCAGGGCTGTCAACTTAAGGTCGTGAAAAGCACTCATGACGAACTCCAGGATTCCGATGTTCTACTCGAAACAGCCACTTGGCGAGGCCACCAAGGACAGCCGCGGACTAAAAAGGCGCCCGCAGGCGCCTCTCCAGTACTCGAAGCTTAGCGCAGAAAATCAGTGGTGATGGCCACCTTCGCCATGGACGTGGCCATGAGCGATTTCTTCCTGGCTGGCATCACGGATGTCAACGATCTTCACTTTGAAGTTCAGACGCTGACCGGCCAACGGGTGGTTGCCGTCGACGGTCACGTCGTCGCCGTCGAGGTCACGGATGGTGACGATCTGCATCTGGCCGTCCGGCGCCGAAGCGTGGAACTGCATGCCGACTTCCAGCTCGTCAACGCCTTCGAACATGCTGCGGCTCAGGGTGCTGACCAGCTCGGCGGCGTATTCGCCGTAAGCGTCTTCCGGTTCAACGGCGACTTCCAGTTCGTCACCAACCGTTTTGCCTTCCAGCGCTTTTTCCAGGCCCGGGATGATGTTGCCTGCGCCTTGCAGGTAGACCAGCGGAGCGCCGCCGGCGGAGCTGTCGATGACCTCACCAGCGTCGTTGGTCAGGGTATAGTCGATGGAGACAGCCTTATTGGCGGCGATCAGCATGGGGCGAGACCTTTTGCAGAAGAATATAGAAAGGCCAAGTTTAGCGAAGCAATCGCGCGAAAGCGAACACAACCCGGACAAACGGGTTTCGACGATCACAGGCTTCCATCAGGACGAAGACGCTCATTGGGTGGTCGAGCTTTCCTGTGGACACACCCAGCACCTGCGCCACCAGCCGCCGTGGCAATCCCGCGCCTGGGTGCTCGACCCGGCGCAACGTATTGAAAAAATAGGCCAACCCTTTGCCTGCGGTTGGTGCGCACAAGGCTCGGTTAGCGCTAACCTTGGCGACTGAATTTCGGTAGGTCGTCAGACATAAGCGACCGCCATTGCCATGCAACTTTAGAGAATTCGCATGCAAACTTTTTTTATCGCCCCCACCGATTTTGGCGTGGGTCTGACCTCCATCAGCCTCGGGCTGGTGCGCACGCTTGAGCGCGCAGGCCTCAAAGTCGGCTTCTTCAAGCCGATTGCCCAGCCGCATCCGGGTGACACCGGCCCTGAGCGTTCCACCGAACTGGTAGCGCGCACTCACGGTCTGAAACCACCACAACCGCTGGGCCTGGCCCACGTCGAGCGGATGCTCGGCGACGGTCAGCTCGATGAACTGCTTGAAGAAATCATCACCCTCTATCAGCAAGCGGCCATCGGCAAAGACGTGCTGGTCGTCGAAGGCATGGTGCCGACCCGCAGCGCCAGCTACGCCGCACGGGTCAACTTGCACCTGGCCAAGAGCCTCGACGCCGAGGTGATTCTGGTCTCGGCGCCGGAAAACGAAGTGCTCGCCGAACTGTCCGGCAGGGTCGAATTGCAGGCGCAACTGTTCGGCGGGCCGAAAGACCCGAAAGTCCTCGGCGTGATCCTCAACAAGGTCAAAACCGACGAGAGCATGGACGCCTTCGCCACGCGTCTGAAAGAGCATTCGCCGTTGCTGCGCAGCGGTGATTTCCGCTTGCTCGGTTGCATCCCGTTCCAACCCGAACTCAACGCACCACGCACCCGCGACGTCGCCGACCTAATGGGCGCGCAAGTGCTCAATGCCGGTGATTACGAAACCCGACGGATGACCAAAATCATCATTTGCGCACGGACCATGCGCAACACCGTCGAGCTGCTCAAGCCCGGCGTGCTGGTGGTGACCCCGGGCGATCGCGACGACATCATCCTCGCCGTCAGCCTGGCGGCGATTAACGGCGTGCCGCTGGCCGGCCTGCTGCTGACCAGCGACACCCTGCCCGATCCGCGCATCATGGATTTGTGCCGTGGCGCCTTGCAGGCTGGTTTGCCGGTGTTGTCGGTGAGCACTGGCTCTTACGACACGGCCAACCTGCTCAACGGTTTGAACAAGGAAATCCCGATCGACGACCGCGAGCGTGCGGAGATCATCACCGATTTCGTCGCCAGCCATCTCGACGCCAAATGGCTGCATCAGCGCTGCGGCACGCCACGGGAAATGCGCCTGTCGCCGGCGGTGTTCCGTTATCAATTGATCCAGCGCGCGCAAGCGGCGAACAAACGCATCGTCCTGCCCGAAGGCAGCGAGCCGTTCACCGTGCAAGCGGCGGCGATCTGTCAGGAACGCGGGATTGCCCGTTGCGTGTTGTTGGCCAAACCTGCAGATGTCGAAGCCGTCGCCCGCGCCCAAGGCATCGTCTTGCCGCCGGGGCTGGAGATTCTTGATCCCGATCTGATCCGCGAGCGCTATGTCGAGCCGATGGTGGCCCTGCGCAAAACCAAAAGCCTTAATGCGCCGATGGCCGAGCAGCAACTGGAAGACACCGTGGTGATCGGCACCATGATGCTCGCGCTGGATGAAGTCGACGGGCTGGTCTCGGGCGTGATCAACACCACCGCCAACACCATCCGCCCGGCGCTGCAGCTGATCAAGACCGCACCGGGCTGCACGTTGGTGTCGTCGGTGTTCTTTATGCTGTTTCCGGAGGAAGTGCTGGTCTACGGCGACTGCGTGATGAACCCGCACCCGAGCGCTACGGAACTGGCCGAGATCGCGTTGCAAAGCGCCGACTCGGCAGCGGCATTCGGCATCACCCCGCGCGTGGCGATGATCAGTTACTCCAGCGGCGAATCGGCGACCGGCGAAGAAGTCGAAAAAGTCCGCGAAGCCACCCTGCTCGCCCACGAACAACAGCATTCGCTGCTGATCGACGGCCCGTTGCAATACGACGCGGCAGCCAACGCCGACGTCGCCCGGCAACTGGCGCCGAACAGTCAGGTCGCCGGTCGCGCCACGGTGTTTGTGTTCCCCGATCTGAACACCGGCAACACCACCCACAAAGCGGTGCAACGCAGCGCCGATTGCGTCAGCCTCGGGCCGATGCTGCAAGGCCTGCGCAAACCAGTGAATGACTTGCCGCGCGGCGCGCAAGTCGATGACATCGTCTACACCATCGCCCTCACCGCGATTCAAGCCGCCAACCGACCTATGGATGTGTAAATGCTGGATTTTCTACCTGCACCCGTGCGCGGCGTGATCGCCTCGCTGCTGTTGGCAGTCAACACGATTCTGCTCTGCTCGTTTCTGTTCTGCGTGGCGCTGGTCAAGGCGTTGCCGTTCGCCTTGACTCAACGCATCGCCGGTTGGCTGATGAGCCACACCCACGAAGCGTGGATCAGCAACAACAAGGGTTGGATGAACCTGGTGCGGCGTACACGCTGGCACGTCAGCGGTCTGCAAGGCCTCGACTATCAGCACTCGTATCTGATCACCAGCAACCACCAGAGCTGGGTCGATATTCTGGTGCTGCAATACGTGCTCAACCGCCGGATTCAGCCGCTGAAATTCTTCCTCAAGCAGGAGCTGATCTGGGTGCCGGTTATCGGTCTGGCGTGGTGGGCACTGGGCTTTCCGTTCATGAAGCGCTACTCCAAGGCGTACCTCGCCAAGCACCCGGAGAAGAAAGGCAAAGACCTCGAAACCACGCGCAAGACGTGTGCGAAGTTTCGCAATAACCCGGTGGGGATTTTCAACTTCGTCGAGGGCACGCGCTTTACCGACGGCAAGCATGCGCAGCAGCAGTCGCCGTTCAAGTACCTGCTCAAACCCAAGGCTGGCGGCATTGCCTTTGTGCTGGATGCGATGGGCGAGCAACTGGAGTCGATCGTCAACGTGACCATTCACTATCCGGCCGGGCGTCCGGGGTTCTGGGACTTGCTCTGCGGTAATGTGCGCGATGTGGTGGTGCACTTTGAAGAGCTGAAGATTCCACAGCAATTCATTGGCAAGAATTACGATCAGGACGGCGAGTATCGTTTGCAGTTTCAGGGATGGATCAATCAGCTGTGGCTGGACAAGGATGCGCTGCTGGAACAGATGCACCGCGAATATCCAGCCAAACACTGACCCCCTGTTGGAGTGAGCCTGCTCGCGATAGCGGTGGATCAGCCACCACCATTGTTGAATGACACACCGCTATCGCGAGCAGGCTCACTCCTACAGTTGACCGAGCTGGCCCGAATAAAAAAGCCCGCCGATGATCACTCATCGGCGGGCTTTTTGCGTTCCGCTAACGCTTAGATCGCGCCACGCTGACGCAGCAGATCCAGCACTTGCTTGACGCTTTCTTCCAGACTCAGTGTCTGCGTGTCGATCACCAGATCGGCATTCAGCGGCACGTCGTACGGGAAGGATTCGCCCGGGATGTTGTCGCCAGCGGCGGCATACAGACCTTGCGGATCACGCTCGGCGCACACGGCCGGCGAGGCCTGCACGTAGACCGTCAGCAGACGATCCTTGCCGATCAGATCCTTGGCTTGCTCGCGGCCTTCAGCACTCGGCGCAACGAACGCGGCCAGAGTCAGCAGACCGGCTTCGTTGAACTGACGCGCCACGTGCGCGGCACGACGCCAGTTCTCGGTACGCCCGGCGCGATCCTGTGGCAGACCTTTGTTGAGGTCGTGACGCAGGTTCTGACCATCCAGTACAAACACCGCACGTCCCATATCGAACAGCTTGCGCTCGACCGCATAAGCCAGCGTGCTCTTCCCCGCGCCCGACAGGCCGCTGAACAGCACGGTGGCCGGTTGCTGACCGAAACGCTGAGCGCGCTCTTCAGTGGCAACGTGCGCCAGTTTGCCGTGGTGCGTGGCAGTGCCATGGGTCACCGGCTGGGCGACGATCATGCCGGCGCCAACGGTGCCATTGGTCAAACGGTCGATGATGATGAACGCGCCGGTGGTGCGGTTGCTTTCGTAACCGTCGAGGGCGATCGGCGCGTCGAGCGCGATCTTCACCTTGCCGATTTCGTTGAGCTGCAACGCGCTCGCCGGGCCTTCTTCCAACGTGTTCACGTCGACCTTGTTGACGATGCTGGCAATCGAGCCCGGCACGTAACTGGTGGCGCGTTTGATGTCGTATTTCTTGCCCGGCAGCATCGGCTCTTCAGCCATCCACACCAGCATCGCTTCGAAGCTGTCGGTGACTGGCGGCACGTTGTCGGCATGCACCAACAGGTCGCCACGGGAGATGTCGATTTCGTCTTCCATGGTCAGCGTTACGGCCTGACCTGGACCGGCGTGTTCCAGTTCACCTTCGAAGGTGACGATGGATTTCACGCGGCTGCTCTTGCCCGACGGCAGCACTACGACTTCGTCGCCCTTCTTGACGATGCCGCTGGCCAGCGTGCCGGCGAAACCACGGAAGTTCAGGTTCGGACGGTTGACGTACTGCACCGGGAAACGCAGATCGGTGAAGTTGCGATCGCCCGCGACTTCCACGGTCTCGAGAATTTCCATCAGCGACTGGCCTTTGTACCAAGGCGAGCGCTCGGACTTGTTCACCACGTTGTCGCCTTTGAGGGCTGACATCGGCACGAAGTGCATGCTGGTCGGCTTCATCTTCAAGCCTTCGGCAAACTTCAGGTAGTCGGCCTTGATCGACTCGAACACGCCTTCATCGAAGCCCTTCAAGTCCATCTTGTTGATGGCAACGACGATGTGTTTGATCCCCAGCAACGAGGCGATGAAGCTGTGGCGACGGGTCTGGGTCTGCACGCCGTAACGCGCGTCGACCAGAATGATCGCCAGGTCACAGGTTGATGCACCGGTGGCCATGTTGCGGGTGTACTGCTCATGGCCGGGGGTGTCGGCGATGATGAATTTGCGTTTGGCGGTGGAGAAATAGCGATAGGCGACGTCAATGGTGATGCCCTGCTCGCGCTCGGCCTGCAGGCCGTC
>Ga0160443_100237_pt1 | contig 60070 bp, 49 predicted proteins | sample HID1972I_E1MG_FD_108244 | JGI IMG/M metagenome (GOLD analysis project Ga0160443, IMG submission 108244) | Enriched pill bug-associated microbial communities from UW Madison campus, WI, USA - HID1972I_E1 MG | ecosystem: Host-associated > Arthropoda: Insects > Digestive system > Unclassified ... | reverse complement strand
CTTCAAGCGTGACAGCAAGTCCGGTGGCGCCTGGATGGACGTGTTCGTCGAACAGGACGGCCTGACCGGTGCCAAGCCGGTGGTCTACAACGTGTGCAACTTCACCAAGCCCGCCGCCGGCCAGCCCGCGCTGCTGAGCTTCGATGACGTGACCACGATGTTCCATGAGTTCGGCCATGCGCTGCATGGCATGTTCTCGAAGGTGAAGTACCCGTCCATCGCCGGTACCAGCACCTCGCGCGACTTCGTCGAGTTCCCCTCGCAGTTCAACGAGCACTGGGCGCTGGACCCGAAGGTCTTCGCCAACTACGCCAAGAACTACAAGACCGGCGAGCCGATGCCGCAGGCGCTGGTCGACAAGATCCTCAAGGCGCGCACCTTCAACCAGGGCTATGCGACCACCGAGTACCTCTCGGCGGCACTGCTCGACCTGGCCTGGCACACCCAGTCGGCCGACGCCAAGCTGCAGGACGTCGCGCCGTTTGAAGCGGCTGCGCTGAAGAAGTTCAAGGTCGACCTGCCGCAGGTGCCGCCGCGCTACCGCACCAGCTACTTCGATCACATCTGGGGTGGCGGGTATTCGTCCGGCTACTACGCCTACTTCTGGGCCGAAGTGCTCGACCATGACGCCTTCGAGTGGTTCAAGGAGAACGGCGGCCTGACCCCGGAGAACGGCCAGGTCTTCCGCGACAAGATCCTCTCGCGCGGCAACAGCGTGGAGCTGGCCGATCTGTACCGCGCGTTCCGCGGCAAGGATCCGTCGGTGGAACCGCTGCTGGTCAATCGTGGCCTGAAATAATCGCGGCATCCCGGTAGGTACCGGCCGTTGGTCGGTACGCCTGCCACCGGTACACGCTGAAACGGAAACGGCAGGGGAAACCCTGCCGTTTTTCTACCTAGTTCCTCGAGTCGAACGATGTCCGGTGATGTACTGGTCGCCGCTTACTTTGCGGCATGGCGAAGAATGTCTTCAGCCGCAACTAAGACATAGCCGGGCTTTGCTTTGATTTGTTTTGTAGGCAGCGAATCTTTGGCGGGAAGAGAGTGGATCAGGCCCAGAGTGGACAACAGCCCTCCGAGCGCCGCTTCTCCCCCCTGTGTGCCTAGGCATACAGCAGAAACACACAGGCCGAGAATGCCTGTGGCATTTCTCCGAATGGTGCTCGACCGGGATATGGAAATCTCCAGCTCGGACCTAACCTGCGCTGCTTGTTCACGCAGCTCAGACACCGTATCCCTCCAATGAGTATTAAATGGTGACGACGGGTCTGCTGAGAGCCTTCTGGCCATAAATTCGCGAAGTGCTGGAAGAGCTGAGCTGGCTTCATTTCGCAGATTTAATGTCTGCTCAATGGTGAGGCCTGAAATCCAAGGAAGGTTCGCGGATCTCTCTGCAGAGAATGCCCGCAAATCCCATGAATCAAGTAATCTTCCATCTTCTGAGAGCAGGGCGGATATGCCTGCATTTGAATTGGAGAATACGCTTCCACCCTGCCAGCTGGCACTTTTTGCATCAAGGAATATCGTTTTTATTGATTCTCTCAGGACGGATCTGATTACTTCGGAGTCATTCTTGCCGCGTAAAAATTCATCATTCAGGTGGACGTGTATGCCAGGGCTATACATCGCGCCAAAATCAATTGAGTGTCCATCACCGTCTCGCTCCACTTTTAATGAAGCCCCAAATTCGCGAAGAGCTCGATCCGTAAGTTGATCAATTCTCGCGTCGAATGAAGTAATGCAATTGGAGCAGAGTCCAGAAAAAGGCGGTGAAAATTTTAGTAGACCTGCGGCGATCAATGGCTTGACTTGCTTGAGTACTACGAGGTCGCAGAGGAGCGGGAATGCCTCCTCTATGGTTGGCCTGGATTTCAAAGAATTTATCGTGTCGAAGAATGTGTCGCTGGCAACAACTTGATCTGCCATCAATGCGATGCTTCGGGAAATTTGTCTTGCGTAGCTCACTCTGCAGGGGACGGCTTGGCACGCACCCTGCCCAGCAAATAGATCAAGCCCTCCACTGAGCACTGCCTTGAATCCATCAAACTCATTGGTCTGAATGGGCAGGGCGAAGGAACTTGCCGATTGCGACTGATCCTTTAGTTCGCGAAGCATGCCTTTCAGCTTTCGCATAGATCTTCGTCCGTCGGCTAGATCAAACTCCTCGTTCAGCAGCATTGCGATGTGAGGAGGAACTCCAGGTGTGGCATCAATCATTCACAGGCGCTCCAGCACGAGAGATTAGCCGTAGCGCTGAAGGGTTCAGTTGCTCCCGACTACGCTTCGTTAGCGCAGCATCGCACAGAGATTCTATTGAATGGTAGCCACTGCGGGAATCACATAAGGGGGTTCCTTAGCGGTAAAACTCCAGTAGTCGCCTCGGTAGTCCGTTCTGCGTTCCGCGGTTCTCACGTCCCTACGTGCACGCCTTCGGCGATCTCACTGCACCCCAGGTGATCCAGCGCGATCTCCAGCGCGTGCATGTAACTCTGCGCGCAGTACCCGCGCGCCACGCCGATGCGCTGGCCCACATCCGCCGGCAGGCACGCCTCCGGGGCGCGCGCATCGTCGTCGTGCACTTCCACGTAGGCGTTGTGCAGATGCGGCAGCAGGCGCTGCAGGCGCGCGCTGTCCACGCACGCACCGGGATCGAGCAGGGTGACTTCCCCGCGGCTGTGATCGGCCACGCGCAGGGCGTCCAGCAGCTCCTGCTCCGAGCCGCACGCGCGGATCGCCACCGTGGTGCCCGCATCGATCGCGCGATGCACCAGGGATTTCAGGACCAGCGCCGGCAGCGGCTGCGCGGTACGGATCAGCTGCCCGGCCGCTTCCGGCCCACGGATGATGAAGATCGACATGGCTCAGCCCTCCACGGCCTGCAGGCGATGGGCGGCGATCGCCAACGACAGGCGACACGCATCCTGGCGGCCGCTGCTGCACACCACCCGCGCAGCCGGGGCATGCTGCGGATGCAGGTGCTCGTCCAGCGCGTCGTCGTCGTTGCTGGCCATCTCGATGTACGGCGCCGGCAGGTCCTCCAGCGCGGTGCGCAGCGCCTGGCCATAACGGGCCCATTGCGGTGCGTCGACCGCCGCGGTGGCGATCAGGACCAGTGCCGGACGGCTGCGCTGGGCACGCTGCAGGCAGCGCACCAGGGCCGGCAGGGAGTCGCAGTCGCGGCAGGCCAGGCGGTGCCCGGCGACCCGCGCAGGCAGCGGCGACGCGTCCGGCACGGCGTTCGACGGTGTATGCCGGATCAGCAGGATGGTCATGGAGCGTCTCTTCGAAGCGCCCTTCGGCGCGGTGTCGCCACGATGCGGCCGCGCCCCGTAAAACCGCGATGCCGACCCGGCTTGCCCGGCGTAAACAGTGCGTAGCTTTTTCGGACCCGGCCAGGGAACTTGCCGGCCTCCCGCCCGGTCACAGCCACACACTCCCTGGAGCGCCCGTATGGACACCCCCGCCGCCGCCTCGGCCCCCGCCGACCACCGCCTGCTGCGCTGGCTCAAGAAAGAAGCCCTGCCGCTGCTGGTCATGCTCGGCCTGCTCGCGGCGGCGCGCGACACCTTGGCCAACCACTACCAGGTGCCCAGCGGCTCGATGCAGCACACGCTGATGCCCGGCGACCGGGTGGTGGTGGACATGCGCGCCTACGGCGTGCGCCTGCCGTTCACCTCGGTGGAGCTGCTGCACACCGGCCAGCCGCAGCGCGGTGACGTGGCGGTATTCGATTCGCCGCAGGACGGCACCCGCCTGATCAAGCGCATCGCGGCGGTCGGCGGGGATCGGGTCGAGCTGCACGACGGCCACCTGAGCATCAACGGCCATCCGCTGGCCCAGGCCGGCGTCGGCGAAATCGAAGACTTCGGCCAGCATCTGGCGCAGCTGGATCTGGGCCAGGGCGGCGGGCCCGACATCACCGGGCTGACCGTCCCGGCGGGCGAGGTGCTGATGCTCGGCGACCACCGCGGCAACAGCGCCGACGGCCGCTTCTTCGGTCTGGTCCGGGCCAGCGCGCTGTACGGCAAGGCCTCGCACGTCTACTACCGTCGCGGTGAAGGCCTGACCTGGCAGGCGCTGTAATCCCGGCCGGGATCTGAATCAATATCTGGATCGTCTCGATCCAGACCTATCAGGTTATGGATCGACCTGTCCGCGCTGCCTATCCTGAGCGCTGACTCCTCGCTCCGGCCCGTCCACGCGGGCCTTGACGGCATGAATGGCGACACCGCAGCGGTCCCCGACCGCAGCCCACCAACCAGCACCGCAGCGCCGGCCGGCGACCAGATCCATCAGGGCACCCCGGCCTTCCGGCGCACGGCGGCCGCGCTGTTCCTGGCCGGCTTCTCCACCTTCGGGCTGCTCTACACGGTGCAGCCGCTGCTGCCCGAATTCAGTCGCCACTTCGGTGTCTCCGCGGCCAACAGTGCGCTGACCCTCTCGCTGACCACCGGTCTGCTGGCGGTCTCCATGCTGATCGCGGGATGGATCTCCGACCGCATCGGGCGCCGCAGCGTGATGGTCGCGGCGCTGCTGGCGTCCAGCGTGTTGTCCGTCGCCACGGCGATGGTGGATGACTGGACCACGCTGCTGGTGCTGCGCACGCTGCTCGGCATCGCGCTCAGTGGCGTCCCGGCGGTGGGCATGACCTACCTCGCCGAAGAAATGGACAGCCGCGCGCTGGGCCTGGCGATGGGCTTGTACATCGGCGGCAACGCGATCGGCGGCATGAGCGGTCGCCTCATCGCGGGTATCGTGGCCGACCATTGGGGCTGGCGCTGGGGTATCGGCGTGGTGTCGCTGATCGCGCTGCTCAGTACCGTGCTGCTGTGGATCCAGCTGCCGCCGTCGCGCCACTTCCAGAGCCGCCGTGGCGGCCTGCGCGAACTTCCCTCACGCTGGCGCAGTCTGTTCGGCGATCCCGGCCTGCCGTGGTTGTTCGCCACCGCTTTCGTGTTGATGGGCGTGTTCGTCACCCTCTACAACTATCTCGGCTTCCACCTGCTGGCGCCGCCCTACGGCCTCAGCCAGACCGTGGTCGGCCTGATCTTCAGCGTGTACCTGGTCGGCACCTTCAGCTCGGCCTGGATGGGGCAGCAGGCCAACCGCCATGGCCGCAGCCGCGTGCTGGCGATCTGCTATGGACTGATCGCGCTGGGCATCGTGCTGCTGGCGATGCCATGGCTGGGCTGCATGGCTGCCGGCATCGCGCTGGTGACGTTCGGCTTCTTCGGCGGTCACTCGGTGGCCAGCAGCTGGGTCGGCAGCCGCGCCGGTGCGATGCGGGCCGAAGCGTCCGCCCTGTACCTGTTCGCCTACTACCTGGGCTCCAGCGTGGCCGGCGTGCTCGGCGGCGTGTTCTACACCTACTGGGACTGGCTGGGCGTCTGCGGCTTCGTCGGCGTACTGACCGCAGCCGGTGGCGTGATCGCCTGGCGCCTGGGTCAACGCGTGCAAGCGGGCACGGCCGCGCTCGCGCTCAGCCGCTGACCCCCTGCAGCAGCCGGGTGAAGTGCCCTATCAACGGCGACGCCGCACCGCGTCGGCAGGCGACGTGCACTTCCGAACTGGCCGCACGATCACTGAGCGCGACGAAGCGCGCCCCGTCCACCTGGATATGGCTGCACGAGGCGGGCAGTACCGTCACGCCCAGGCCCGAGGCCGCCAGGCTGATCAGCGTCGAGGCTTCCCCGGCTTCCTGCACGATGCGCGGCGTGAAGCCGGCGCTGCGGCACAACGCGATGAAATGATCGTGGATGCCCGCGCCGACCTCGCGCAGGAAGCCGACGAACGGCTCATGCGCGAACAGCCGCAGCGCCACCGCCGCATCGGTGGGCAGATCACGCACCAGCGGATGCTGGTCGTGCACCACCAGCGCCAGCGGATCACTGAACAGTTTGCGTGACATCAGCGGCGCGGGCAGCGCACGTTTGCGGATCAACCCGACATCCAGTTCGCCGGCCATCAGCGCATCGATCTGCTGCAGGGTGTTCATCTCGCGCAGCTTCAACTGCACCTGCGGGAACTGCTGGCGGTAGGCGAAGATCGCACGCGGAATCTGCGTGGACAGCGGCGTCGCCCGGGTCAGCCCGATGCGCAGCTCACCGGTTTCCCCGCGCTGCGCGCGCTGGGTCAGATCGATCGCGGTCTCCACCCGCGCCAACACCTCGCGCGCCTGTTCCTGCAGCACGCGCCCGGCATCGGTGAGTTCCACGCGGCGGTTCGCACGCAGGAACAACCGCGCGCCGAGCAGTGTTTCCAGCTGACGGATCTGCTGGCTGAGCGGCGGCTGCGACATCCCCAGCCGCTCGGCGGCCCGGCCGAAGTGCAGCGTCTCGGCGACGGCCAGGAAGTAGCGCAGGTGGCGGAGTTCGATGGACATGGGGCGTGCGTCAGCGCTCGGAATGACCACTTTCATCATAGCTGCGCGGACTGAACAGGTCCGGCTGGATCAGCTCGATGAACGCCCGCGCCTGCGCTGACAGAAACCGCCCGCGGCGCACGATCACCCCATAACTGCGCTCCGGGAACCACGCACTCATCGAGCGCGTCACCAGCTTCTCGCGGTCGGCATCGTGGAGGCAGAGCGCCGGCACGATCGAGATGCCCATGCCCATCGCCACGTACTGCTTGATCACTTCCCAGCCGCCGACCTCCAGCGCCACGGTGTAGGGCAGCCGATGCCGCTGGAACACCTGGTCCACCAGCCGGTAGGTAATCTGGCGTTTGGGCGGCAGCACCAGCGGGTACTGCGAGATCGCCTCCAGGCTCAGCTCGCCGTGCGCCAGCGGATGCTCGGGCGGGGCGATCAGCACCTGCTCGAAGCGATAGGCCGGGGCGTAGCTGAGATCGGCCGGCACGTCGGTCATCGAGCCCACTGCCAGGTCGGCCGCATCGCTGCGCAGCAGGTCGGTGCCGTCGGCGCTGATCGCGTTGTGCAGGGTCAGGCGGACGTCCGGGTGGCGCTGGCGGAAGCGCTCCACGATGCGCGGCAGCAGGTACAGGATGGTCGAGCTGTTGGCCGCGATGTTGAGCTCGCCGGCATCCAGCCCCTTCACCTTGTCGCGGAAGCTGGCCTCCAGCCCGTCCAGGTTTTCCACCAGCGGCAGCGCCATGTCATACAGCAGCTGGCCTTCGCGGCTGGGCACCAGGCGGCGGCCGCTGCGCTCGAACAGGTTGACCCCGAGTTCGCGCTCCAGCGCCTGCAGCTGCTGGCTGATGGCCGGCTGGCTGACGAAAAGCGCCTCAGCTGCCCGTGAGACTGAGCCGAGGCGGACCGTCTGACAGAACGCCCGCAGCGGCTTGAGCCGGTCGGATTTGTAGGAAAACCGGGGACTTGGCGTGCGCGGCGTGGTCATGGCGTCATGAGTATAAGCAGGACTTATGTAAGCCATTGCAATAACTGCTTTGTCAAATATCGGCACGGCGGCGCACGGTGGAGCTCAACCGCACCGCAGGAGTCCGTCATGTCCGCCGTCGCTTACGCCACCGCCCAGCCCACCCCCGCCGATGCACCGGCCACTCCCGGCATCGCCCTCACCACCCAGTTGGCGGGCCAGTCCGCGCTGCTGCCGGCGGGGGTACTGGCGCTGCTGGTGTCGCTGCACCGGGCGGTGGAGCCTGAGCGTCAGCGCCGGCTGCAGGCACGGGTGGCCCGCCAGGCGTTCTTCGATGGTGGCGGCCTGCCGGACTTCCGTGCTGATACCGCCGAGATCCGCAGCGGCGACTGGCAGGTCGCCCCGCTGCCGGAGGCGCTGCAGGACCGCCGGGTGGAGATCACCGGACCGACCGACCCGAAGATGGTCATCAACGCGCTGAACTCCGGCGCCAAGGTGTTCATGGCCGACTTCGAGGATTCCACCGCCCCGGCCTGGCGCAACCTGCTGGCCGGCCAGCAGGCGCTGATCGGCGCGGTGCGTGGCGATCTGACCCACACCGGCCCGTCCGTCGATGGCAAGCCCGGCAAGCAGTACACGCTGCGCCCGTTCAACGAGCAGGCGGTGCTGATCGTGCGCCCGCGGGGCTGGCATCTGGACGAGAAGCACGTGCGCATCGATGGCCAGCCGATCGCCGGTGGCCTGTTCGATGCGGCGGTGTTCGCCTTCCACAACGCCCGCACGCTGATGTGCAGGCAGCGTGGGCCGTACTTCTACCTGCCCAAGCTGCAGAGCATGGAAGAGGCGGCGCTGTGGGAGACCGCGCTGTCGCACATCGAAGGCATGCTCGGCCTGCCGCATGGGCAGATCAAGGTCACCGTGCTGATCGAAACGCTGCCGGCGGTGTTCGAGATGGACGAGATCCTGCATGCGCTGCGCGATCGCATTGTCGGCCTGAACTGTGGCCGCTGGGATTACATTTTTTCCTACATCAAGACCTTCCGCCGGCACGCCGACAAGGTGCTGCCCGAGCGCGGCCAGGTGACGATGACCCAGCCGTTCCTGAAGGCCTATTCGGAGCTGCTGATCCGCACCTGCCACCGCCGCGGCGCGCATGCGATGGGCGGCATGGCCGCGCAGATTCCGATCAACCACGACGCGGCCGCCAACGAGCAGGCGATGGCGCGGGTGCGGGCGGACAAGCTGCGCGAAGTCACCGCCGGCCATGACGGCACCTGGGTCGCGCACCCCGCGCTGATCCCGGTCGCGCAGGCGATCTTCGACGAGCACATGCCCGGGCCCAACCAGCACCGCGTGCTGCGCAACGACGTGCAGGTCGGCCGCGATGACCTGATCGCCGCGCCCACCGGCACCATCACCCGCGCCGGTTTCGAGGGCAACGTCGAGGTCTGCGTGCGCTACCTGGCCGCCTGGCTGGATGGCAACGGCTGCGTGCCGATCCACCACCTGATGGAAGACGCGGCCACCGCCGAGATCAGCCGCAGCCAGCTGTGGCAGTGGCTGCATACCCCCGGCCAACACCTGGACGACGGCACCGCCATCGACCTGGCCCTGCTCGACGCCACCCTGACCCAGCTGCCGGCGCGGCTGGGCGACACCACCGCGCTGCCGGGCAGCGCCCGCATCCCCGAGTCCATCGCGCTGCTGGCCGAACTCAGCCGCCGCGAAGCGCTCACCGACTTCCTGACCCAGCCCGCCTACGACCGTCTCGACTGACCGCCACCCATCCACCTGCTGTTACCGCATCCGTTCCCTTTGGAGATTCGACATGAGCACCCTGCAGACCGCCGAACAGATCCAGCACGCTTGGAACACCGACCCGCGCTGGGCCGGGATCACCCGCAACTACACCGCCGCCGATGTGGTGCGCCTGCGCGGCACCGTGCACGTGGAGCACTCGCTGGCGCGGCTGGGCGCGGAGAAGCTGTGGACGTACCTGCAGGAAAAGGACTTCGTCAACGCGCTGGGTGCGCTGACCGGCAACCAGGCCATGCAGCAGGTCAAGGCCGGCCTGAACGCGATCTACCTGTCCGGCTGGCAGGTCGCCGCCGACGCCAACCTGGCCGGCCAGATGTACCCGGACCAGTCGTTGTACCCGGCCGATTCGCTGTCGGCGGTGGTCAAGCACATCACCAACACCCTGCTGCGCGCCGACCAGCTGCACCATGCCGAGGGCAAGGATGACATCGACTTCCTGCAGCCGATCGTGGCCGATGCCGAAGCCGGTTTCGGCGGGGTGCTCAATGCCTTCGAACTGATGAAGGCGATGATCGAGGCCGGTGCGGCCGGCGTGCACTTCGAGGACCAGCTGGCCTCGGTGAAGAAGTGCGGGCACATGGGCGGCAAGGTGCTGGTGCCGACCCGCGAGGCGATCGAGAAGCTCAACGCCGCCCGCCTGGCCGCCGACGTGATGGGCGTGCCAACCCTGCTGGTGGCACGTACCGATGCCGAGGCCGCCGACCTGCTGACCAGCGATGTGGATGGCAACGACCAGCCGTTCACCACCGGCGAGCGCACCGTGGAGGGCTTCTACAAGACCCGCAACGGCCTGGACCAGGCGATCAGCCGCGGCCTGGCCTATGCGCCCTATGCCGACCTGATCTGGTGCGAGACCGGCAAGCCGGACCTGGAGTTCGCCCGCAGGTTCGCCGAGGCCATCCACGCCAAGTTCCCGGGCAAGCTGCTGGCCTACAACTGCTCGCCCAGCTTCAACTGGAAGAAGAACCTGGACGACGCCACCATCGCGACCTTCCAGAAGGAGATCGCCACCTACGGCTACAAGTTCCAGTTCATCACCCTGGCCGGCTTCCACGCCCTGAACTACTCGATGTTCAACCTGGCCCACGGCTACGCCCGCCGCCAGATGAGCGCCTTCGTGGAGCTGCAGGAGGCCGAGTTCGCCGCCGCCGACCGGGGCTTCACGGCGGTCAAGCACCAGCGCGAGGTCGGCACCGGCTACTTCGACGCGGTGACCCAGGCGATCCAGCAGGGCCAGTCCTCGACCACCGCCCTGAGCGGGTCCACCGAGGAAGAGCAGTTCAACGCCGAACGGGCGGCCTGATAGCCCGGAAGGCAGGCCAGGGAAGGCCTGCAGGGCGGCCGGTCGGGGGACCTGCCGCCCTGTTCCGTCTTCCTGGCCCGTCTTCACATGGCCAGACACGGGAGAACCCTTGCCGTTTCACGAAGTTGGGGGCTGAACGTCGGAAATGGGATAGGGCGCACAGTTTTGAGGAGTGCTATCCTCCATCGCTCACCAGGGGGCGCTGGAAAGCGGGTGTTCGGAAATGACCGGCAAGGGTGCGGCGGCGATCATGTGCGAACAGGAACCAGACATCGACCGGAAGGCGATGGCTGAGATCGTGCACGCCATCCTGAGCACTGGCGAGTCGGCATTGTTCTCCGAGTTCGGTCGGCAACGCAAGCTGCCCTCAGGCACGCATCTATTCCACCGCGGCCACGCCGGCAACACGATGTACGTGATCGTCAGCGGCTGCATCGAACTGGACTTCGGCGAAGACCTCGTCGTGAAGTCGCTCGGCCCCAATGAATTCTTCGGCGAGCTGGGCCTGTTGATCGGCGATCACCAGCGCACGGCCGGCGCGCGTGCGGTCGAGGACAGCATCGTGCTGGAACTGGACCACGAGGATTTCCAGCGCCTGGTCGACCGCGATCCTGGCCTGCTGGCCTACTTCCTGCGTCGCACGATCATGCGCGTGGTCAGCAACGAACAGGTGCTCATCCGCCAGCTGCGCCGCCGCAACCACGATCTCGAAACCGCGCTGGACAATCTCTACGTCACCACCCATCAGCTCACCCACACCCGCGAGCTGGTGCGCACCGATGAATTGACCGGCCTGCACAACCGGCGTGGCCTGGCGCTGTACCTGCAGGAATGCCGTGCGCAGGAAGACAGCGCGCCGCAGGGGCTGCTGCTGATCGACTGCGATCAGTTCAAGCAGGTCAACGACGTGCACGGCCACCAGGCCGGCGACCGCGTGCTGCAGAGCGTGGCCAACATCCTGCGCTCGGTGGCCACCGAGCCGGACGTGGCCTGCCGCCTGGGCGGCGACGAATTCTGCCTGCTGCTGCGCAGCGCCGACCAGGACACCCTGCAGCACGCCGCCGAGTTCATCCTCAGCGCGGTGCATGGCCTGATCGGCCGTGCCCACGGCGTGCCGCATGTGTGTCCGGTCAGCATCGGCGTCTGCCTGATCGACCCGCGGACCGACTGGAGCGAGTGGTACGCCCGGGCCGACAATGCGCTGTACCAGGCCAAACGCCTGGGCGGCAACCGATTGCACTGGTCGCGATCAACGACCGCCACACCCTGATCGGGAGATCGGCATGAACGGCGACAACGGAACGTCGACCCAGGCCCCGCAGATGCGGGCGCTGTTGTTCACCGATCTGTGCGACTCGCTGATCCTGGTGGAGCGCATCGGTGATGCGGCGGCGGCTGAGCTGTTCCAGGCGCATGACCGGCTGGTGCTGGCGTTGCAGCAGCAGTGGAACGGGCACCAGATCGATCGTTCGGACGGGCTGTTCCTGTTGTTCGAGCGGCCCATCGATGCGCTCGGATTCGCCCTGGATTACCACGCTGGCCTGGGTGCACTGGGTCGATCGCTGCAGCACCCCATCCGCGCACGCGCCGGCCTGCATGTCGGTGAGGTGATCCTGTGGGACAACAGCGCCGAAGCGATCGCGCTGGGCTCCAAGCCGGTGGAAGTGGAAGGGCTGGCAAAGCCGATGGCGGCACGGCTCATGCAGCTGGCACGGCCTGGGCAGATTCTCGTGTCGGCGACGGCTGAGTCGATGGTCCGGCGTGCCGGCGTCGGGTTGCGCGATGAAAACAACGCATTGAAATGGACCTCGTTCGGACGCTGGCGATTCAAGGGCGTGGCGCAGCCGATGGACGTGTTCGGGGTGATGTCATCGGACATGCCATCCAGCGGTCGCCCCCGGGCGACGTCGAAGGCCGTGCGCGACCTGCCGTTCTGGCGCCAGCCAACGGCCATGGTGGCCGAAGCCACGTTGGCCGTCGCGCTGCTGGTGGGGGCCTGGATGATGACGCGATCGCAGCCGGCGATCGCCTTCGCCGAGCGTGACTGGGTGGTGCTGTCGGATGTCACCAACCAGACCGGCGAGCCCATTTTCGATGACTCGCTGCGTCAGGCCATGCTGCTGGGCCTGGAACAGTCGAAGTACGTCAACGTACTGTCCGACGGCAAGGTCCGCGAAAGCCTCGAACTGGCACGCGATCCCGTGGATGCCGTGCTGGATCGATCGCGCGCGGTGGACGTGGCGGTACGCGAAGGTGCCCGCGCGGTCCTGGTACCGAAGGTCATCCCGCGGCGGGGGGGATACGAGGTGCAGATCTCGCTGATCGACCCTGGCAAGGACGTGGTGATCCAGACGTACACGGCCCTGGCGTCCGGGACCGGCAATGCGGTGGAGGCGGTCGACAAGGTGATCGGCGAACTGAGGGCTGGCCTGGGCGAATCCGTCGCAGGTCTGCAGCGGTCCATGCCGCTGCCCAGTGCCTCAACCGCCAGTCTGCGCGCCCTGCGCTCGTATGCGCTGGCCGAGACGGCTCTGGGCGAGCGCCGTTTCAATGACGCGCGCAATCTGTATCAGACCGCGTTGGAGATCGATCCGGCGTTCGCGCTGGCCTATATCGGCCTGGCCAAATCGTTCGCGCGTACCGCCGATCGCAGCAGTGCGCGCGAGCAGCTGGAAAAAGCGCTGGCGTTGAAGGGGCGGCTGCCGCACCGCGAGCAGCTGTACCTGAAAGGCTGGCAGGCGGAGCTGGAGCCGGGCGGGTGGCCGGTCGAGCAGTGGCGGGTACTCGCCGGGGTGTACCCGGATTTCTATGCCGGTCCTTCCAACACGTCCTGGTATCTGATCCAGGACAACCGCTTCCAGGAGGCAGAGCCCTTCGCCCGTGCGGCGTCCGTTCCCCAGGACTACCTGCGCATCTACCCCATGGTGCACCTTGCCCGCATCCAGCTGGCCCGCAACCAGTTCCATGAGGCGCAGAACACCCTGCAGCAGGCGCGTACGCTCCGCCGCGACGGTATCGACGACACCCAGGTGGATGTTCTGGTCGGCCTGCGCCGGTATCCAGAAGCCAGGCGGCTGGTCGAGCGCATGGGCAAAGGCGAGGACGCCCTGCAGGATCTGATGCATCTTCGAGCAAAGGTGCTGCTCGCCGCCGATCAGGGAGACTGCGACGCCATGCGTTCGGCCGTGCGCCAGGATGTCGCGAAACCGGGCCTGGCGGATTACCAGATCCATCAGAAGCTGGTGCATGCCACCGTCGAGGCGCTGTGCGGGGGGGGCAGCAAAGGCACCTTGTCGGCGACCGCAACGCAGCTGATTCCCTTGTTGAAAGAGCGCGATCATCCCAACATCGCCGACCGCAGCCTGCAGTTGCTGGCGCTGGTCTACCTTGCGCAACGCGAGGGCCAGCATCCGTTGGCCGACACACTATTGCGCGACAACGCGGCGCTGCTGGAACGCCAGCACAGCCCGGTGGTCGCCAAGTGGCGGCGCATCGTGTCCTCCAATGCACTGCTGATCGACGGCAAGGCCGACGCGGCGGTAGAAATGCTGCAGCCGCTGCTGGACGGGTCCGAGCCGGTGCAGGCGCATGTCGTGATGCTGCAGGCCAGGAGGGCCCAGCAGGATGGGGCGGGCGTCCTGCAGGAGCAGCAATGGCTGGCCACGCATCGTGGGCAAGCCATTGCCGAGGTGGCGGCGATCCAGGTCTGGCAGCCGTTGAACGCGCATGACGTGGCCACCTGGTCCGTGCCGGTCAAGGCGACCGGCATGCAGTGAAGCGACCGTCAGCTGATGGTGTCGCCAACCTTGCCAGCTTCGAAACAGAACACCACCGTCATCGACGCGGTATGCGTGCTCAGATAGGTTTCCAGTTCGCTGCGCAGCGCGAGCAGTTCCGAAGGCGTGGCGAGGTCCACGACAGCCAGGCAGTCGGTGCAGCCGTCGGGGTCGATGCCGATCGAGGCCAGCGCTGCCGCGCCATCGGCGGAAAACAGCGTGCGGAACGCCGTATCGCCAATCAGATGGTCGAGCAGCAGCATGGCTTGGGTCGGGGTGAGCTGGGCGGGAGCAGGCGTCATGGTCGATTTCCAGGGCAAGAGAGTGTTCTATCGGCACAAGCGCTCCCCGGTTGAGCACAACGCGCCGCCGGAGGCCTCTGTGTGCGGTCACCGCACATCGGGATAAGCTTACCTCTGCATGACGACAGGAAGATCGATGCGCGTTCGCCGCTGTACCCATCTACTGCTGGAGCCGCGCGAAACCATCTCGTTCGGCCTGCAGGCGCTTCTGCGCGGCAGCACCGAGGCCAACAGCACCCATGCCTGGCTGGCGCTTGCGGGGCACCTGGATGGCCCGGTGGAGATCGACGCCGGGCAAAGCGAACTGCTTGGCCGCACCAGCGCAACGCAGTGGCGGACGTTGTCGGCGCAGGACATGGCCGATCCCCGTTGGGGCCAGTTGCTGGGCAACGGCCTGCTGCTGGGCGATCAGCCGGAACACGCAGACCTTCTGGCGCGCGACCAGCGGATCAAGGACGCACATTGGTGGCCGCTGTCCGCCGTGGCGCACCGGCACTCGCGCTGGCAGGGCGTGGACAGCGTTTCGGACATGCGGGGGCAAGGCCTGGATACCGCAGTCGGTCTGCGCAGGACGCTGGGTGCGCCGCCGCCTGCCGTGCATCCTCTGGAGGGCCAGTACCAGCCGCTGCCGAACGTGCAGGAATCCCCGTTCGATGCCCTGCTGGCGGCCAGAACCACCTGTCGCAACTTCGATCCCGGGCGTGCGCTGCCGCTCCCGATGCTGGCCCAGCTCCTCCAGCGCAGCGTCATGGCCCACGCCGCGCTGCAGGTCGAGCAGGACATGCTGATCCTGAAGAAAAACGTCCCTTCGGGCGGGGGTCTGCACCCGACCGAGGTATGGCTGCTGGTGCAGCGCGTCGACGGGCTCGCGCCCGGCCTCTATCACTACCACGCGCTGGACCACGCGCTGCTGGCGTTGCCATCGCCGCCCGTTCCCACGCTGCCATTGCTGGCGCGCGCCATGGTATCGGGGCAGGAATGGTTCGCCGATGCGCCGGTCCTGATCGTGCTCGCCCCTCGTTTTGGACGCAGCTTCTGGAAGTATCGCAACCACGCCAAGGCGTATCGTGCGCTCACCCTGGACGCAGGACACATCTCGCAGATGGTGTACCTGGCGGCCACGGAAGCCGGCCTGGGTGCTTTCGTGACCGCGGCCATCAACGAAGGTGACGTGGACCAGGCCTTTGGCCTGGATGGCGTGGAACAGGGCGCGCTGGCGATCTGCGGTGTGGGCTACCGTGCGGTAGAGCGCAGCACGGCCGAATTTGATCCGGCCGGCCGCAGTGCGAGGTAATTACGCCGCCTCGAAATCCACCAGCACCGCGCCATCACCCACCTGATCCCCGGCCTTGACCCGGTAACCTTGCACGGTGCCATCGGCCGGTGCCTGCAGCGTGTGCTCCATCTTCATCGCCTCCAGCACCAGCAGCGGCGCGCCGCGTTTGACCGCCGTGCCCGGTGCCACCAGCGTGGCAACGATACGGCCCGGCATCGGCGCGACCAGGCTGCCGGCATCGGCGACGGACTGGTCCGCTTCGATGACGGGATCATGCAGGGTGAAGCGCTGCACGCCTTCGCTGCCGAACAGGTAGAGCTCGTTGCCGTCGCGGATGACGGTGGCACGGTGCAACTGCTCGCCGATCTGCACGCGCAGCGCATCACCGGCCAGGCGGCCGCTGCCCTGCAGCGCGTTGCCCTCCATGTGCACGGTCCACTGCTCGCCTGCAGCCTGCACGGCCACGCTGCGCTGCGTGCCCCGGTGCTCCAGCGTCAGCGTGCGTGCGGCGGCCGCGCCGAGGCGCCAGCCATCCTGGGCCTGCCACGGCGAGTGCGGGTCACGCGCGTCACGACTGGCGGCCTTGCTGGTCGCCACGCCGGCCATCGCGGCCAGCGCCCAGAGCGCCGGATCGCTGTCGCCGTCGTTGGGGGCCAGTGCGGCCTGTTCGCGCTCGATCAGCGCGGTGTCCAGCTTGGCCTGGGTAAACGAATCGGTCATCACCAGCCGGCGCAGGAAGGCGGCATTGGTGGTCACGCCGACCACTTCGCACTCGGCCAGGGCCTGCTGCATGCGGCGCAGCGCGGCATCGCGGTCGACGTCCCAGACGATCAGCTTGGCGATCATCGGGTCGTAGAACGGGGTGATCGCATCGCCCTGCTCGACACCGGCGTCCACGCGCACGTGCGCGGTGTTGGCCGGCAGGCGCAGGTGGCGCAGGGTGCCGGTGGACGGCAGGAAACCGCGGTCGGCGTCTTCGGCGTACAGGCGTGCTTCGAGTGCATGGCCGCGGATCTGCAGTTGATCCTGCTGCAGCGGCAGCGGCTCACCGCTGGCCACGCGCAGCTGCCACTCGACCAGGTCGGTGCCGGTGATGCACTCGGTGACCGGGTGCTCCACCTGCAGGCGGGTATTCATTTCCATGAAGTAGAAATCGCCATCGGGTCCGGCGATGAACTCCACCGTGCCCGCGCCGACGTAGTTGACCGCGCGCGCGGCATCGACGGCGGCCCTGCCCATCGCGGCGCGGCGCTCGGGCGTCATGCCCGGGGCGGGCGCTTCTTCGAGCACCTTCTGGTGGCGGCGCTGCACCGAGCAGTCGCGCTCGAACAGGTACACCACGTTGCCGTGGCTGTCGCCGAACACCTGGATCTCGATGTGGCGCGGGCGCTCGACATATTTCTCGACCAGCACGTGGGCGTTGCCGAACGCCGACTGCGCCTCGCGCTGGCAGCTGGCCAGCGCCTCGGTGAAGGTCGCGCTGTCATCCACGCGGCGCATGCCCTTGCCACCACCGCCGGCGCTGGCCTTGATCAGCACGGGGTAGCCGATGCTGTCGGCCTGCTGGCGCAGGAACCCGGGGATCTGCTCGTCGCCGTGGTAGCCCGGGGTCAGCGGCACGCCGGCCTGCTGCATCAGCGCCTTGGCCGCGCTCTTGTCGCCCATCGCGCGGATCGCCGCAGCGGAGGGGCCGATGAACACGATGCCGGCCTCGGCGCAGGCCTGCGCGAAGCCGGCGTTCTCCGAGAGGAAGCCGTAGCCGGGATGGATCGCCTGCGCGCCAGTGCGGCGGGCGGCCTCCAGGATGGCGTCGCCGCGCAGGTAGCTCTCACGCGCCGGCGCCGGGCCGATCGCGATGGCCTCGTCGGCCAGGCGCACATGGCGCGCGTTGCGGTCGGCGTCGGAGTACACCGCCACGGTGGCGATGCCCAGCCGCTGGCAGGTGGCGATGACGCGGCAGGCGATTTCGCCACGGTTGGCGATCAGGATCTTGGTGAACATGGTGGTCTCGTTGCGCGGGCCAGGGGCGGCGGTGCCAGGCGGCACCGCCCGTGCATTACATGCGGAACACGCCGAAGTCGGTCTTCTTCGCCAGGGCGTTGAGGCTGGCCGACAGCGCCAGGCCCAGCACACGACGGGTGTCGGCCGGATCGATCACGCCGTCATCCCAGAGCCGGGCGCTGGCGTAGTACGGGTGGCCCTGCGATTCGAACTGCTCGCGGATCGGCGACTTGAAGCCGTCTTCTTCCTCGGCCGACCACTGTCCGCCCTTGGCTTCGATGCCATCGCGCTTGACCGTGGCCAGCACGCTGGCGGCCTGCTCGCCGCCCATCACGCCGATGCGGGCGTTCGGCCACATCCACAGGAAGTTGGGCGAGTAGGCGCGGCCGCACATGCCGTAGTTGCCGGCGCCGAACGAGCCGCCGATCACCACGGTGAACTTGGGCACCTTGGCGCAGGCCACGGCCATCACCAGCTTGGCGCCGTCCTTGGCGATGCCGCCGTGCTCGTACTTGCGGCCGACCATGAAGCCGGTGATGTTCTGCAGGAATACCAGCGGAATGCCGCGCTGCGTGCACAGCTCGATGAAGTGCGCGCCCTTAAGCGCTGACTCGGAGAACAGGATGCCGTTGTTGGCGATGATGCCGACCGGGTAGCCGTGCAGATGCGCGAAGCCGGTGACCAGGGTGTTGCCATAGCGCGGCTTGAACTCATCGAAGCGCGAATCGTCGACCAGGCGCAGGATCACCTCGCGCACGTCGTAGGGCTTGCGCGTGTCGGCCGGGATCACGCCGTACAGCTCGTGGGCCGGATGCCGCGGTTCCACCGGGGCCTGCACCGCCAGCGCCGACTCGGGCTTGCGCCAGTTGAGCTGGCCGATGATCGCGCGGACCCGGGCCAGCGCCTGCAGGTCGTTGTCGGCCATGTGGTCGGCCACGCCGGAGATGCGCGTATGCACGTCGGCACCGCCGAGTTCTTCGGCGGTGACCACTTCACCGGTGGCCGCTTTCACCAGCGGCGGGCCGCCGAGGAAGATGGTGCCCTGCTCGCGCACGATCACCGTTTCATCGCTCATCGCCGGCACGTAGGCGCCACCGGCGGTGCAGCTGCCCATCACGCAGGCGATCTGCGGGATGCCCTGCGCGGACAGGTTGGCCTGGTTGTAGAAGATGCGGCCGAAATGATCGCGGTCCGGGAACACTTCATCCTGCAGCGGCAGGAACGCGCCGCCCGAATCCACCAGGTAGATGCAGGGCAGGCGGTTCTGTTCGGCCACCTCCTGCGCGCGCAGGTGCTTCTTGACCGTCATCGGGTAGTAGGTGCCACCCTTGACCGTGGCATCGTTGGCCACGATCACGCACTCCACGCCCGAGACCCGGCCGATGCCGGCCACCACGCCGGCACTGGGGATCGGATCGCCGTACATGCCGTGTGCGGCCAGCGGGGCGATTTCCAGGAACGCGCTGCCCGGATCAAGCAGGGCATCGATGCGGTCGCGCACCAGCAGTTTGCCGCGTGCAGTGTGCTTGGCGCGTGCCGCTTCGCTGCCGCCCAGCGCGGTCTGCGCCAGCGTGGCACGCAGGTCGTCGACCACCGCCTGCAGTGCGGCGCGGTTGGCCTCGAAGGTGTCGCTGCCCGGTTGCAGCTGGGTGCTCAGTACGGTCATGGCAGGGCCTTTACCTGGTGCGCTGGAACAGTTCGCGGCCGATCAGCATGCGGCGGATCTCCGAGGTACCGGCGCCGATTTCATACAGCTTGGCATCGCGCCACAGACGACCGGTCGGGTACTCGTTGATGTAGCCGTTGCCGCCGAGGATCTGGATCGCCTGGCCGGTCAGCCAGGTGGCCTTCTCGGCCGAATACAGGATCGCGCCGGCCGCGTCCTGGCGCGTGGTGCGGCCCTGGTCGCAGGCGCGCGCCACCGCATACACATAGGCGCGGCAGGCGTTGAGGCCGACGTACATGTCGGCCAGCTTGGCCTGGATCAGCTGGAAGGTGCCGATCGCCTCGCCGAACTGCTTGCGCTCGTGCACGTACGGCATCACCACGTCCATCGCCGCGGCCATCAGGCCGAGCGGGCCACCGGAGAGCACCACGCGCTCGTAGTCCAGACCGGACATCAGCACCTTGACGCCACCGCCGACCACGCCAAGCACGTTGGCTTCGGGTACTTCGCAATCCTGGAAGACCAGCTCGCAGGTGTTGGAGCCGCGCATGCCGAGCTTGTCCAGCTTCTGCGCCGTGGAGAAGCCCTTCATGCCCTTTTCGATCAGGAAAGCCGTGATGCCCTTGGCGCCGCCATCCGGATCGGTCTTGGCATAGACCACCAGCACATCGGCATCCGGGCCGTTGGTGATCCACATCTTGTTGCCGTTGAGCACGTAGTGATCACCGCGCTTGTCCGCGCGCAGCTTCATCGAGACCACGTCCGAGCCGGCGCCGGGTTCGCTCATCGCCAGCGCACCGACCAGCTCGCCGCTGCACAGGCCGGGCAGGTAGCGCCGTTTCTGGTCTTCGTTGCCGTTCTTGCGCAGCTGGTTCACGCACAGGTTCGAGTGCGCGCCGTAGGACAGCGCGATGGCACCGGAGGCGCGCGAGATTTCTTCCATCGCCACCACGTGCGCGAGGTAGCCCATGCCGCTGCCGCCGTATTCCTCTTCCACGGTCAGGCCGAGCAGGCCCTGTTCGCCGAGCTTGCGCCACAGCGCATCGGGGAACAGATTCTCTTCGTCGGCCTGGGCGGCCAGCGGCGCGATTTCAGCGGAGGCAAAATGGGCCACGCTCTGGCGCAGCAGGTCGATCTCTTCGCCGAGATCGAAGTTCATGGTCGGGACGTGCATGGGCGACTCCGCAACAACAAGGGATGGGACGCGCCGGGAGGGATGGACGGGCTGACAGGGCCGTCCCGCGGGCGATGTACCCCCAGCGTAGCCGGGTTCGACAAAGAAGTGAACACAAATTCAAAAATTGAACATAGAATCAACAAATGGCCTATAAACGCTCCGCCCTGATGGAAGAACGCCTTGCCGGCGCCCGCGAACGCATCCTGCTGGCGACCCGTGCGCTGGTGGCGGCCGGCGGCTACCGCAACGCCCCGGTGACGGCGGTGGCGGCCGAAGCCGGCGTGTCCACCGGCCTGATCTATCGGCACTTCCCTTCCAAGGCCGAGCTGTTCGTGGAGGTGCTGACCGCTGCGGTGGACCACGAACTGCGCATCTTCGAGGCGATCGCGGCCGAGCCGTTGCCCGCGCCTGAGCGCCTGCGCCGGGCGATCACCGCCTTCGTGCGGCGCGCGCTGGCCGGCCCCGGGCTGGCCTATGCCTTCATCGCCGAGCCGGTCGACCCGGAAGTGGAAGCCGAGCGCATCCGCTGCCGCCGTCTGTTCGGCGATGTGTTCCGGCGCATCGTCGCCGATGGCGTGGAGGCAGGCACCTTCCCGCAGCAGGACACCCATGTCGCCGCGGCCTGCATCGTGGGCGCGTTCACCGAGGCGCTGGTCGGCCCGACCGCACCGAGCCGCGACGCGCATGGCGACGAAGATGCGCTGGTCGAGTCGATCTGTGTTTTCTGCCTGCGCGCCGCCGGCGCCTGACCCGCGCCGATGCTGCATTGCGACACCCGGCGGTCGCTTGCGCAGCGCCGCCGACGCTGGTCATACTCGGCCGACAAGCCGTGGTCCAACGACTACCAGCCAGGGGTATAGAGAGTGCGGAATTACGACCTCGAGTTCCTGAAACGCTTTTCCATGGTCATCGCGCTGCTGATGGCCATCACACTGGGCCTGATCCTCTTCGCGGCCTACCTGCATACCAGCATTCCCCCGGAAGTCTCGCCGATGGCGGCCAAGCGCACCGAACAGCGGATCGCGCCGGCTGGGGCGGTCTATGCGGGCAGCACCGGTGCCGCCGCGCAGGCCGCCGCTCACGCTGCCGCGCTGGTCAAAGCCGCCTCGCAGGTGGCCTACGGCGGCACCACCGACGGCAAGGTGATCTACGACAACCTCTGCACCGCCTGCCATACCAATGGCGTCGGCAAGGCGCCGACGCTGGACCATGGGCATTGGGATGCGCGCATCGCCCAGGGCAAGGACACGCTCTACAAGCATGCCGTGGAGGGTTACACCGGTCCGGACGGTGGCATCATGCCGCCCAAGGGCGGTAATCCAGCGCTGACCGAAGAGCAGGTCCATGCCACGGTCGACTGGATGCTCGCCAACCTGAAATGACGGCTTTGCCGGATCAGGCCACCGACGCCGCCGAAGGGCGGCGTTTCACTTTATATGGTTAGCCTTGTCGCACTTCCCTGGAGTCCTGCTTCCGATGCGCCGTACCCCCCTCGTGTTCGCCCTCGCGCTGGCGTTGTCCGGCGCGGTCCATGCCGCCCAGCCGCAGCCCGCCACCTCGCCGCAGGTGCGTCCGGCGCCGACCACGTCGGCCACGGTCACCCTGACCGCGCCGCCGACCGACTGGCGCACGCTGGACGGCCAGCAGGTCCGCATCGCCGCGCCGCTGACCCTGGCCGGCACCGATGGGCTGTCGCGGTTCGGTGAGCTGACCGTGGCCTTCGGCGGCCGCCTCTGGCAGCCGAGCGAAGTGGCCGCACCGGGCACGGCGGGGCATGCGCAGGTGGTGGCCGACAACCTGCATCGCCGGCTGGTGCTGGATGATGGCAGCGATGCCCGCGATCCCGGCCCGGTGGCGTACCTGCCGATGGCCGCGAACCTGCGTACCGGCATGGTCCTGCGCAATGTCGAAGGCATCGTCCGCATCGATCCCAAGGGCACCACCCGCCTGCAGGTGACACGTCCGTTGAACCTGCCTGCGCTGGAGCGCCCGGCGGTGCCGGTGGTGGCGGGCGCCCTGCACGTGGCGGCGTTCAACCTCGAGAACTTCTTCAATGGCGATGGCCAGGGCGGTGGCTACCCGACCCTGCGTGGCGCCCGCACCCTGGCCGAGCACCAGGCGCAGAAGGCCAAACTGGTGGCGACCATCAACGCCCTCGGTGCCGATGTCGCCGCGCTGATGGAACTGGAGAACGATGGCTACGGCCCGCAGTCGGCAATCGCCCAGCTGGTCGACGCGCTCAATGCGGACCGGGGCAAGGGTGCCGACTGGCGTTTCATCGATGCCAAGCAGGGCCCGGGTGACAACCCGATCCGGGTCGGCATCCTCTACCGCGCCTCGCGGGTGACCCCGGTCGGTGCCCCCGCCGTGCTGGAGCAGGAGCCCTTCGGCGAGCGCAGTCGTGTGCCGCTGGCGCAGGCTTTCCGCGCCGGCAAGGGCGCGCCGTTCGTGGTCGTGGCCAATCACTTCAAGTCCAAGGGCTGCTCGGAAGCGACCGGCGCGGACGCCGACCAGAAGGACGGCCAGGCCTGCTGGAACGCCACCCGCGTTGCCTCGGCCACGCTGCTGGACCAGTGGCTGGCAAGCGACCCGACCGGTGCCGGCACCCGCGATGCGGTGCTGCTGGGCGACTTCAACGCGTACGCGATGGAAGACCCGATCCGCACCCTGCACGCCGCCGGCTGGCGGGATGCGTTCGCGGTGGCGAAGGTCGAACGGCCTTACAGCTACGTCTACAACGGCATGACCGGCCGGTTGGACCACGCGTTGTTGAGCCCGGGCATGGCGCAGCGCCTGCGCGCGGCGGCGGAGTGGCACATCAATGCCGATGAGGCCGACGATGTCGGTTACCGCGACCGCAACGAAGCCGGCCCATGGCGCAGCTCGGACCATGATCCGCTGCTGCTGGGATTTGATCGCTGATACCGCACGGGTGTGCCGGCACGCCCGGTCACCGTCGCGTGGCGCGGGTAGTGCCGGCCGCTGGCCGGCACCGCATCAATCGCTTACCAGGTGCCCCACGCGATCAACCCGATCGCCACCACGGCCAGCGCCAGCCCCACCCGGTTCCACTTACTGGTGCGCTCGCCGAAGCCGAGGATGCCCACCAGCGCACCCAGCACCACCACGCCGATGTTCATGCCGGCGAACACCACCGCCGGGCTGTCCGGCAGGTGCTGGTGGGCGCGCACGTAGAACAGGATGTTGCCGAAGTTGAGCAGGCCGAGCAGGGCGCCGCCAACCCCGTTGCGCCACTGCAGGCGGGCGATGCCGCGCAGGTGGCGCCATAGCTGCAGCGCCAGCATCAGCACGAAGGCCAGGCTGAAGCTGGCCAGCAGCGCCGCCATCGAGGGCGTGCCCGACAAGGCCACCTTCTTGAGCAGGATGTCGACCAGGGCATAGCCCACCCACACCGCCAGCAGCCACGGCCAGGCCCGCCCGCCGGTGGGCTCGGCCGCCCCGGCGCGCGGGCGCACGCTGATGCCCAGGATCGCCAGCAGGCCCAGGCCCAGCCCGGCCAGCTTCCAGCCGTTGGCGGTCTCGCCGAACACGAGGAACGCGGCCAGCAGCGAAAGCAGCAGCGACAGGCGCTGGGCTACGTCGCTGCGCACGATCCCGGCGCGGGTCACCGCGCGGGCCATCATCAGGAAGATCGCCGGCAGTGCCACGGCCAGGCAGAGCAGGGCAGCCCACGGCGCATGCGCGCTCTGCAGCGAGGCCAGCGAGGGCTGCAGCAGCACCGCGCTGAGCACGCTGGCGACCAGGTAATTCCAGGTCACCACCTGCGGCATGTCCAGCCGCTGGCGCGGCGCCAGCTTCAGCAGGACCGAGACCAGCACGCTGCAGAGAACGCTGAAAACCAGATAGTGCATGTACGGATCCGGCGGGGGCGGCGGTGAAGCACGCGGAGGGACGGTATTATGACGCCATGCACAATCCCCCATTTCCCCAAGAAAGCGGTGCGCTGACGCTGGACGGACCGGTCGGTCCGCTGGATGTCGTGGTTGATCTGCCCGAGGCCGATGTCGCGGTGCAGCCGGTGGTGGCGATCGTCTGCCACCCCCTGTCCACCGAGGGCGGCAGCATGCACAACAAGGTGGTGACCATGGCGGCGCGCTCGCTGCGCGACCTGGGCATCGCCACCGTGCGCTTCAACTTCCGCAGTGTCGGCGACTCGGCCGGCACGTTCGACAACGGCGTGGGCGAGCAGGACGACCTCAAGGCCGTCGCCGCCTGGGTGCGTGCGCGGCGGCCGGGCCAGGCCCTGTGGCTGGCGGGTTTCAGCTTCGGCGCCTACGTCTCGCTGCGCGCCGCCGGCGACCTGCAGCCGACCACGCTGATCTCGATCGCGCCGCCCGCCGGGCGCTGGGACTTCGAGGGCATGCAGCCCCCGGCCCAGTGGCTGGTGATCCAGGGCGAGGAAGACGAGATCGTCGATCCGCAGGCGGTCTATGACTGGCTGGACGGCCTGGACGCACCACACGAACTGGTGCGCATGCCCGATACCAGCCACTTCTTCCACCGCAAGATCGTCGACCTGCGCGGCGCGCTCATCCATGGCGTCAAGCAATGGCTGCCGGTCCCCGCCCCCGACGCGGCCCCCGACGCGGCATGAGCGACACCGTGATGACCCCGTCGCAGCGCTACGCCGATGGCGTGGCCCGGGGCGAATGGCAGAACGACCCGGCCCAGCACGCCGCCCTGGCCGAGCTGGACCGCATCCATCTCGCGCTGGTCGACAGCGCGCAGGACGGCTGGCTGGATCGCCTCTCCGCATTCTGGAAGAAGCCCGAGCCGGTCAAGGGCCTGTATTTCTGGGGCGGGGTGGGGCGCGGCAAGACCTTCCTGGTCGATCTGTTCTATGACGGCCTGCCGATCGAACAGAAGTACCGCACCCATTTCCATCGCTTCATGCGCGGCATCCACGAGCGCCTGCGCGAGCACCAGGGGCAGAGCGATCCGCTCGCGAAGATCGCCCAGGAGTGGCGCAGCAAGCTGCGCGTGCTGGTGCTGGACGAGTTCTTCGTCACCGACATCGGCGATGCGATGCTGCTGGCGCGCCTGCTCGAGCGCATGTTCGCCGAGGGCGTGACCTTGGTGACCACCTCCAATACCGCCGTCGAAAACCTGTATCTCAACGGCCTGCAGCGCGACAGCTTCCTGCCCGCGATCGGGCTGCTGCAGACCTACTGCGTGGAGCTCTACGCCGAAGGCACCGAGGACTACCGCATGCGCGCGCTGACCCGCTCGCCGGTGTACCAGTCCCCGATCGACGCCGGCAGCGATGCCTGGCTCGCCGGCCGCTGGGCCGAGCTCAGCGGTGGGCAGCCGGCCAAGGCGGGCAACATCGAGATCGAGGCGCGCAAGATTCCGGTGCGCGGCCGCGGCAAGAGCATCGTCTGGTTCGATTTCAAGGCGCTCTGCGAAGGCCCGCGCGGCCCGTCGGATTACATCGAGATCGCGCACGAGTTCAACACCGTGCTGCTGGGCGACATCCCGCACTTCGACACGCTCAACGAAGATGCCGCGCGCCGCTTCGTCAACCTGATCGACGAGCTGTACGACCGCCACGTCAACCTGGTCTGCACCGCGACCGATTCCCCCGTGGCGCTGTATTCGGGTGTCCGCCTGCAGGGCGCGTTCGAACGCACCGCCTCGCGCCTGATCGAAATGCAGAGTGCCGAATACCTGGGCACCCCGCACCGCGCGTAATTCCACGCCGGGCGTGGATGCTCTCTACAACGGCGGCAACACCAACGCATCCCCGCGCGGCTGTTCGTGCGCGATCGGCGCGGCCGCGTCCTCCTCGCGGTCCATTACCATCATCGCCAGCGGCTTGCCCTGATAGCGCACCTCCAGCGACTGCTGGATCGCATCCAGCGCCAGCACCTGCGTACACAGCGACCGGGCCTGCGCCTCCAGCGCCTGCCCGCGGACGTCCATGCGACGCTCCAGGTCGGCCTCCATCTTTTCGGCGCGCGCCTCGATCCGATCCGAGCCGCCGGTCAGCATCGTCCACATCACGCCGCGGGCGAGCGAGGCCGACATCGACTCGGCAGCCTGCTCGATGCGCGCCTCGAACTCCTCGCCGAAAAGGTCCTGCTCCCAGATCCCACGGCCCAGGGTACGGCCGACGTAATCGTGGGCATCCTTGCGCAGCCCTTCCACCTCGCGTGCCTTGCGACGGCTGCCGGTCATGATCTCCACGGTGGCCCCCAGCGCATCGAAGGCGATATCCGTGGCCTCCCCGGCGACTCCGGCCACGGCAGGCACCAGCTGGCGGGTGCCCCATTCGAGTTGGCGCAGGCGCTGGGCGTCGGCGTCGCTGACCGGGATCGGCTGGCGGTCGATGTTCAGCTCGCCATCGTGGAAGAAGATCTCCGCCGGCACCTGCTCGCGGTTGCGCAGCCAGATCCCGCCGCTGTCCACCAGTACGTTGTAGGGCGTGCTCACCCCGCACTGGCGCGAGGACAGCTCCGGCGCCTTGCTCTGGCCGGCAGCGGCGGTGCCAGCCAGGGTCAGGCCCAACATCAGACATCCGGTCAGGGGCAGGCGCATGGTCGCGTTCATATATAGGAGGCGCATCGGAGCGTGGCACCCCGCGGCGACCCCGGCGCGGGTCGGAAGTCACCCTGACTGGCGGCGATTCGTTAGGGCCATGTGAGCGTCCGTTGTTCTGTTTTCGAGGAGGACAATCCGGTCATCCGGCCTTGACTGCGCACTCGGTTTCGACAGGTCCAGACCGTTCGTCGGACGCCTTTCCGGCCCGGTCCTTGCGCCGCAAGGGATTGGGGAAATTCACTACATTTGGCGTTGACGACACCTGGTACCCCCACTATCTTGTGGCCGTCGGTCCCGCCGACCACAAGTCGACGGGTGTATCGCCTTCACGCCGATGGCCTGAAGACCTACTGACAACCGCACGCACGTACAGCGTGTGGTGCCGGTCGCACGACTCTCCGGGGGGAGAGGACCGGTGACGCAGGGGAATCCGCCCGCAGGCCAGCCTGCGCTGTCGCGGCTCCTGCGACGCCGCAGGTCCACCCTGTAGATCCGTGCGCCGGTTCGGCCTGCAACGCAGGCGACGCTGTACCACTTCCAATCACGCCCAGAGGAAAACGCCGTGAGCATCGAAACCAGCACCGACATCGATAAGGAAAGCGAATTCCTGCTGACCTCGCCGCCCACGGCGACCGCCATGAGCGTGACCAAGCGCAATGGCACGACCGAACTGGTGGACCTGAACAAGATCGTGCGCGCCGTACAGCGCTGCTGCGAAGGTCTGCATGCGGTGGATCCGATGCGCGTGGCGACCCGGACCATCTCCGGCCTGTACAACGGCGCGACCACCCAGGAGCTGGACGAACTGTCGATCCGCACCTCGGCGCTGCTGATCGGTGAAGAGCCGGAATACGGCCGCCTCGCCGCGCGCCTGCTGGCCAACTTCATCGCCAAGGAAGTGTCCGGCCAGGAAATCCATGCGTTCTCGCAGTCGGTCGGCCGCGGCCACGAAGTGGGCCTGATCAACGCGCGCCTGCTCGACTTCGTGCAGATCAACGCCCGCAAGCTCAACGACGCGATCGATCCGTCGCTGGACCTGCATTTCGATTACTTCGGTCTGCGTACCCTGTACGACCGCTACCTGCTGCGTCATCCGCACACCCGCAAGGTGATCGAGACCCCGCAGCAGTTCTTCCTGCGCATCGCCAGCGCGCTGAGCGAAGACGTGCCGGAAACCCTGGCGCTGTACAAGCGCATGGGCAACCTGGATTACCTGCCGTCCAGCCCGACGCTGTTCAACTCCGGCACCACGCATGAGCAGCTGTCCTCGTGCTTCCTGCTGGATTCGCCGCAGGATTCGCTGGAGTCGATCTACGCCAAATACGGCGACATCGCGCAGCTGTCCAAGTTCAGCGGCGGCATCGGCGTCAGCTACAGCCGCGTGCGTTCGCGTGGTTCGCTGATCAAGTCGACCAACGGTCATTCCAACGGCATCGTGCCGTGGCTGAAGACCATGGATTCGTCTGTCGCAGCGGTGAACCAGGGCGGCAAGCGCAAGGGCGCGGCCTGTGTGTACCTGGAAACCTGGCACGCCGACGTCGAGGACTTCCTCGAGCTGCGTGACAACACGGGTGACGAATCGCGCCGTGCGCACAACCTGAACCTGGCCAACTGGGTGCCGGACCTGTTCATGCAGCGCGTCGAGGCCGACCAGGAATGGTCGCTGTTCGATCCGAGCGTGGTGCCCGAGTTCACCGATCTGTTCGGCGAAGCCTTCGAGCAGGCTTACCTGCAGGCCGAAGCCCAGGGCAAGGCCCAGCGCACGATCTCCGCACGCAAGCTGTACTCGCGGATGATGCGTACCCTGGCCGAGACCGGCAACGGCTGGATGACCTTCAAGGACAAGTGCAACCGCGCCAGCAACCAGACCCTGCGTCCGGGCAACGTGATCCACCTGTCCAACCTGTGCACCGAAATCCTGGAAATCACCTCGGCCGAAGAGACCGCGGTGTGCAACCTGGGCTCGATCAACCTGGGCAACCATTTCGATGCCCACGGCGAGTTCGATTTCGACAAGCTGGCCGACACCGTGCGCCTGGCCGTGCGCCAGCTCGACCGCGTGATCGACCTGAACTTCTACCCGATCGAAACCGCCCGCCGCGGCAACCTGCGCTGGCGTCCGGTCGGCCTGGGCTGCATGGGCCTGCAGGACGTGTTCTTCCGCAAGCGCCTGGCCTTCGACAGTGCCGAAGCCCGTACGCTGTCGAAGAAGATTGCCGAGACGATCTACTTCCACGCGCTGGAAACCTCGTGCGAGCTGGCCCAGGAACGCGGCAAGCACCCGTCCTTCGCCGACACCCGTGCGGCCAGCGGCGAGCTGCAGTTCGATGCCTGGAACGTGGTGCCGGAAGACACCGCGCGTTGGGACGCCCTGCGTGAGCGCATCAAGGAACACGGTCTGCGCAACTCGCTGCTGATCGCGATCGCCCCGACCGCGACCATCGCCTCGATCGCCGGTTGCTACGAGTGCGTCGAGCCGCAGGTGTCCAACCTGTTCAAGCGCGAAACGCTGTCCGGCGACTTCCTGCAGGTCAACCGTTACCTGGTGAACGAGCTGAAGAAGCTCGGCCACTGGACCCCGGAAATGCGCGACGCGATCAAGCTGGCCGAAGGCTCGATCCAGGGCATCACCCAGATCCCGGAAACGCTGCGCCACGTGTACCGCACCGCCTGGGAACTGCCGATGCGTTCGCTGATCGACATGGCCGCCGACCGCGGCGCGTTCATCGACCAGTCCGCCTCGCTCAACCTGTTCATGGAAAGCCCGAACATCGGCGCGATGTCCTCCATGTACATGTACGCCTGGAAGCAGGGCATCAAGACCACGTACTACCTGCGTTCGCGCCCGGCGACCAAGATCGCCAAGACGACCGTCAGCAGCTACACCCCGGTCGAAGCCGTCGCCTGCTCGCTGGAAAACCCGGAAAGCTGCGAGGCGTGCCAGTAAACAACGCGTGCCGGCCCAACGGGCCGACACCGCTGGATGCACCGGCTGATGGTCGGTGCCTGCCCAGGAACACCGGCTCCGCCGGAAAATCACACATCCGGTAGCTGCCGACCGTTGGTCGGTAGTCGCCAAGAAGGACGAAACACCATGGCCGACAAGCCTCGTCAAATGCTGCTCGATCCCGGTTTCGAACTGACGTTGCGCCCGATGCGCTACCCGCAGTTCTATGACATGTATCGCAACGCGATCAAGAACACCTGGACGGTCGAGGAAATCAACTTCCAGATCGACATCAGCGACCTGCACGGCAAGATGTCGCCGGGCGAGCGCCACCTGATCCACCGCCTGGTCGCGTTCTTCGCCACCGGCGATTCGATCGTGTCCAACAATCTGGTGCTGAACCTGTATCAGCATCTGAACGCGCCGGAAGCGCGCATGTACCTGTCGCGCCAGCTGTACGAAGAAGCGCTACACGTGCAGTTCTACCTGACCCTGCTCGACAACTACCTGCCGGATCCGGACGAGCGCGCCAAGGCGTTCGACGCGGTGGAGAACATCGATTCGATCAAGAAGAAGGCGGACTTCTGCTTCAAGTGGATCGATTCGATCCAGAACCTGAAGCGTATCGAGACCCGCGACGAGCGTCGCCAGTTCCTGCTCAACCAGATCTGCTTCGCGGCATGCATCGAGGGCCTGTTCTTCTTCGCGGCCTTCGCCTACGTGTACTACTTCCGTTCGCGCGGTCTGCTCAACGGGCTGGCCTCGGGCACCAACTGGGTGTTCCGCGACGAGAGCGCGCACATGGAGTTCGCGTTCGAATGCGTGGACGTGATCCGCGAGGAAGAGCCGGACCTGTTCGACGATGCGATGAAGCAGCAGGTGTACGACATGCTGGCCGAGGCGATCGAGTGCGAAGTCCAGTTCGCCGAGGACGTGCTGTCGGGCGGCGTGGCGGGCATCTCGACGCGTGACATGCGCCAGTATCTGCAGCATTGCGCGGACAATCATTTCCATCGCCTGGGCATGGAAAAGAAGTACAACGTGCGCAATCCGCTGAGCTTCATGGAGCTGCAGGACGTGCAGGAGCTGACCAACTTCTTCGAGCGCCGTTCCTCGGCCTACCAGGTGGGCGTGAAGGGCGAAGTGTCGTTCGACATGTCGTTCTGATCTGACGATTACGTCGTGATTCCGAAAAGCCCCGGCCTTGTTCCGGGGCTTTTTCGTTTCCCGCTTTACTCGCTTAAGCGTTGAAGCGTTGAAGCAAGAGCGTTGGCGTCCTGATACTGCGAGTAGAAGTGACCCGGGCAGGCAAATGCTGGACCCGCCGTAAACACGTCCTTGTGGGCTCGTGGGCCGCATCCATGCGGCCCCAACGGTCCTGCATTCGTCTGCCCGGGTCACTTCTCACGGATCTCCCATTGCGGTTGGAAAGGGGGTTGCTACCAACGTGCGCTAACCATCAATGCACCCCGTGGTATCCACACACATCGTGTAGAGCCGAGCCATGCTCGGCTGCTCTTCCCATACACCAAGTCCCGTAAGCACCCGCCAAAGCCGCTCTCCCCACCGCGCAACGACGCACTATCCATACGCGACCCACCACCCCCCTGTCGTATCATCGGCGCCACCCCACACCACTCCCGGCCCCCGCCATGACCCCCATCCCCGAGACCATCCCGCCCATCGAAGTCCGTATGGCCGAGATCGTGTTCCCCAACCACACCAATCACCTGGGCACCCTGTTCGGTGGCCAGGCGCTGGCATGGATGGACAAGGCGGCGTTCCTCGCCGCCGCCCGCTACTCGCGCCGCACCGTGGTCACCGCGCGCTCGGACCAGGTCGATTTCAAGCTGCCGATCCGCATCGGCCAGATGGTCGAGACCGTCGGCCGCATCGTGGAGGTCGGGCGCAGCTCGATGAAGGTCGAGGTCGAACTGATTGCCGAAGATCTCCATACCGGTGAGCGCAAACTCTGCACGCGCGGGCACTTCGTGATGATCGCGCTGGATGCCGACGGCCATCCGACCAGCGTCCCGTCGCTGCCGGGCGACATCCCGGGCCCGTAAGCGGCCAGCGATTGCCTCTCCGCGCCTGCGCCCCCATCTGCTGATCATGAGCACCCCCCTCGCCGAGTTCATCGACCGCGCCCAGCGCCTGTTCGTGCTGACGGGGGCCGGCTGCAGCACCGATTCGGGCATCCCGGATTACCGTGATGCCGACGGGCAGTGGAAGCGCAGCCCGCCGGTCACCTATCAGGCCTTCATGGGCGAGCTGGCCACGCGCCAGCGCTACTGGGCGCGCAGCCTGCTGGGCTGGCCCCGGTTCGGCTGGGCCCAGCCGAACGGCACGCATGCCGCGCTCGCCGCGCTGGAAGCCCGTGGCCAGGTCGAGCTGCTGCTCACCCAGAATGTCGACCGCCTGCATCAGCGGGCGGGCAGCGAAGCGGTGATCGACCTGCATGGACGGCTGGACCAGGTGCGCTGCATGGGCTGCGAAGCACGCACCCCGCGCGAGGCGTTCCAGCACCGTCTGCTGGCGCTCAACCCCGGCTGGGAGCAGCTTGAAGCCGGGCAGGCGCCCGATGGCGATGCCGATCTGGAGGTGGATTTCTCCGCTTTCCAGGTGCCGGCCTGTCCGGCATGCGGCGGTGTGCTGAAGCCGGACGTGGTGTTCTTCGGCGAAAGCGTGCCGCGCGAGCGGGTCGCCACGGTCCACGACCATCTGCAGCGGGCCGATGCGGTGCTGGTGGTCGGCTCCTCGCTGATGGTCTATTCCGGCTTCCGCTTCGTGCAGGCGGCCGCCCAGGCCGGGCTGCCGATCGCCGCGCTCAACCGCGGCGTTACCCGCGCGGACGCGCTGCTGAGCCTGAAAGTCGACCAATCCTGCGCCGACGCGCTGGCCTTCCTGCTGCCGGGAACCGCCACCGCCTGAGCCGCCACGAAACACTGATCCACTGGCACGGTTGCCTCCGCCGCCGCACAGGAGTGCAATGGCGCCCGGTTCCATTTCCACTTCCCGAGTTCCCCCTTGAGCCAGCTCTTCTCCTCCATCTCCTTCGGCCCGCTGACCCTGCCCAACCGCATCGTGATCGCGCCGATGTGCCAGTACTCCTGCGTCGACGGCCTCGCCAATGACTGGCACCGCATCCATCTCGGGCAGCTGTCGCAGTCCGGCGCCGGCCTGCTGATCCTGGAAGCCACCGCCGTGCTGCCGGAAGGCCGCATCAGCTGGGCCGATCTGGGCCTGTGGGATGACGCCACCGAAGCGGCGCTGGCCTCGGTCGTGGCCTCGGTCAGGCAGTGGTCGCCGATGCCGCTGGGCGTGCAGCTGGGCCATGCCGGCCGCAAGGCCTCGGTCAACAAGCCGTGGGAAGGCGGCGGCGCGATGGACCCGTCCGATCCGCGTGCGTGGCCCACGGTCGCGCCCTCCGCGCTGCCGTTCGCCAAGACCGATCCGACGCCGACCGAACTGGATCTGGCCGGTATCGATGCGGTGGTCGAAGCCTTCGCGGCCGCCGCCCGTCGCGCCGAACGCGTCGGCATGGACCTGATCGAACTGCACGCCGCGCACGGCTATCTGCTGCACCAGTTCCTGTCGCCGCTGAGCAACCGCCGCGAGGATGCGTACGGTGGCTCGCTGGAAAACCGCATGCGCCTGCTGGTGCGCGTGTTCGATGCCGTGCGCGAGGCCGTCTCCGATCGCATCGCGGTCGGTGTGCGCATCTCCGCCAGCGACTGGGTGGCCGGCGGCTGGGATATCGAACAGACCACGACCCTGGCGCACGTGCTGGATGCGCGCGGCTGCCAGTTCCTGCACGTCTCCAGCGGTGGCAACGATCCGCGCCAGCAGATCCCGCTGTCGCCGGGCTACCAGGTGCCGTTCGCGCAGGCGATCAAGGCGCACAAACTGCGCATGCCGGTCATCGCGGTGGGCCTGATCACCGAGCCCTCGCAGGCCGAATCGATCCTGCGTCACGGCCATGCCGATGCGATCGCGCTGGCCCGCGGCATCCTCTACGACCCGCGCTGGCCGTGGCATGCCGCCGCGGCACTGGGCGACTCGGTCGCCCCGGCCCCGCAGTACCTGCGCTGCGAGCCGCGCGAAGCCCGCGGTGTGTTCGTCGCGCCGGAACGCTGACACGCTGACGGGGGCCGGCCGCTGGCCGGCCTCCGGGTGTCGCTGCACTCAGCCGACATCCACCCGCCACGCCGGCGGCAGCCCCTCGATGATGTGCTGCATCAGCGCCCGCACCTTGGGCGTCAGATCACGGCGATCGCTGACGCACAGGAACAACCGCATCGGCTCCGGTGAGGCCTGGGTGCTCGCCGCATCGCCGGGTTCGAACAGCGCCTGCAGCTCGCCACGCGCGAGATAGGGCGCGGCCACGAACGCCGCGAGCCGGGTGATGCCGCCGCCGGCCACCGCCATCGCGGCCAGCGCATCGATGTCGTCGCTGACCAGCGCCGGGGTCACCTCGGCGTCGAAACGCATGCCATCGCGCACGAAGCCCCACGGCAGGTAGCGCCCGTCCAGCGGATAGCGCAACAGCAGGCAGCGATGCTCGCGCAGCGCCTCCGGTGTCAGCGGGATGCCGGCCCGCGCCAGGTACGAGGGCGCCGCGCAGAACACGAACGGCACCTGCGCGATCGGCCGCGCCACCAGGCCTTCCTCCAGCTGCGGCTCGATCCGGATGCTGACGTCCACGTCTTCGTGCGCGTGGTCCACGCTGCGGTCGGTGAGCAGCAGTTCGATCGCCAGGCGCCGGAACCGGGCCTGCAGCGCGGGCAGCAACGGCGCCAGCGCGTGCCGGCCGAACGCGGTGCTGCTGGCGATCCGAAGCCGGCCTTCGGGCGTGGCATCGAGGTCGGTCACGGCGGCCTGCGCGCGCTGCAGGTCGCGCTCGATATGGCGCACCTGGGCCAGGTACAGCGCGCCGCGTTCGGTCAGGGCCAGCGTGCGCGTGGTGCGGTTGAGCAGGCGCACGCCCAGATGGGCCTCCAGCCGGGCGATGTTCTGACCGACCGCCGCCGGGCTGACCCCCAGCGTGCGCGCGGCCGCAGCCAGGCTGCCGGCATCGGCGGTCCGGATGAAGCTGCGGATTGACTGGAGAATGTTCATGCTGGCCGCCATTCTCGCGCTCCATTGGAAAGAATTTCTTTATAAAGCGCCAAGCCCATCCGGTCTACCCGCCCCGGCGGTGGCTGCTTATCGTGCCTGTCCCGCAACCGCCAGGTTGCCCGCTTGCCCGGCGCTGTTGCACGGGCGACGCCGCTTCCGCGCTGTGCCGCCCCCGCTGCCGTCGCGTCCTGCGCACGGCCTGGCCGCCTTTCCCGGAGATGCACATGAACCCAGCGCTCGCCCCCCTCGATACCGACCCGCAGGAAACCCAGGAATGGCGTGAGTCGCTGGAGGCGGTCATCCACGCCGCCGGCCGCCCGCGCGCGCATTACCTGATGGACCAGCTGAGCGACCTGGACACGGCGCGCCACGGCGACCTGCATGGCCGCGTGTGGACGGCGTATACCAACACCATTCCGGTTGAACGCCAGCCGGCCTATCCGGGCGATCTCGGCATCGAGCGCCGCCTCAACGCGATGATCCGCTGGAACGCGATGGTGATGGTGCTGCGCGCCGGCAAGCACTCCAACGTGGGCGGCCACATCGCCACCTACCAGTCCGCGGCGGTGCTGTACGACGTCGGCTTCGATCACTTCTTCCGTGGCCGCACCGATACCTTCGACGGCGACATGATCTACATCCAGGGCCACTCGGCACCCGGCATCTACGGCCGCGCGTTCGTCGAAGGCCGCATCGCGCCCGAACGCATGGACAACTTCCGCCGCGAATCCGACCGCGACGGCCTGTCCTCGTACCCGCACCCGCGCCTGATGCCGGACTTCTGGCAGTTCCCCACCGTCTCGATGGGGCTGGGCCCGCTCACCGCCGCCTACCAGGCGCGTTACATGCGGTATCTGGAATACCGCGGGCTGAAGGAGCACCAGGGCCGCAAGGTCTGGGCGTTCATTGGCGATGGTGAAATGGACCAGCCCGAGTCGCTGGCCGCCATTTCCGTGGCCGGCCGCGAGCGCCTGGACAACCTGGTGTTCGTGGTGAACTGCAATCTGCAGCGGCTCGACGGCCCGGTGCGCGGCAACGCCAAGGTGATCCAGGAACTGGAAGGCACCTTCCGCGCCGCCGGCTGGAACGTCATCAAGGTGATCTGGGGGGGCGGCTGGGATGCGCTGCTCGCCAAGGACAGCACCGGCCTGCTGCGCCAACGCATGATGGAATGCGTGGATGGCGACTACCAGACCTTCAAGTCGCAGAACGGTGCCTACGTGCGCGAGCATTTCTTCGGCAAGTATCCCGAACTGCTGGCGCTGGTCGAGGACCTGAGCGATGACGACATCTGGGCACTCGCCCGCGGCGGCCACGATCCGCAGAAGGTGTACGCCGCCTACGCGCAGGCCGTCGCCGGCAATGGTCGGCCCAGCGTGATCCTGGCCAAGACGGTGAAGGGCTTCGGCATGGGCGAGGCCGGTGAAGGCCAGAACATCAACCACCAGCTCAAGAAAATGAGCGCAGACGCCGTGCGCGCGTTCCGCGATCGGTTTGACCTGCCGGTCAGCGACGACCAGCTGGAAGACATGCCGTACCTGCGTCCCGCGCCGGGCAGTGCCGAAGCGCGCTATTTCGCACAGCGTCGCCAGGCCCAGGGCGGCCAGCTGCCGGCGCGCGTGACCCATGTCGATCCGTTGCCGGTGCCGGCATTGTCGGCGTTCGCCACCCAGCTGCAGGGCAGTGGCGAGCGTGGACAGTCCACCACGATGGGTTTCGTGCGCATCCTCACCACGCTGCTCAAGGATCCCGCACTGGGCAAGCTGATCATTCCGATCGTGCCCGATGAATCGCGCACGTTCGGCATGGAAGGCCTGTTCCGCCAGATCGGCATCCACTCCTACCTGGGCCAGTTGTACACGCCCCAGGATGTCGGCCAGCTGAGCTATTACAAGGAAGCCAAGGACGGCCAGATCCTGCAGGAAGGCATCAATGAGTCCGGTGCGATCTGCTCATGGATCGCCGCCGGCACCGCCTACAGCAACCACGGCCTGGCCACGATTCCGTTCTACATCTTCTATTCGATGTTCGGCCTGCAGCGCGTCGGTGACCTGGCCTGGGCGGCTGCCGATGCGCGCACCCGTGGCTTCCTGCTCGGTGCCACCTCCGGCCGCACCACGCTGATGGGCGAGGGTCTGCAGCACGACGACGGCCACAGCCACGTGCTGTCCTCGGTGATCCCCAGCTGTGTGTCCTACGACCCGACCTACAACTTCGAACTGGCGGTGATCATCCAGGACGGCCTGCGCCGGATGTACGTGGACCAGGAAGACATCTACTACTACATCACCGTGCTCAACGAGGCCTATCCGCACCCGGCACTGCCGGAAGGCAGCGAAGCCGGCATCCTCAAGGGCCTGTACCTGCTGCACCCGGCTGTCGCCGACAGTGACCCGGCGCTGCGCGTGCAGCTGATGGGCAGCGGCGCGATCCTGCGCGAAGTGGAAGCCGCCGCCACCCTGCTGCAGCAGGATTTCGGCCTCGCCAGCGACGTGTGGAGCGCCACCAGCCTCACCGAACTGCGCCGTGATGGCCTGGCGGCGGAGCGCTGGAACCTGCTGCACCCCGTGGAGGAGCCGCGGGTGCCGTATGTGCAGCAGTGCCTGGCCGCGCACCCGGGCCCGGTGATCGTGGCCACCGACTACATGAAGATCGTCGGCGACCAGATCCGCCCTTTCATCGATGACCGCCGCTTTACCGCCTTGGGCACCGACGGCTTCGGTCGCTCGGACACGCGCGAGTCACTACGCACCTTCTTTGAAGTGGACCGCCACTTCATCGTGCTCGCCGCGCTCAGGTCGCTGGCCGACGAGGGCCGGATCGAACGGGCCCAGCTGCAGGTGGCGATCGACCGCTATGGCATCGATGTGGAGAAGGTGGATCCGGCGTCGGTGTAGTCGTTGGGCGGTGACGGCGCGGCGACGCTGCCAGCCGCGCCAGACGCTCACGCCGGGCCGCCATAGTTGCATCCGATGCCGTGAGCTGAGTCACGGCATCGACATCACTGCTCGCGATAGCGTGGTGACACGGTAGCGGACGGGACACATCGGGAATGCTGGCAGTGATGCCTCGAGGCAGGGCGTGGGCGGCCTGCGCAAGGCGGATGGTGATCGGCCTTGTGCTGTTTGTGGGTATCCCGATGCCGATCGCGATGTCGGTCGAGCTGCCCCTGTTTGATTTGCTGACGCGGCTGGATCGTGCCGCGCCGATTGCCCCGGTCCCGCAGCGACTGGCGGCGATGCGCAGCGCTTACACACAGGCTGCGCCGGTCAGGATGGAGCGCGCGCAGTGCATGGCGCAGACGGATGGGCGTCTGGAGGACCTGTTCCAGGCCACTGCGCTGATTGCGTTCTATGCCAGGGATACCGACTCCCTGGACCGCCTCCAGTGCCTGCACGATGCCCTGGTCACCCGTGGCCAGGCCAGCGCGGCGCATCACCGGGCGCTGCGCGGCACATTGATCTCGCTTCAGCAGTTTGAACGTGCCAACGCCGTGGGGGCAGCGCTGGCCGATGCCGGCGCGCCGTTGCCCGCGATCCGCGGCAGCATCCCGCAAGGCAAGCCGCTGCTGGGCTTGATCAGCTTCGATGAGGCAGAGCGCGTGGCACTGTCCGAAGACGGGCTCCGGGTGGTCGCGATGGTGCATCCATACTGCGGCTTTTCCCGCCGCGCACTGGAGGCGATAACCACCCAGGCGCAGTACGCATGGCTGCGACCGCATCTGCAGCTGGTGGTGCCGATCGGGCAACAGTGGCCTGGGCAGGAGATGATGGACTGGAATACGGCGCATGCGGACCTACCGATGCGGCCGATGGTGGTCGACCCGGCATGGGCGGGCTTTGAGCAGAATGAGACGCCTGCGTTTCATCTGGTCCGCGACGGCACGGTGATCGCCACCGTGACCGGGTGGCGGGGTGAAGGCGCGGAGCTGGGTGCCATCCGTGCAGCGTGGGATGCCGGGCAACGCTGACTCCCCGCGCCCTTGGTTGCATCTGAGAGCATCCTCCGCACATCGGCGGTGCTCGCTTACACTGGTCGGATGCGCCCCGATTCCATCCTCACCCTGTCATGCCCGGACCGTACCGGGATCGTCTACCGTGTGTCCGGCCTGTTGTTCGAGCTGGGCTGCAACATCCTCGATGCCCAGCAGTTCGGCGACGACGAGAGCGGCCGGTTCTTCCTGCGCGTGCATTTCGACCGTGCCGCCGAGCAGTCATTGGGCGACGTGGAAACGCGCATGGCCACGCTGGCCGCCGAGTTCGGAATGGACTGGCAGCTGCATGACGCCCGCCGTCGTGCGCGCCTGCTGGTGCTGGTCAGCAAGCAGGGTCATTGCCTCAACGACCTGTTGTTCCGTGCGCACAGCCGGCAGCTGCAGGTGGACATCGCGGCAGTGGCCTCCAATCACGAGGACTTCGCCGCCCTGGCCGGCTCCTACGGCGTGCCGTTCCATCACCTGCCGGTCAACGCCGACAACCGTGCCGTGCAGGAGCAGCAGATCATCGACCTGGTCGAACGCGAGCAGATCGACCTGGTGGTGCTGGCGCGCTACATGCAGATTCTGTCGCCACGCCTGTGCGAGGCCCTGGCCGGGCGCGCGATCAACATCCATCACAGCTTCCTGCCCAGCTTCAAGGGTGCGCAGCCGTACCACCAGGCGCACGCGCGCGGGGTCAAGATCATCGGCGCGACCGCGCACTACGTGACCCCGGATCTGGACGAAGGCCCGATCATCGAGCAGGACGTGGCGCGCGTGGATCACGCGATGACGCCGCGCGACCTGGTGCGGCTGGGCAGCGATACCGAATCGCAGGTATTGGCCCGCGCGGTACGCCGGCATGTGGAGCATCGCATCCTGCGCAACGGGCATCGCACCGTCGTGTTCCGCTGACAGGGTGTGGTGCCGGCTGCCTGATGCTGCCTGCGCTTTGATCCGGTAGGCACCCACCGTTGGTGGTACGACGCTCCGGTAGTGCCGGCCGCTGGCCGGCTCCTCGCACCCCAAATGGTATCGGGAGCCGGCCAGCGGCCGGCACTACGCGAGCGCACCCGCCGATCGTTCTTGATCCGGTAGTTACCGACCGTTGGTCGGTACGCCGTTCCGGCCGGCGCCCGGCTTCGCCCGTCAGGCAACCGCGATCTTCGCCTTCGCCAACGCCTCACGCACCATGCCGTCATTGGCGCCGGTGACCGGCCGGGTCAGGTCCCACAGGAACTTCACCCGGAACCCGGACTTCACCGCGTCCTGGGCGCTCCACAGCACGCAGTAATCGCGCGCCAGGCCGCACACATGCACCTCGCGGATGCCGCGCTCATGCAGCCAGCCCGCCAGTCCAGTGGCCGGGCGGGTGCCGTCGGGGCCATGGTTCTCCCGGAAGGCGCTGTAGGAGTCCACCTCGCGGCGGGTGCCCTTGCGCAGGATCAGGTCGGCCACGCTCCAGTCCACGCCCGGGTGCAGCACCGCGCCGTCGCGGCCTTGTACGCAGTGGTCCGGCCACAGCGTCTGCGGCTGGGCGTGCAGCAGGATCGCTTCGAACGGGAGATGCCCCGGGTGCTGGCTGGCGAACGAGGCATGGTCGGCCGGATGCCAGTCCTGGGTCGCCACCACGGTGGTGTACCGGCGTTCGGCGAGCAGCGCCGCAATCTCCGGCACGATCGCATCGCCGTCCACGCAGGCCAGCGCGCCGCCCGGCATGAAGTCCGGCTGCAGGTCGATCACGACCAGGGCGACATCGGCGGGGTAACGGTTCATGGCGGCTTCACGACAGTGGGGGCGCCCAGTCTAGCCGACGCCCCTGTAACGGTCAGTCGGCGTCGCCCTGCCGGGAGGTGCCATCGCCGTAGTACAACACGCCCAGCTTGATCCGCTCGCGCCCGGTCTCGCGGCGGTGGCGGTTGGCGTCGCGCAGCGAGTACACGCAGCCGCAGTATTCCTGTTGATAGAACTGCTCGCGCTTGCTGATCTCCACCATCCGCGCGGCGCCGCCGCCCTTGCGCCAGTTGTAATCCCAGTACTGGATGCCCGGGTAGTGTGCGGCGGCGCGGTGGCCGCAATCGTTGATCTGGTTCATGTCCTTCCAGCGCGAGATGCCCAGCGAGCTGCTGATCACCTGGAAACCATGCTCGTGCGCATACAGCGCGGTGCGCACGAAGCGCATGTCGAAACACATCGTGCAGCGGATGCCGCGCTCGGGCTCGTTCTCCATGCCGCGGGCACGCGAGAACCAGTTATCCGTGTCGTAGTCGGCGTCGACGAACGGCACGCCATGCTTCTCGGCGAAGCGGATGTTCTCCTGCTTGCGCAGTTCGTATTCCTTCACCGGGTGGATGTTGGGGTTGTAGAAGAAGATCGTGTAGTCGATGCCGGAGGCGGTGATCGCTTCCATCACCTCGCCCGAGCACGGTGCGCAGCACGAATGCAGCAGCAGCCTGGTGTGCCCATCGGGCAGGGACAGGGTGGGTCGGTCGATCGGTGTCAGCTGGGGCGTGTTCATGGGTCTCTCGTCGACCCCACCGCCGGCAACGGCGGCGATGGGGTCCTTGGGCAGTCTACAAAGGGCAGATCAGGCGGCGTTGGCGTCCGCGGTTTCCTCGCGCAGCTCGCGCGCAGCGGCCACCAGTGCTTCCAGCGCGGCACGGGTTTCCGGCCAGCCACGGGTCTTCAGGCCGCAATCCGGATTGACCCAGATCTGCTCGGGACGCAGCACCTCGGCAGCCTTGCGCAGCAGTGCCAGCATCTCGGCCTTGTCCGGCACGCGCGGGGAGTGGATGTCGTACACGCCCGGGCCGATCTCGTTGGGGTACTGGAAGCGCACGAAGGCGTCCAGCAGTTCCATGCGCGAGCGCGAGGTCTCGATCGAGATCACGTCCGCATCCATCGCGGCCACCGAGTGGATGATGTCGTTGAACTCGGAATAGCACATGTGGGTGTGGATCTGGGTCGCATCGCGCACGCCGCTGGCACTGATCCGGAAGGCTTCGACCGCCCAGTCCAGGTAGTCGCGCCACTGCGCGCGGCGCAGCGGCAGCCCTTCGCGGATCGCCGGCTCATCGATCTGGATCACGCCGATGCCGGCCGCCTCCAGATCGGTCACTTCATCGCGCAGGGCCAGCGCGATCTGGCGGCAGGTGTCCGCGCGGGACTGGTCATCGCGCACGAACGACCACTGCAGCACCGTCACCGGGCCGGTCAGCATGCCCTTCATCGGCCGCTGGGTGAGCGACTGCGCGTACTGCGACCAGCGCACCGTCATCGGCTGCGGGCGGGTCACATCGCCGAAGATCACCGGCGGTTTCACGCAGCGCGAGCCGTAGCTCTGCACCCAGCCGTTCCTGGTGAAGGCGAATCCATCCAGCTGCTCGCCGAAGTACTCGACCATGTCGTTGCGCTCGAACTCGCCGTGCACCAGCACGTCCAGCCCGATCTGTTCCTGCACGCGCACGCAGTGCTCGGTCTGGGTCGCCAGGAAGGCATCGTAGTCGGCATCGGAGAGTTTGCCGGACTTGTTGCGGGCGCGCGCCTCACGCACCTCCAGCGTCTGCGGGAACGAGCCGATCGTGGTGGTCGGGAAGCGCGGCAGCTTGAGCGCGGCGGCCTGGGCGAGGTGACGCTGCGGGTAGCGGCTGTGGCGCTGGGCATCGGCCGGGCTCAGCGCGGCCAGGCGCGCGGCGACGGCCGGGTTGTGCACGCGCGGCGAGCGGCGACGGGATTCGATGCACGCACGCGAGTGCGCCAGCGGCGCCTCGGCGCGTGCCGGCGCATCGATCGCGTCGGCCAGCACGCGCAGCTCGCCGAGCTTCTGCCGGGAGAACGCCAGCCAGCTGCGCAGTTCGTCGTCCAGTTTCTTTTCGTGGTCCAGATCGACCGGGCTGTGCAGCAGCGAACACGAGGGCGCCAGCCACAGCGCATCGCTGCCCACATGGCCGTGCGCGTAACGCGCCAGCACCAGCGCGTTGTCCAGATGGGTGCGCCAGATGTTGCGGCCGTTGACCAGCCCGGCCGACAGCACGCGACCGGCCGGCAGCGCCTTGATCACCGCATCCAGCTGCTCCGGCGCGCGGACCAGATCCACATGCAGGCCATCGACCGGCAGCGACGCGGCAAGATCGAGGTTGTCCTCCAGCGCACCGAAGTAGGTCGCGACCAGCACCTTCGGGCGGGCGGCCTGGCCCAGCACTGCATAGGCGTGCTTGAACGCGGCCCGCGTGGCCTCGTCCAGGTCCTGCACCAGCAGCGGCTCATCCAGCTGCACCCACGAAGCGCCGGCGGCCTTGAGCTCGCCCAGCAGCTGCACGTACACCGGCAGCAGCGCATCGAGCAGGTCCAGCGCGTTGCTGCCATCGGTGGTCTTGGACAGCCGCAGGAAGGTCACCGGCCCGATCAGCACCGGGCGGGTCTCGATCCCCAGCGCCTTGGCCTGGCGGTACTCGGCCAGCGGCTTGTCGCCGCGCACCGTGAAGGTCTGGCCGGCATGCAGTTCGGGTACCAGGTAGTGGTAGTTGGTGTCGAACCACTTGGTCATTTCCAGCGCATGCAGGTCGATGCCATCGCGCTGCAGGCCCCGCGCCATCGCGAAGTAGCCGCTCAGCGGGTCGGCATCGGCGAGCGCGCGGTAACGGGCCGGGATCGCATCGAACAGGAAGGCGGCATCGAGCACCTGGTCATACAGGCTGAAATCGTTGCTCGGCGGCACATCCACGCCGGCCTCGCGCTGCAGCTGCCAGTGGCGTTCACGCAGTGCGGCCGCGGTGTCCTGCAGCGACGCGGCGCTGCTCTCGCCGGCCCAGAAGGCTTCGAGCGCGCGCTTCAGTTCGCGCTTGGCGCCGATGCGCGGAAAACCCAAGTTGGTAACAGTGGTCATTGGAACGTGTCCTCATTGCGTAGGGGCATTGAGGAACGAAGGAACCGCGCGCCGTCCGGGGCCTTGCAGCCCGTTCCGCCCCGCCAGCGACCTTCGCCCCCGCGGGCGAACCGGATGCCGTGAAGCGGACGCACGGGGGCAGCGCCATGCAGGCGGCATGGCGGCAGGCCCCGGCAACCTCCCCGCGGACGTTCCAGGTCGAATCGGAAGACGGTCGTGTCTTCCGGCCGGGGCCGGTATTCGGGCTGATGGACACGGGCGCGGACGCCCACCTAGTACCTGCCGCTTCCCAGGCGCGAAGGCCCAGTGCTGTTGGCAGGAGTCGTTTCCATTCACCGCTGCGGGGCAGCTCCGGAATGGGCGCACGAGGCGCCTTCACCGGATTCCCGTTTAAATCCATCCCTTCATCTGCATGAAGCGATGGATACCTTCGGCGAGCACAAGGTAGGCCGACTTGTGGCGTCGGTCAAGGGGAGGCGGAGTCTCCGGCCCCTTACCGTGGATGACTGTGTTCAGTGCCTGGCGTCAGGCGGCGTGGTGATACGGCTCGATGGCGGCAAGAACATCCGTCAATGCATCTTTGGCCTTCGCCATATCGTGGGCCACCTGGAGATTCAGCCAGAAGACGTCGGTCGTGCCGAAGAACCGGGACAGACGCAGTGCCGTATCCGCGGTGATGCTGCGGCGGCCGGCCACGATCTCACCAATGCGGGTCTGCGCCACATCTATGCCCTTGGCGAGCCTGTACTGGCTCAAGCCGAAAGGCACCAGAAACTCTTCCTGCAGGATTTCACCCGGATGAGGGTAGGGAGTGGCGCGCATGGCGGGACCTCTCAATGGTAGTCGCAGATTTCAACATTGCAGGCGCCGGCATTTGTCCAGCTGAAGCAGACACGGTACTGATCGTTGATACGGATGCTCCACTGACCGGCGCGATCTCCACGCAGCGCTTCAAGGCGATTTGCCGGTGGCACGCGCAGGTCAGCAAGAGAAACCGCGGCATCCAACATCGCCAGCTTCCGCATGGCGACAGTGCCGATGCGCTCCAGCTTTTTGACCTTCCCACCGGCGAAGAGTCGTCGCGTCGTCATGCATCGGAAAGACACTATTGGCATGGGGCGTCCCGCAGTCAGGATAGTAACGCTGTTCGGTAGTATCGTCAAGCGTTACCAATAAGCACCGGCGGACGGGTCGGCATGCCCGCGAAATATCAGTGAAGAACTCAGCACCGCTACTCTTCCCGCATTGGCGTGGAAGCGCCAATACGTTGGTCTGATGACATCCCGATTTCCGGTCGAAATTGCGCATAGCGCTTGCTCGGCTGCCCCACTGCATCCAAACCACCGCGCGCAGCGTATCTCCCTGCAAGCCCGCCCGTTTGGACCCCCATGCGCCAGCCGATGCCCTGCCTGATCCTGCTGATGTCGGCCTTCGCCGTCCCCGTGAGTGCCGCCGACCAGACCGTGCAGCGCCAGGAAGGGCGCGCGTACGCCACTGCCGATGGGCGCCTGCTCTACCGCGAGACGCACTGGCTGCAGGGACCGACTAGCGCACAGTCGCGATTGGTGCTGTACCGCTGCAGCGATGGCCGTCCGTTCGCGCGCAAATGGATGACGCCGCAGGGCAACCCGCAGACACCGGACTTCATGCTCGACGATGGCCGCGATGGGTATCAGGAAGGAGTACGTGGTTCGTCCGGTGCACGCCAGGTATCGGTCCGCGCCAGCGCCCAGGCGCCCACCTTCAGCCGGGCGATCGCGATTCCCCCGGGGGCCGTGGTCGATGCCGGCTTCGATGCCGCGGTGCGCCGTCATTGGGATGCGCTGCAGGCCGGCCAAAGCGTGGCGTTCCAGTTCCTCCTGCCCAGTCGCCAGCGCCTGGTACCGCTGAAGCTTCAGCGTACCGGCGCGGTCACCTGGCAGGGCCAGCCGGCAGAGCAGCTGCAGATGAAGCTCGATGCCTGGTTCGGCTTCGCCGTGCCCGCGGTGACCTTGATCTATGCCACCGCGGACCAGCGCCTGCTGCAGTTCACCGGCACCGGCAACGTCCGCGATGACAAGGGCAGGTACCCGAACGTGCGGGTCGAGTTTCCCGCCGCCCCGTTTGCAGCGCCCGCCGCCGAGCTCACCGCTGCCCGCACGCAGCCGCTGGTGAAGACATGCGGTGCCTGAGCGCCCCCTTGCAGACAGCGCCGGGAGCAAGGAGGATGCCGATACGCCCGTTATCGACATTGAGCCTGCAATGCCCGAGCTGGACGCCGCCGCCACCGCCGCATCACACCGCCTGGACGCGTTGCTCGTCCGGGTCGCCGCAGGCGATCGCCAGGCGTTCGAATCGGTCTATCAGCTTGCCTCCGGCCGCCTGTTCGCGATCTGCCTGCAGGTGCTGCGCGACCGCGGCGATGCCGAAGAAGTGCTGCAGGAGGTCTTCACCACGGTCTGGCACAAGGCGGCACAGTTCGACCGCGCCAAGGCCGCGGCCATGACCTGGCTGTCGATGATGGCCCGCAACCGCTCGATCGACCGCCTGCGCGCCGCGCCGCCGCGCGCGCTGGATGATCTGTCGGTGGCCGAGGAACTGCCCGATTTCGCGCCGCAGCCCGCCCAGGTGGCCGAACAGGCGTCGGATCACGAGCGCCTGCAGGACTGCCTGGACACGCTGGAGCCGCGCCGCCGCTCGCTGATCCGGCTGGCCTTCCTCGATGGCGCCAGCTATGAGGAACTGGCGCGCCGCATCGGCTCGCCGCTGGGCTCGGTGAAGAGCTGGATCCGCCGGGGCCTGGGCCAACTGCGGGTGTGTCTGGAACGATGAACGTCCGCGACCACCACGATCTGCATGACGACGGCGGACCGCCGAGCGCCGACATCCTCGCCGGCGAGTACGTGCTGGGGGTGCTCGACCCTGCCCGGCGCGCCGAGGTTGAACGCCGCATCGCCAGCGATCCCGGGTTCGGCCGGCTGGTGACGCAGTGGGAAAACCGCCTCGCGCCGATGCTGGAGTCGCTCGGCACCGAACCCGTGCCCGCGCATCTGTGGCCGCGTATCCGGACCTCGCTGGGCTGGCCTTCCGCAGCCACGGCCTCGCCGCGGTTGTGGCAGCGCACCGGGTTCTGGCAGGGCATGACCGCGCTGGCCGCCGCATTGGCGCTGGTGGCGGTGTTCAGCCGCCGCGATCTGGAGCCTGCCGCTCCGGTGTCCACCCCGGTGGCGGTCACGCCGAGCACCCCGACAGCCCCGGCCGAACCGGAGCAGGCGACCAAGCCGGTCACCCCGCTGCTGCACGACGATGGCACGCCGGGCTGGCTGGCCTCGGTCGACACGACCCAGGGCAAGGTGCTGATGGTGCCGGTCCCGGCCGCGGCCGATGCGGCGGGCCGTGCACCCGAGCTGTGGCTGATCCCGGCCGGCGGCGCCCCGCGTTCGCTGGGCCTGGTCTCGATCAACCGCGCCCACACCGTGGCCGTGCCCGACACCCTGCGTGATGCACTTGTGAACGGCTCGGTGCTGGCGATCACGCTGGAGCCGCCCACCGGCGCGCCGCAGGGCATTCCGACCGGCCCGATCATCGCCAAGGGCGACATCGCGAACCTGTAACCGCACCGGTCCGGACTATTTTTCCGGATCCGTGCATCCAAACGGCGCCCACTCCCGTATCTCCTGATAACGCCTCAGGAGAAGCGAGTCATGTCGGTCAGCCCCACCCCCGACGCAGGACGCACCGCACAGCGACGCCGCTGGGCAACGCTGCTGCGCTGGTTCGACACCAGCACCGATGCGGCGGCCGCGACCGGCCAGCCACAGCGCGTGGACTGGGTGCGGGCGATCCCGTTCGCCGCGATGCACCTGGCCTGCCTGGCGGTGATCTGGGTGGGGGTGTCCTGGGTGGCGGTCGGCGTGGCGGTCGCGCTGTACGCGGTGCGCATGTTCGCGATCACCGCCTTCTACCACCGCTACTTCTCGCACCGTACCTTCCAGACGTCGCGCGCCGTGCAGTTCATCTTCGCGCTGATCGGCGCCTCCAGCGTGCAGCGCGGCCCGTTGTGGTGGGCCGCGCATCACCGCAACCATCATCGCCATACGGACACGGCGGCCGATCCGCATTCGCCCTCGGTGCATGGCTTCTGGTGGAGCCACATGGGCTGGTTCCTCACGGTCGAGGGCTTCCGTACCGACTGGTCGCGCATCCCCGACCTGGCCAGGTACCCGGAGCTGCGCTGGCTGGACCGCTTCGACACGCTGGTGCCGATCGCCTTGGCCGCCGCGCTGTTCGGCCTGGGCGCCCTGCTGGAGCGCATCGCGCCGTCGTGGGGCACCACCGGTGGGCAGATGCTGGTGTGGGGCTTCTTCATTTCCACCGTCGTGCTGTTCCACGCGACGGTGACGATCAACTCACTCGCGCACCGCTTCGGCCGCCAGCGGTTCAACACCGGTGACGACAGCCGCAACAACCTGTGGCTCGCCCTGTTGACCTTCGGCGAAGGTTGGCACAACAACCATCACTTCTTCCCGGGGACCGCGCGCCAGGGCTTCTACTGGTGGGAAGTGGATGTCACCTGGTATGGCCTGCGGGCGATGGCGGCCCTCGGCCTTGTGCGCGATCTCAAACCCGTGCCGGCCTGGGTGCTGGCCAAGGCGGAGCACTGACATGCGTATCGCCGTGATCGGATCGGGCATCGCCGGCCTCGCCAGTGCGTGGTGGTTGAGCCAGCAGCACGAAGTGACGCTGTTCGAGGCCAATGACTACCTCGGTGGCCATACCCACACGCATGAGGTGGAGGTCGACGGCCGCACGCAGGCGGTGGATACCGGCTTCATCGTGTTCAACCCCGCGCACTATCCGCTGCTGACCGGCCTGTTCGACGAACTGGGCGTGGCCTCGCAGCCGACCACGATGAGCTTCTCGGTGCACAGCGAACGCAGCGGGCTGGAGTACAACGCCACCTCGCTGGACACGCTGTTCTGCCAGCGCCGCAACCTGGTCTCGCCGCGCTTCTGGGGCATGCTGCGCGACCTGCGCCGGTTCTACCGCGAGGCGCCGGCGCTGCTCGCGCGCGACGATGAAGGCCCTTCGCTGGGCGAATTCCTGGACAAGGGCGGTTACGGCCGCACCTTCATCGACGAACACCTGCTGCCGATGGCCTCGGCGCTGTGGTCGTCGCCGACGGCCAGCCTGGCCGCCTTCCCGGCGCGCTACCTCGTGCAGTTCATGGCCAATCACCAGATGCTGCAGATGACCGGGCGCGCGCCGTGGCGCGTGGTGCAGGGTGGCTCGGCGCGGTATGTCGACGCGCTGCGCCGCCGCTGGCAGGTGCGTGAGCGGCTGGAGTGCCCGGTATTCGGCGTGGAGCGCCAAGAGCATGGCGTGCGCGTACACAGCGCTGCCGGGCTGGAAGGTTTCGACCAGCTGGTGCTGGCCTGCCACAGCGACCAGGCGCTGGCCCTGCTGTCCGATGCCGATCTCACCGAGCGCGCGGTGCTGGGTGCGATCCGCTACCAGCCCAACGACGTGGTGCTGCATACCGACGCCAGCCTGCTGCCGCGCGACCGCAAGGCGTGGGCCGCATGGAATGCGCACGTACCGCGTGATCCGCTGGCACCGTGCACGGTGAGCTACTGCATGAACCTGCTGCAGGGCATCGACACGCCCACGCCCTTGGTGGTCACCCTCAACCGCAGCGCGGCGATCGATCCGTCCACCGTGCTGCGTCGCCTGCAGTACGCCCATCCGGTGCACGACCACGCGATGGTGCGGGCGCAGCAGCGCTGGGCGGAGATCCAGGGCCACCGCCGGACCTGGTTCGCCGGTGCGTACTGGGGCTGGGGCTTCCACGAGGATGGCATCCGCAGTGCGCGGCGCGTGGTCGATGCGCTGCAGGCGCTGGATGCGGAGTCGTACTGGCCGCTGGCCGAGGCGCTGCCGGCATGAGCGCCAGTGCGATCTACCGCGGCTGGATGCGCCATCGGCGGCACGCGCCGCACGCGCATGCATTCCGCTACCCGATCGCGCAGTTGCTGCTGGACCTGGATGAACTGCCGCGCCTGTTCGAGCGGCGCTGGCTGTGGTCGGTCGGCCGCCGCAATGTGGTCGAGTTCCGCCGCAGCGACTATCTCGGCGCGCCCGATGAGCCGCTGGCCGACGCCGTGCGCGCACGCATCACCGAGGCACTGGGCCGCGCGCCCGCCGGGCCGATCCGCCTGCTGACGCATCCGCGTTATGCCGGCCATGTCTTCAATCCGGTGAGCTTCTACTACTGCTACGCCGCCGACGGCAGCACGCTGGACAGCATCGTGGCGGAGATCACCAACACACCGTGGAAGGAGCGCCACGCGTACGTGCTGCCGGTTGCGCAGGCCGATGCCCACGGGCGCGCGCTGTGCTGGTCCTTCGACAAGCAGTTCCACGTCTCGCCCTTCATGCCGATGGACTGCGAGTACCGCTGGCGCTTCACCGCACCGGGCGACGACCTGCACGTGCACATGCAGGTGTGGCGCGGGGGCGCGTGCCAGTTCGATGCCGACCTGGTGATGCAGCGGCACCCACTCACCGGGCGCGGCCTGGCCGGCGTGCTGCTGCGCTACCCGCTGATGACGCTCAAGGTAGTTGTCGCGATCCACTGGCAGGCGCTGCGCCTGTGGCTCAAGCGCAACCCGGTTCACGACCATCCTTCTCTTGCTGGAAAATCCCCATGAACGACATGACCCGTGCGGTCGCCGTGCCGCAACCGTCCGCCCTTGAAGGGTTCCTGCGCGCACGTCTGTTGGCACAGCTGGCGCCGCTGCGTGGCGGGCATCTGCGGCTGCGCGACGCCGTGGGTGATGTGGTGATCGGCGACCCGAAGGCTACGCCACAGGTGACGGTCTGGGTGGACGACCCCGGTTTCTACCGCGCGGTCGCCGCGCAGGGCAGTGTGGGTGCAGGCGAGGCCTACATCCGCGGTGACTGGCGCTGCGATGACCTGGTCGCGCTGGTTCAGTTGCTGGTGCGCAACCGCGATCTGCTCGACGGCATGGAGCGCGGCCCGGCGCGTATGGGCGGCTGGCTGCTGAAAGGCTGGAACCGGCTGCGCCGCAACACACGCGAAGGCAGCCGCCGCAACATCGCCGCGCACTACGACCTGGGCAATCCATTCTTCTCGCTGTTCCTGTCCCCGGACCTGATGTACTCCTCGGCGCTGTATGCCAGTCCGGACGACACGCTGGAAGCGGCGTCCGAGCGCAAGCTGGCGCGCATCTGCGAACAGCTGCAGCTGACCGCCGCCGACCGCGTGGTCGAGATCGGCACCGGCTGGGGCGGCTTCGCGCTGTACGCGGCGCGCCATATCGGCTGCCACGTCACCACCACCACCATCTCGGTCGAGCAGTACACGCTGGCCAGGCAGCGGGTCGAGGCGGCCGGCCTGCAGGACAAGGTGACCCTGCTGCTCAAGGACTACCGCGACCTGGACGGGCAGTACGACAAGCTGGTCTCCATCGAGATGATCGAGGCGATCGGCGCGCAGTACCTGGACACCTACTTCGCCACGCTGACCCGCCTGCTCAAGGACGACGGGCTGGCGCTGCTGCAGGCCATCACCATCGAAGACCAGCGTTACGAGCAGGCCCGGCGCAGCGTCGACTACATCAAGCGCTTCGTATTCCCCGGCAGCTTCATCCCCTCGATCAACGCGATCGTCGCGGCCAAGACCCGCAGCAGCGACCTGCAGTTGATCGGCCAGCATGATTTCGGCCCCTCCTATGCACTCACGCTGCGCGCGTGGCGCCAGCGTTTCCTGGCCCAGCTGCCGGCCGTGCGCGCGCAGGGCTTCGATGCCCGCTTCATCCGCTTGTGGGAGTTCTATCTGGCGTACTGCGAAGGTGGCTTCCTGGAGCGCTCGATCGGTGTCTCGCACCTGCTGATGGCGCGTCCGGGCTACCGGCCCGCGCTGATCGCCGGGGAGGGTTGAGGTGCTGCGTTTCTGGGCCAACGTGATCGGTAACCAGCTGGTCTGGCTGTGCGCCGTGATCGGCGCCGGCTACGGGCTGCGCTGGCCCGCACTGGTGGCGGCGGCGGTGTACGTGGGCAGCCAGTTGGCGCTGTCGGCGCAGCCGTCGGTGGACCTCAGGCTGATGCTGGTGGCGATCGCCTGCGGGTTGGTCGTCGACGGGTTGGCAGGCGCGTCCGGCTGGGTGATTTACGCGGCCGGCAATGATCCCGCGTGGGTCGCCCCGGTCTGGATTCTTGCGCTGTGGACCGCGTTCGCGATGACGCTGACGGTGTCATTCGCGGTGCTGCAGCGGCATCTGGTTGCAGCGGCACTGGTCGGCCTGCTGCTGGCGCCGCTGGCGTATCTGTCCGCCGCGCGCGGCTGGTCGTCGGTGGTGTTCGCCGCACCGCAGTGGCACGGCGTGCTGCTGCTCGGCGTCGGCTGGGCGATCGCACTGCCGGTACTTGCGGCGTGCGCCCGTCATTGGCAACGCCACGCCGCACCGTTCAGCCCACTGGTTCCGGGAGAGACACGATGAAAATGCTGTGGTGGGTGTGGCTGTACGCCGCCGTGATCATGACCTGGGGCTGGTGGTGGCAGCGCCGGCACCAGAACATCGGCGTGGTGGATGTGCTCTGGGCCAAGGGCGTCGGCGCGTCGGCCCTGCTGCTGGCACTGTTGGGGAATGGCGCGGCGATGCCGCGGATCGCGCTGGCAGTGCTGGGCGGCCTGTGGGGCTCGCGCCTGGCGCTGCACCTGTGGCACCGCGTGCGCAGCGAGCCCGAGGATGGCCGCTACCAGCACCTGCGCAGGCACTGGAACGGCCACCAGGGAAAGATCTTCGGCTTCTTCCAGTTCCAGGCGCTGCTGATCGTGCTGTTCGCGCTGCCGTTCGTGGCGGTGTCGGTGAATCCGGCACCCCAGGGCTGGGGCTGGCTGATCGCGGCCATCGCGATGTGGCTGCTGAGCGTGGGCGGCGAATCGCTGGCGGATCGTCAGCTGGCGCGCTTCCGTGCCGATCCGGCCAACAAGGGCAAAACCTGCCGTGACGGGCTGTGGCGTTACTCGCGGCATCCCAACTATTTCTTCGAGTGGCTGCACTGGTTCACCTATGTGCTGCTCGCCGTGCAGTCGCCGCTGTGGTGGCTGGCCTGGTCCGGCCCGCTGGTGATGTACGTGTTCCTGCGCTGGGTCAGTGGGATCCCCTTCACCGAGGCGCAGGCATTGCGTTCGCGCGGCGAGGATTACCGCGAGTACCAGCGCACCACGCCGATGCTGTTTCCGTGGTTTCCCTCCCGCTCCTCGTCCGACCGCAAGGAATCTTCCCCATGAATGTCGCCAGTGACCGTCTTCCGCTGCCGGACTACGCACCGGGCCTGACCGGCCTGGCCGAACGCGGGCTGCTGCCCGATGCCCTGCTGCGGTTGGGCATCCGCCGCCAGTGCGAGCAGCGCCTGCGCGAAGAGCTCGCCGGCGGCCAGCAGGTGCAGTCGCAGCGCTTTGCCGCGCGCATCGCCGGGCTGGCCAGCAGCGCGGTGGCGCTGCACGTGGATGCCGCCAACCGCCAGCACTACGAGGTACCGGCCGAGTTCTTCCACCGTTGCCTGGGCAAGCGCCTGAAGTACAGCAGCTGCTACTACGCCACCGGCACGGAAACGCTGGACGAGGCTGAAGAGGCGATGCTGGCGCTGTACGGCGAGCGCGCACAGCTGGCCGATGGGCAGCACATCCTGGAGCTGGGCTGCGGCTGGGGGTCGCTGACACTGTGGATGGCCGAGCGTTACCCGAACGCGCAGATCACCGCGGTATCCAATTCCAACAGCCAGCGCGAGTACATCCTGGGCCAGTGCCGCGCACGGGGCCTGGTCAACGTCACCGTGCTGACCCGTGACGTGAACCATCTGATGCTGGATGCGGAGACCTTCGATCGCTGCGTGTCGATCGAGATGTTCGAGCACATGCGCAATTACCCGCAGCTGCTGCAGCGCATCCACCGCTGGCTGCGCCCGGAGGGCAAGTTGTTCGTGCACATCTTCGTGCACCGCACGCTGATGTACCCGTTCGAGACCGAGGGCGATGACAACTGGATGGGCCGCCACTTCTTTACCGGTGGCCTGATGCCGGCCGCCGATACCCTGCTGTTCTTCCAGCAGCACCTGCAGCTGCAGCAGCGCTGGCTGCTCGATGGCACCCACTACGAGCGCACCGCCAACCACTGGCTGGCCAACCAGGACCGCGAGAAGGAGGCGGTGATGGCCGTGCTGCGGCAGACCTACGGCGATGCGTCGGCCGCGCTGTGGCACCAGCGCTGGCGCATGTTCTGGATGGCCTGCGCGGAGCTGTTCGGCTATCAGCAGGGCCAGCAGTGGCAGGTCGCCCATTACCTGTTCAACCGTCCGTGATCACCCCACGTTCCTGGAGGAAGCCGTCATGTCGATCCGCGCTCTCATCCCCCTGCTGGCCGTCGGCATGATGCTCGGCGGCTGCAGTGGCAACACCCGTCCGATCCCCCCCGTGGCCCACGTGGACGTGCCGCGCTTCATGGGCGACTGGTATGTGATCGCCCATATCCCCAGCCGCCCCGAGCGCGAAGCGTTCGATGCGGTGGAGTCCTATGCGTTGCGTCCGGACGGTCGCATCCAGACCACCTTCCGCTACCGCAAGGGCAGCTTCCAGGCGCCGATCAAGACCATGCATCCGATCGGGACGGTCAAGGAGGGCACCGGCGGTGCCGTCTGGGGCATGCAGTTCATCTGGCCGATCCAGGCCGAGTACGTGATCGTGGATCTCGATCCCGATTACCGGCAGACCATCGTCGGGCGCAGCAAGCGCGATTACATGTGGCTGATGGCGCGCACGCCGACCATCTCCGATGCGGACTACCAGGCGGCGATGACCCGCATCGCCGCGCTCGGCTACGACCTGTCCCAGGTACGGCGCGTGCCGCAGTCCGGCAAGGCCGAATAAGCCGTTCCGTGCGGCGCTTCTCAGGCCCTGAGAAGCGCGCGGGCGATACTGTCGCCATCGACCTCCCCGGTCCCTGCATCGTTGCGGGACCAGGCGGGGAGGGGGCGCGGATCGGCCGCGCACCGGCGGACAGAGGACGGCAACGTGGCGGACAAGTACTGCGATCTGGTCATGAAGGGTGGCATCACCAGCGGCATCGTGTATCCCAATGCGGTGCTGTCGCTGGCCCGCGAGTACCGCTTCAAGAGCATCGGCGGCACCTCGGCCGGGGCCATTGCCGCCGCCGTGGCTGCCGCCGCCGCACTGGGTGATCGGCGTCGCCAGACCGGTGAGCCGGTCGCCGCGGCGGTCGGCTTTCCCGGGCTGGCCGAGGTCTCGGCGCAGCTGTCGCGGCAGGGCTTCATCCACAGTCTGTTCCAGCCGGCGTACGGCGCGCGTACCGCGTATCGCCTGGTGGTGATGCTGACCGGCAAGGCCGGCCTGCTGCGCAAGGTCGCCTGCCTGCTTGCGGCGGTGTTCGCGATCGCACCCGTGGAGCTGCTGGTGGCGCTCGCCGGGCTGCTCGGGATCGGCTACCTGGCCGCTGGCATCGAAGGCATCTGGGCGACGCTGCTGCCCTCGCTGCTGTGCGCGTATGGCGCCGGCGTGCTGGCCTCGGCGCTGCGCGTCGCGCGGGTGGCACGGCGCAACCTGCTCGGCCTGTGCAATGGCAGTACCCAGCCCGATGCGTCCGCGCCGGCCCTGACCGATTGGCTGCACGCACGGCTGCAGGCACTGGCCGGCAAGCCGGACGACCAGCCACTGACCTTCGGCGATCTGCACGCCGCGCCGCGCTATCCGGGTGAGCCGGGCGGCGCGCACGCGATCACCCTGCAGATGATCACCACCTGCATCTCGCACAGCGAGCCGCGCACGCTGCCGTTCAGTGCGGCGCATTTCTGGTTCCTGCGCGAGGAGTTCGCGCAGCTGTTCCCGGCGAGCGTGGTCGATTGGCTGGTGGCGCGTGCAGGCACGCCGGAGCACGTCGATGGGCGCGACTACTACCGCCTGGTCGATGGCGAGGAACTGCCGGTGCTGGTCGCCACGCGCATGAGCCTCAGCTTCCCGCTGCTGATCAGCGCGGTGCCGCTGCACGAGCCGGCGCGCCGCGAGCGTCGCTGCGAGCCGGTCGCGGACGCCGAGCCGCGGCGCGACAACACCAACGTCGCCGACAGCATGGAAGGGCTCACCAGTGGCGGCCAGAGCTGTGGCCCGGTGATCGCGGCCTTCCGCGTCTGCTGGTTTTCCGATGGTGGGATCAGCAGCAATTTCCCGATCCACCTGTTCGATGCCGCGTTGCCGCGCTGGCCGACGTTCGGCATCAATCTGGTGTATCCGCGCCACGCCGAGGCGGTCAGCGTGCTGGCTCATGGCGACGCGCATGCGCGGGCGGAGCAGGCGGTGTTCCTGCCGACCGAGAACCGCCATGGCTGGCAACGCACCTACCATTCCATCGCGCAGCCGCTTGCCGCCGCGGAGATGTCCGGTTTCCTGTTCTCGATCGTGTCGACCATGCAGAACTGGCGCGATGTGCTGCAGGCCCGCGCACCGGGCTACCGCGACCGCATCGTGCATGTCGCGCTGGAGGGCGACGAGGGCGGCATGAACCTGGACATGCCGCAGGCCGTGCTCAGCCGCATCGCCGACAAGGGCAGCATCGCCGGCGAACGCTTCTGCGACTTTTCCTTCGCCAACCACTACTGGATCCGCTGGCGCAACCTGGCCTCGGCCTACCAACGCTACACGCTGGATGTGGCGCGCACCGATGACCCCGCACAACGGGTGGCGGCGTACGAAGCTGCCTACCAGAGCGTGGCCACCGGCATGCCGGTGCCGCCGTCCTACCGCCTGGGCTCGGAAGACAAACGCCGCGAGTCGCAGCAGCTGTGGCGGCACATGGTCGAGCAGGGCCAGACCTGGGAAGACCTTGGGCCGGACCTCACGGATGGCGCACCGCGACCGCTGCCGCAGATGAAGGTGACGCCGATCTACTAGACCGGTGTCCTTGAAACCGGTCGGTGCCGGCCGTTGGCCGGCACGCCCCCCGTTCGCGCGGCGTCAGCCCCGTCCCGGCAGCTGCGGGAACGCGCGCTGCATGCAGTCCTCGCGCGGGCACACCCGACAGCCCGGGCCGATCGACACCGAGTTGCCCGGGCTCTGGATGTCCAGCCCGCGCGTGTAGATCAGCCGCTCGGCATGCTGCAGATCACAGCCCAGTGCCACCGCGAAGGTCTTGCGTGGCTGGCCATGCCCGATCGGGCCACTGCTCACCTGCCGCGCCAACCAGAAATGGCGGCGCCCGTCGGGCATGCGCGCGGTCTGGGTCAGTACGCGGCCCGGCTGGTTGAAGGCTTCGTACACGATCCACAGCGGGCAGGAGCCGCCTACCTGGGAGAAGTGGAAGTCGGTCGCCGAATGCCGCTTGGAGACATTGCCGGCGCGGTCCACGCGAATGAAGAAGAACGGCAGCCCCGGCGCGCTGCGCCGCGCCAGCGTGCTCAATCGATGGCAGACCGCCTCGAAGCCCACGCCGAAACGATGGGCCAGCGCATCGATGTCGTACGCGCTGTGCTCGGCCGCGCGCAGGAACTGGGCATACGGCATCACCAGCGCACCGGCGAAGTAGTTGGACATGCCGATCCGCGCCTGCGCGATCTGCTCGGCTTCACTGAACCCCGCGCGTGCGATCACCGCATCGATCTGCGCAGCGTAGCCGAGCAGGGCCAGCTCGGCCGCCATCTGGAACGCCTGCTGGCCCGGCTCCAGGTAGTCGGGCAGCCACAAGGTGCGGCTGCCGCCGTCGTAGACGCGCTTCTCGCGCCCGGCCTGCAGCGGTCCCACCTCCACCAGCACGCCGTGGCGGTCGGCCAGCAGCTGCCGCAGGCGTGGCGCGACATGCCCGGCCACCAGCCCCCATTCGCCGAACAACTGCTCGGCCAGGTCATCCAGCTCGGGGATGTGGTTGTGCATGCGGTTGAAGAAGTCACGCACCTGGTCGCCGGCGGGCAGCGCCTGCCCGGCATGCACGTCGCCCAGCTGGAACTCCAGCGCGGCGGCATGCTCGCGCAGCATCAGGTGGCGGCGGTGCAGGTCGAGCAGGGCGCGGCTGATCTGGGGCAGGTTGCCGGCCATGGCACGCAGCTCGGTGCTGCTGACATCGGCCAGGCCCAGATCGCGCAGGGTCTCGCCCAGCGATTCCTGCAGCGCACCGGGGTCATCGACCTCGAACAGGTCGCTGACATCCCCCAGCACCTCGCGCAGCCTGCCCTGCACCGCCGGGGTCAGTGGCCGCTTGTTGCGCTCGATCTGGTTCAGGTAGCTGGCCGACAGCCCCAGGGCCTTGGCCAGCGCCAGCTGGCTGTAGCCGCGCTGCTCGCGCAGCTTGAGCAGGCGCAGGCCGATCTGGCGTTGGACGGGCGGGCTATTCACAGAATTCACAAGAATCGTAGCGGGCATTGGCCAGATTAAGCGCATACAGCCCGGAAATCGAGGATGGCACTGTGAATAATGCCAACAACTTTCGACCCGCCGGGATTGTCCATGACTGTTGCAGCGCCCCGTATCCGCATGTTGATCGATGGCCAGTTCATCGAATCGACCAGCTCGCATTGGCAGAACGTGGTCAACCCGGCCACCCAGGACGTCCTGGCCCAGGTCCCGTTCGCCACCCCCAGCGAAGTCGACGCCGCCGTCGCCTCGGCCAAGGAAGCGTTCAAGACCTGGCGCAAGACCCCGATCGGCACCCGTGCGCGCATCTTCCTGAAGTACCAGCAGCTGATCCGCGAGAACATGAGCGAGCTGGCCCACATCCTCAGCGCCGAGCAGGGCAAGACCGTGCCGGATGCCGAAGGCGATGTGTTCCGCGGCCTGGAAGTGGTCGAGCATGCTGCGGCGATCGGCAACCTGCAGCTTGGCGAGCTGGCCAACAACGTGGCCAACGGCGTGGACACCTACACCCTGCTGCAGCCGCTGGGCGTGTGCGCGGGCATCACCCCGTTCAACTTCCCGGCGATGATTCCGCTGTGGATGTTCCCGATGGCGATCGCCACCGGCAATACCTTCATCCTCAAGCCGTCCGAGCAGGATCCGATGGTCACCATGCGCCTGGTCGAACTGGCGCTGGAAGCCGGCATCCCCAAGGGCGTGCTGAACGTCGTCCACGGCGGCGAAGACGTGGTCAACGCGATCTGCGATCACCCGGACATCAAAGCGGTGTCCTTCGTGGGTTCCACCCGCGTCGGCACGCATGTGTACAACCGCGCCTCGCTGGCCGGCAAGCGCGTGCAGTGCATGATGGGCGCCAAGAACCACGCCGTGGTGCTGCCGGACGCCAACAAGGAACAGAGTCTCAACGCGATGGTCGGTGCCGCCTTCGGTGCGGCCGGCCAGCGCTGCATGGCCGCCTCCACCCTGGTCCTGGTCGGCGAAGCGCGCGAGTGGGTGCCAGACCTGGTGGCCAAGGCCAGGACGCTGAAGGTCAGCGGTGGCAGCGTCGCCGGGACCGATGTCGGCCCGGTGATCTCCTGCGCCGCGCGTGAGCGTGTCGAAGGCCTGATCGCCTCGGGCGTGGAGCAGGGCGCCAAGCTGGTGCTCGACGGCCGCAACCCGCAGGTGGATGGTTTCGAGAAGGGCAACTTCGTTGGCCCGACCATCTTCGCCGGCGTGAAGCCGGGCATGCGCGTGTACGACGAGGAAATCTTCGGGCCGGTGCTGGTGATCCTGGAAGCGGAGACGCTGGAGGACGCCATCGAAATGATCAACGCCAACCCGAACGGCAACGGCACCGCGCTGTTCACCCAGTCCGGTGCGGCTGCGCGCAAGTTCCAGGAAGACATCGACGTCGGCCAGGTCGGCATCAACGTGCCGATCCCGGTGCCGGTACCGCTGTTCTCGTTCACCGGCTCGCGCGCGTCCAAGCTGGGCGACCTGGGTCCGTATGGCAAGCAGGTGGTGATGTT
>Ga0160443_100234_pt1 | contig 60441 bp, 57 predicted proteins | sample HID1972I_E1MG_FD_108244 | JGI IMG/M metagenome (GOLD analysis project Ga0160443, IMG submission 108244) | Enriched pill bug-associated microbial communities from UW Madison campus, WI, USA - HID1972I_E1 MG | ecosystem: Host-associated > Arthropoda: Insects > Digestive system > Unclassified ... | reverse complement strand
GCCCGGATCCGCAGCGGTGCCCGCAGTCTGGAACCATGCCGCGGAATATCTGGCGATCAGAGCCAAATGGGCCAACGTTTCCACGTTGACCAGCAAGGTCGGCGCTCCCGCTAAACCGGCGTCGCTCAAATGCCCTGCAGGATGCCTCGGCAGCGAAGGGCCGCCTTCGAGCGAAGACATCACGGCGGTGGCTTGCCCTGCCAGGAAATGCGAATCCGTGGCGTGCAATGCCACAGAGTTCTCGCCGCGTTCGGCCAGTGCTTCAAGCAAGCGGGGATGCACGCCGGATTTCGCCGCGAGCCAGCTGTGGCTGGCCCCTAGGATTCGTGCAATGAGAAGCAGCCCGTCTAGCACCAGATGGGGCGCATGGACCAGCAGCAGCTGGTCCTTGCAGCTCAGCGGTTCGCCTTCTGAACCATTGCCGATGACAACGGGCGCTCGCCGGGTGCGAGCGGCGGAGCGCTGTACCGCAGCAATCTTGCGCGCGGTGGGGAAAGCGCCGCCACCGCGGCCAGCCAAGCCGGAGGCGTCCCATTCGGCCAAGATCTGCTGGTCTGAAGTGGTCGGGGGCAGCGGGCCAAAGCACTCAAGATGCCCAGTCCACCGCGCGTCGGGACCTGCCGCGAGCAACCGCGGTTCTTCAAGGACACCGCTGTGCATGGTGGGGATGGTGGTGGTCATGGCTTTGCTCCTTCACAGGCCAGTCGGCGGGCGGATGCATGATCCGCATAGTTAGCTGTCAGCCGCCAGATGCCGGCGGTGGCGACAAGCGCGATCGAAACGACGGTGATGACGCGGTACCAAACGGCGCCGGCGTCTGAACCGTTGCCCAACCCGTGGGCCGCGGCAATCGGCCACAACAGGTAGGAAGCGAGGTGGATGCCTCGAAACATCGGCTGGCTCAGGCGCTGGCGCAGTAACCCGGTCAGCGACACCGCAAGCATCAGCAACAGCCCGACAGTTCCTAGTCCTTGCCAGAATGGCCGGTATTCGCCGAAGAACGGGATGAGCAGGTCGATCAGGTGTACCCGGGCGTAGGAATCAGCGAGAAGGGCAATGACGTGCAGCGCGACAAAGAGCACTGACAGAAGCGAAAAACTTCGGTGGAGCAGGCTTTGGGTGTAGCGGGAAAGGGCACCGAAGGACCTTCCCGAACGGGCCATGATTCCCAGCAGCAGCGAACCGGTCAATAGGCACAGGCTGATGATGCCGCTGGTGCGCGCGATGGACCAGAATAACTCATCCATTCTCGCTCACGCTCCCTGGCTTGCGGGCCGGTGCAGGCCAGCGGGAAGTGACCTGCACCGTGCCATCAAGGCCGACCAGGCGGGCCGGAAGGTTCATGGATTCCAGCCATTGCAGAGCTTTGGCTCCGCGCACGATGCCCGCGGTCGTATAGGTATTGGCTTGCAGGCAGCTTGCCGCGGCGACAGTGATGCTGGAATGAACCGGGTGCGCTGGCAGCCCGAAGGCCGGATCAAGAATGTGGTGCATGGCCAATCCCCGGTGGCTCCAGCGGCGCTTGCGCGTACTGGAGGTGGCCATGGCAAAACCGGAATGCAAAGAGACCTGTTGCCATGGATCGGCATCGGTGTCCCGAACGAGCACCTGCCAGGGTTCCTTGGCGTTGCCGGCGGTAGCAATGTCTCCGCCGAGGCTGACCAGCGCCGCGGTATCCAATTCCTCTGCCACCCGTGCAGCAGCCAGATCAGCGGCCATGGCTTTGGCCGTGGCCCCCAAGTCCAGCGCGGTGCCGGCGGGCAGCGTGAGCTTCGTGCCGTTCAGCTGGATCAGGGGCCACAAGATCGGGCGCAGGGGGCCTTGGGTGATGCTCACGCCCTTGGCGGTTATTGAAGGCAGCCGGGCGAAATCGCGATCGTAGCCCAGATTGGCCAATTCGCCGCCCAACAGCGGATCAACGTCTCCGTCGCTGTCGCGCGCTGCTTCCAGGGCGCCGTCAATGAGCAGAGCCAGCGTGGGGGAGATGCTGGTGTTGTTGGCGCCAGTTCGAGCCAGCTGCATCACCTCGGAATCGGGACGGAACCTGCTGCTGGCCAATTCGACCTCGGCAAGGACCGAATCAACAATTGCCTTGGCGGGCTTGAGCAGATGAGCAGTTTCTACCGTCATCGCCGCGCTCAAACCCCAGATTTTCCAGGTAGTTTTGCCACCCATGGCTATGAACCCGAGGATCTTGCACTGATTGAGCCACCGGTGCCCGGGGAGACCGGTGAGGAGCCATTGGCGCTTGAGTCCAGGGAATCCGTAGTGGACTCGGAACTTGACCCGGAACCGGCGTTTGAATCCGTTTCGGTTTCCGGAGTTTGCGTCGTCTCCTGGCTTTGCGTCGTTGACACAGCCGTTGGCGATTGCGTCGACGCCTCATCCTGCGTTGTGGTGAGGACTGCGCCAATGCCGATCACCGCGACGCTCGAGGCGGCGACGGCGGCAGCGATTCGTCTGGACGCTCGACGTTGCTGGTTGAGGGGGTTCATGGTGGCCTTTTTTCGCATTTCGATGGGTATCTGCAATTTGATAGTCCCAAGGCATTCTTTGACCATGCCCTGCCATTTGTAGCAACTGTCTTTGAATATTTGCGCAATTGGCACGGGCTGGGATTGCCAAGCCGTGCATTAATGCACATTGACCTGCGGAATCTGCACAGCGCGAATCGTTGACCCGAGTTGGAAATTGGCCAAAGCTTGGCAATGGGCCTCCGAGAATCGGGCCCTTGCCGCAACGGTGCGCACGAAGGGATATCACGGGCCATGACCCAGGAAACAGAACGGCCGGCCACTAGCAATGACGGCCTGCGAGGCCGGCGCGCATTGGTCACCGGGGGTGCCAGCGGAATTGGATTCGCCTGCGCGCAAGCACTGGCCCAGGCAGGTGCCGCAGTCACGATCGCGGACAGGGATGAGCAGGCGGCCCGCGAGGCTGCGGCCCGTTTGGGAGGGAGCGCCTGGGCGGTGGATCTTTCGCAGACCGAGTCCCTTGAGCAATGCAGCGTCGAGACCGACATCCTGGTCAACAACGCTGGCATCCAGAGGGTGGCAGCCATCGATGAATTTGATCCCGGGGCGTGGCGGCTGATCCACCGGCTCATGCTGGAAGCGCCATTTCTGCTCATCCGCGCCGCCCTTCCCGGCATGCGCGAACGCGGCTTCGGTCGGATCATCAATATCTCCTCGATCCACGGCTTGCGCGCCAGCGCCTTCAAGAGCGCCTACGTCTCGGCCAAGCACGGGCTGGAAGGCCTGTCCAAGGTCACCGCGCTGGAGGGTGCTGAGCACGGAATCACAAGCAATTGCATCAACCCGGGATATGTCCGTACGGCATTGGTGGAACAGCAGATTGCTGATCAGGCCAAGCTGCACCAGATCCCCGAATCGCAGGTAGTGCAGAAGATCCTGCTGACCGAGGCTGCTATCAAGCGGCTGGTTGAGCCAGAAGAAGTCGCCTCCCTCGTGGCCTGGCTCAGCTCATCATCGGCGGGCATGGTCACCGGTGCCTCGTACACCATGGATGGAGGCTGGAGCGCGCGGTAGCCACCGCCGGGCACTATGCAGGAGGGAAAAGAACTGTTCCGCTGGCGGCCACGGCTGCGATGATCAGCGTTGCAACCAGTCCCAACAGCAATGCCTTGATCCCGGAGGTGAAGATGCTGCGCAGGTGGACCCCGAGCCCCAGGGCAAACATGGCCGCAGACAAGAGCAGGGTTTGCACGGTGGAAGCGCCGTCGATGAACACCTCGGGGAGATCGATGGTGGTGCGCACCAGCATGGTGGCCAGGAAACCAATAATGAACAAGGGCACCAGCGGCGGATTCTTGTCGCCGCGAACGCTGTGCTTGCGGCGCATATAGATTCCGACTCCGGCAACCACCGGAGCGAGCAGGAGAACCCTGGCCAGTTTCACGGTGACGGCCACGGCCAAGGCGGCTGCCGACACCGAGCCAGCGCCGGCCACAACCTGTGCCACCTCATGGGTTGAAGCGCCCACGAGCATGCCGATGCCGCGTTCATCCAAACCCAAAAGCAGGCCCAGCGCGGGCATGGCCGGAATCATCAGGGTTCCGAAAAGCACCACAAGGCCAACTGCTGTGGCTACTTGATGCTCCTTGGCCTTGACTGTTCCTTCAGCCCCAGCCACAGCTGCCGCGCCGCAGATGGAAAAGCCAATGGCGATCAGCAGCCGTTGTTCCAGGTCCAGGCCCATCAGCTTGCCGATCCAGGCGGTGAGCAGGAACGTGATGGCCACCGATGAAACCACCACCAGCAGCACGCCGGGGCCAAGAGCAAGAATGGATTCCAAGGACAATTGGAATCCCAGAAAGACGATTCCCCAGCGCAGCAGCTTCTTTGCCGAAAGGGCTACTCCGGAATCAGCAACATGGGGCACTGGCGCCAGGTTGCGCCACAGGGCGCCAAGCACAATGGCGATGAGCAACGCGCTCACGGAACGGGTGAAATGGCTGGCGAGCATGCACAGCGCGCCGACGGCCAGGCACAACAGCACGCCAGGGACCGGGCCGGAGAGCAGCCGGGTGGCCAGCGGCGTTCTGCTGGCCAGGCCGGCATCGGAAGCAGAAGCCGTGCGGGTGGATCCCGAGAGGTGGTTCATGCTCACCATTCTTCGCCGATGCGCTATCTGGCGGTATTCACCTCCTGGCTATCGCGGGCATATGATCATGATATGGATAGCGATTCGCCAGCAGGGCAGAGCATGTCTCATTGGCTGCAATTCTCATCATTGGAGTTGCTGGTTGGCATTGCCGATCACGGGAGCCTCAGCGCAGGTGCCCGGGCGGCCGGCATGGCGCAATCCAACGCCTCGCGGGCGCTGAAAACCCTCGAGCGCCGATTGGGATATGCGCTGGTGACCAGGAAAACCAGCGGATCAACCCTGACCGCAGAAGGAGTCTTGACCGTCCAGTGGGCGCGCGAGGCGCTCGCCGGGTTGAACGCATTCTCCGCCGGTGTGCGCTCGCTGGCCGAGCATGGCAACAAGGAGCTGGAATTCGGGGCCAGCATGACGGTGGCAGAATACCTGGCCCCGTCATGGATCGGGCAGCTGCATGAGAAGCTGCCCAGCGTCATTCCGCGGATGAGAATCATGAATTCCCACGACGTGATCCAGGCGGTGGAACAGGAGCAGCTCAGCTTCGGATTTGTTGAAACGCCACAACTGCCCTCGTCGCTCAGGAGCCGTGAAGTGTTCCGTGATGAAATGCTGGTCGTGGTTTCGCCTGCCCACCCTTGGGCCGGCCGGAAGGACCCGGTGACCTTGGAGGAGCTGCAGGAAACCGCGCTTATCGAGCGCGAGGAAGGCTCGGGGACCAGGGCCTTTTTGAACTCCTTGTCCACCGTTGAGCGGGCCAAGCCGATTGCGGAATTCAATAGCAATGCGACCATCTGCCAGCTGGTCGCCGGAGGAATGGGGCCGGCAGTGCTCAGCCAGCTGGCGGTGGAGAACCAGCTCAAGCAAGGGGCGTTGATTGAAGTTCCGTTTGCCGGCCCGGCGCTAATGCGCGAGCTGCGCGCCATTTGGCGTGAAGAGCGTGCGCTGAATGCCAATGAGCGGATGCTCCTTGGCATCGCCATTAATCAGTCGCCCAGGTCTTGAGATCCAGGCGGTCCCGGGTCGCACTATTGCGTCCACTTAAAAGCGATATCCCGGCACGTTTGGCTTTCCTTGAAAAAAGTCAGGCCAAACGTGCCGGGATGCTTGCGATGGCGGCTAGGAGACCTTCTCGACGACGTGGCCCAGCTGCTTGGTCGGAACACGATAGGTTTCGCGTGCGGTCAGTGCCGAGAGCGAAGCAATGACAGCGATCACCGCGGTGAACAGGCTGATCTGGACCCAGCCGTTGGCTTCAAGCCCGCCCAGCGCGGCCACGATGGACGGGGCAAAACCGGCCATGAGGAAGCCAAGCTGGGTGCCGATGGCCAAGCCGGAGAAGCGCACCTGCGAGGAGAACATTTCCGCGTAGAAGCTGGGCCACACGGCGTTCGCCGCGGCGTAGGCGCAGGAGAAGACCAGGACCGACAGGGTGAACTGCAGCAACGCATTGCTCGATTCCATGGACCGCAGATAGAACGGCATGATGGCCGCCGAGCCCAGGGCGCCGTAGATGAAGACCGGCTTGCGGCCGATCTTGTCAGCCAGCATGCCGAAGAGCGGCTGCGAGATCAATGCGCCGATGTTGCCGGCAACAACAAGCCACAGGGTGATCGACTCATCCATGTTTCCAATGACCTTGCCGTAGGAGATGGCCAGGGTTCCGTACACCGTGGAGACGGCGGCGATGAATGCGCACAGCACTACGCGCAGCACGTCCTTCCAGTGGAAGCGCAGCAGGACTGCCAGCGGCAGCTTGGCTATCTCATTGTTCTTCTTGGCTTCTTCGAACTCCGGGGTTTCGTGCAGCGAACGGCGGATGAAGAAGGTGACAACCACGACGACTGCCGAGAGCCAGAACGGGATGCGCCAGCCGATGCCGAACTTGATCTCATCCGGAAGGGCAACCACTGGAATGAAGATCATCGCGGCAAGAATCTGGCCGCCTTGGGTGCCGGTGAGCGTCCATGAGGTGAAGAAGCTGCGGCGGTGATCCGGGGCGTGCTCCAGCGACATCGATGAGGCTCCGGCCTGCTCGCCGGCCGCCGAGAGTCCCTGGCATAGCCGGGCGAGGACCAGCAGGATCGGGGCGAGCCAGCCTACCTGCTCGAAGGTGGGCAGGCAGCCGATGAGGAAGGTGGATGCGCCCATCAGGATCAGGGTGAACATCAGGACTTTTTGCCGGCCGATGCGGTCGCCAAAGTGCCCCACGAAGATGGCTCCCACCGGGCGGGCCACGTAGGCGAAGCCGAAGGTGGCCAGCGACATGACCGCGGCGTTGGTGTCGGTATCGGGGAAGAAGATATGCGGAAAGATCAGGGCCGCGGCTGAGCCGAAGATGAAGAAATCGTAGTATTCAACAGCGCTGCCCATGAAGCTGGCGACGGCCGCCTTGACCGGCGTTCGTCCTGCGCTGGCCGTGCCGGCAGATGCGTCGGAGTTGTGTGGCGATGGCATCGGGTGACTCCTCGTCGAGTGTTTTGAAGGTGAGGATCCGCTCTAGATGTTCGCTATGCGTACACTTGTTCGGAATGTGTTCATTGGATTACAGTAGATGTAAATCACAACTCAGGCAACACCTGACGTCATCAAGAAGAGCTGCGGGAGAACATGAGTACACGTGCTGAGTCTTATCTGGTCGGTCTGATCGGTGACGGCGTCATGCCATCGCTGACCCCGCCGATGCACGAACGCGCCGCCGAGGTGCACGGGCTGCGCTACCTGTATCGGCCGATTGACCTCACCGAACTGGAACTTCCGGCAAGCGGCATCGGGGAATTGCTCCAAGCAGGAGCCAAGCTGGGATTTAACGCCTTCAATGTAACCCATCCTTGCAAACAACTTGTTCTGGACCATCTGGATGACATCTCGCCAACGGCGAGGGCCATTGGCGCGGTGAACACCGTGTTGATCCAGGACGGGAAATTCATCGGGCACAACACCGACGCTTCCGGATTCTCCCGCGGCCTGGCCGAGGGGCTTCCCGGAGCCAAGAAGCAGAAAGTGCTGCAGCTGGGCGCTGGCGGCGCCGGCGCCGCGGTGGCCTACGCCTTGCTGGCTTCCGGGACCGAGCAGCTGCACATCGTTGATCTCGACGAAGATCGGGTCAACCACAGGGTCCAAGAACTGCGCAAGAACTTCCCGCAAGCCCTGGTCCATGCCGCAACGCCTGCCCAGGTTCCGCAGCTTCTGGGCGAGGTCGATGGATTATTGAATGCCACCCCGATCGGCATGCACCACCATCCCGGTCTTCCGCTGGATATCGCAGCACTGGAATCGCGGCACTGGGTCGCGGACTGCATCTACCGCCCGGTGGACACCGAACTGATCGTTGCTGCCCGCAACCTCGGATGCCAAGTCCTGGACGGCGGATACATGGCCGTTGGCCAAGCGGTTGACGCCTTCGAAATCATCACCGGCATCAGGCCGGAAACACAGCAGGTGCGTGGCCACTTGCTGGAACTGCTGGAAAAAGGACTGTAATGCGCACCTCTATCGCTACGGTATGCCTGTCGGGAACCCTGGAAGAAAAACTTCTGGCCTGCGCCAAAGCCGGCTTTGACGGCATCGAGATCTTTGAGCAGGATCTGTTGGTGAGCCCGATGTCGCCCGAGGAAGTCAAGGCCATGGCGCACCGGCTGGGGCTGACCCTGGATTTGTTCCAGCCCTTCCGCGATTTTGAAGGGGTCACCGAAGAACAGCTGCAGGCCAATCTGCACCGCGCTGAAGCCAAGTTCCAGCTCATGCAGCGCCTAGGCATGGACCTGATGCTGCTGTGCTCCAATGTCGGCACCGCCACCATCAACGACGATGGCCTGTTTGTGGATCAAATCCGGCAGCTTTCAGATCTTGCCGCCCGATACGATGTGCGCATTGCCTATGAAGCGTTGGCTTGGGGCAAGTATGTTGATACCTACCAGCATTCGTGGGAGATCGTGAAGCGGGTAGACCGCGCCAACGTGGGATTGTGCATCGACAGCTTCCACATCCTCTCGCGCGGCGATGATCCCTCGGAAATTGCCGCAATTCCCGGAGAGAAGATCTTCTTTGTCCAGCTGGCCGATGCACCGGTGCTCTCCATGGACATCCTTTCCTGGTCCCGCCACTATCGGCTCTTTCCGGGACAGGGCGGCTTCGCGCTGGACCAGTTCCTGGCAGAACTCGTGCGCTCGGGCTATGACGGCATCATTTCCTTGGAAATCTTCAATGATGTTTTCCGCCAATCCAACGTGGAGCGCACCGCGATCGACGGGCTGCGGTCCTTGCAGTGGCTGCAGTCCACGACGGCCCAGCTGTTGGGCTCGACCGGGGAGCACTACGCTTTGGACCTCAAGGTCCTGCCCGGAGAGCAAGACGCCACCGGGTTCGACTTTGCCGAGATCCGGACCGAGGACCCAGAGCGCGTGGCCGGGATGCTGGCACAACTCGGTTTCAGCTTCAGCGGGCAGCACCGCCGCAAGCCGGTGCAGCTGTGGAGCTCGGGCGAGGCGAAGATCATCATCAATTCGCAACGAAGCCGAGGTGTGGAAGCAGCCGTCTCCGGCTTCGGCGTGCTGGTGCCGGACCCGGTGGCCAGCGGCGAACGCGGAGGGGCCCTGCTCGCGACGCGAGTGCCCCGCCAGCAAACCAACAATGAACAAGACCTGCCTGGCTTCGTGGCGCCAGATAGCACCGAAGTATTCTTCAGCTCGGCGGCCAATACCCGGAATTGGGTTTTGGAATTCGAAGATGCCGGGCCTGCGGCGTCCGCAGTGCCCAGCGGGCCAATCCTGGGCATCGACCACATCAACATCGCCCAGCCATGGCAATGCTTCGACGAATCAGTGCTGTTCTACAGCAGCGTCCTGAACCTCAAGGCCCGTCCCGGAACAGAGGTCCCCAGCCCGATGGGACTGGTGCGTTCACAGGTTCTGTCCACGGCGGATTCCGCTGTCCGGCTGGCGCTGAACATTGTGCCGCAGGGACTGGAAAGCATCATCGAGCGCAACCACGAGTACCCGGAGCACGTGGCGCTGCGGGCCGATGACATCATCGAGGTGGCACGCAATGCCCGCGCACGCGGGATGGAGTTCCTGCAGGTTCCCGACAACTATTACGAGGACCTGGCGGCCCGCTTCGACCTTGACGCGCGATTGCTCGATACCCTCAAGGAGCTGCACCTGTTGTATGACCGCGATGAGGCCGGAGAGTTCTTGCATTTCTACACCAAGACCCTTGGCAACATGTTCTTGGAGGTAGTTGAACGGCGTTCTGGCTACGATGGGTATGGGGCGCCCAATGCGCCGGTCAGGCTTGCTTCTCAATTCGAGAGCAATCGCTGGAGCAGAAACTTGTAAAGCTGGGAGAGCAAACAGTGGCAGAGCGGCCGGATTATTTCGTTAAGTCAGCGGAAAAGACCTTGGCCGTGCTGCTGGCATTTTCGGCAGGCAATTCCGAGCTGACGGTGTCCCAGGTTGCTGCGGCGACGGATCAAACCAGGGCCTCGGCGCGCCGATTCCTGCTCACCCTCGTTGACCTCGGGTATCTGCAGGCCCATGGCAATGCCTACCGGATGACTCCACGGGTCCTGGATGTCGGTGCTGCCTACCTGTCGGGACTGACCCTTCCGCAGGCGGCCGTGGGCCACTTGCAGTCATTGGCGCGCGAGTTGGAAGAGACTGCGTCCTTGTGCGTGCTCGAAGGCCAGGACATTTTGTACGTGGAACGCGTCGCCGCGCCACGACTGCATGCGTTGAATGTGTCCATTGGCAACAGGCTTCCGGCCTGGGTGACCTCTATGGGCCGTGTGCTCATCGCCTACCTGGAGCCCGCCGAGCAGGAGGCCTTCCTGCAGCGCGTTGAACTGCAGAAGTACACCGAGCACACGGTATCGAGCATCGAAGAACTGAAAAAGGAATTGGCGACGGTGCGCCAGCAGGAATGGTCCCTGGTCAACCAGGAACTGGACGAAGGGCTGCGCGGCTTGGCAGTTCCGGTGATCCGTGGCGGCAAGCTGCTGGGCGCCTTGAACATCTCGGTGCAGACCAGCCGGAATAATCCCGCATATATCCAGGATCAGCTCCTGCCCAAGCTCCAAGGCGCCGCCAAAGCCATCGCCGATGACTTTGGCGGACGCCTGGGCTAAGCAGCCAGCAGCAACCTAGGCGCCGTTGGACTCGATTGCGGTCGCCAGCAATCCCGACAGGCGCTGGACGCCTTCGCCGATGGTTGCCTCGTCGACGGAGCAGAAGGCCAACCGGAGCTTGTTATCGGCCTGTCCGCCGGGGCTGAAGGCCGCGCCGGGGATGAAAATGACCCCAGCCTTCACCCCGAGCTGCAGCAGCTTGTAGGTGTCGATTCCCGCCGGCAGCGTCAGCCAGATGAAGAAGCCGCCTTCGGGCCGCGTGTAGCTGACCTCAGCGGGCAGGTACGCCGCCAGCGCTTCGAGCATCGCGTCGCGGCGAGAGCGGTAGAGGTCGTTGTACTTGGCGATCTGCCCCTTCCAATCATGCTCGTTAAGGTAGGCGCTGATGATCATCTGGTTCAGGGTGGGCGGGCACAGTGCTACCGCTTCGCCAGCCAGATAGAAACGGCGGAAGAGATGCGTGGGGACGGCCGCCCAGCCGATGCGCAATCCAGGGGCGAAGATCTTGGAGAAGGAGCCCATGTAGATGACATTTTCCGGATCCAGGCTGCGCAGGGTCGGTGCTGCCTGGCCCTCATAGCGGAGCATTCCGTAGGGATTGTCTTCCAGGATCAGGATGCCTTCTTCGCGGCAGATATCCACGATTTCCTGGCGTCGCTGCGCCGCCAGCGTGATGCCCGACGGATTATTGAAGTTCGGGATGGTGTAGAGGAATTTGATGCGCTCTCCGGCCGCGCGAAGCTGCCTGACGCGCTCGCGCAAGGCTCCGGGAATAAGCCCGTTTTCGTCGGTGCCCACTGGCTGTGCAGTGACTTGATAGGCTTCGAAAGTGTTCAGCGCGCCCACATAAGTGGGGTCTTCGCACAACACCGTGTCGCCGGGGTTGCAGAACACCTTGCAGGCCATGTCCTGCGCGGATTGGGATCCGTTGGTGACCACGACGTCTTCTACCTTGACGTTGTTGATTCCCTCGGCTGCCATGACATCGATGATTTGCTCGCGCAATTCCACGGTGCCCAGGCCGGAACCGTATTGCAAGGCCTCGGGCCCATGCTCGGTAATGATGCGCCGGCTGATTTCACCGATTTTTTCCAGGGGAAGCAATTGCAAGTACGGGTTGCCGCCGGCCAAGGAGACCAGCGACGGATCCAAGGAGAGCTCGAAGACATCGCGGACGGCGGACTGCTTGATGCCGGACGCGCGGTCGGAGAGCAGCGCCTCGTGGGCGGCGGCGAGGGATTGCGGTGCGGTGGTCATGGTCCTCCTTGGCCAAGGCTCCAGGCGTTGCCGGAGCGTGCTCCTCGCGTTCGGGCTCCGCGTGAAGGCATGTTTTCAAATAGAATACTTTGGTATTCCAACAGGAAATCCAGTGCTTGGCAAGAACCAATGTTCCCAGCCTCAGAACCTCATGCCCCGTTTCCTCGATTTACGCTCTTCAACACTTAGCTGGGCCAGTGCGCCATTGATCCGCCGATGCAGGTTCTCGGCCAAGGTCCGGGGTTTGCTTGATGCCGGCCAGCTGTCCCTTGCGAGCACTGCCAAGAGATCCACGCAATCGACGGCGGCCCGTTGGCAACCATCTTGAGCGTGGCCGAGCGCTTCATTGATGATCAGCACGGCGGCATCCAAGGTGCTGTCGGTGGATTGCGTGGAACGCTGGGAACTGGGCATATACCGCTCAGCAGTCACCAAATCCTGAATCTCCGATAGTTTCTTGGGCATGCTGGCTATGGCGCGGTAGGCGCGGTTGTGCACGCCCATGACCTGCAAGGGCCCCAGTCCACCCAAGAGCAGCGTAATGATGGCGAAGGCCGCGATCTTTGGCGCCCCCGCTTTGGCAAGGAAAATTCCGGCAGCGATGGCTATGGCAGCGACGAGCATTGCCAGGAGGAAGATGCCCCTTGTTCCAAAGCGGGGCTTCTTCGGCTCCGGGTTCAGCGTCTTCTCCGCGGCAATTTGAGCGAGTTGTCCGCGGATCTGCGGAATATTGGCAACACCCAGCTCTGGCTGGGACAGCACTTGTTCCTTGCGCCAAGCGTGCAGGCGTTTGCGGCTTTGCCAAACGTGGAAAATTTGCCATGCAGCCAACAGCGGTATGGCGAGCAGGAAGAAAATCAGCACCGCTGATTTCAGGGGCAGCCCCTGCTGATGAAGCCCGTAGCACCCTGCCCAAGCGATCAGCGAATAGCCGGGGAACCGAATGAGCAGCCGATCCCACCAAGCTATTTCCTGTGGAGCGCCCGCAGTTCTACTCATCCTGTTGGCACTTAGCTGTTATCGGCTCGGGAATCCAGCCAAGCCTGGATGGCGCTGGGGCGAATCCGGCGGTGCGTCCCGCGATATTCCACTGGAATGGTTCCTGCATCGGCGAGCTTGCGCAGGTAGCTGTTGGAAATGCCAGCCATCTGGGCCGCCTGGGAGGTGTTAAGAAGCAATTCCGGGGTGCCGATGCTGACCGATTCCCCATCGGCAAAGCGCGAGAGCACCTCGATCAGCGCTTCGTGCGCTTCCTCTGGCAGCTGCAGTGCCGTCCCGTTCACAAATATTGTGGTGTCGTTTGATTCATCCAGGGCGCGCCGCAACCGCGCGGTGGTCTTGTCGTCGAGCGCTTCGAAGGTACGGACCCTGCCCAGCGCTGAAGTCGGTGATGCCATGAGGTTTATTTTGCCTGAGATGGAGGATAACCGCACATGGCGCTGGCGATCCGGGTGCGTTGCTGGAGAGGTCATATTCACCTAAAGAGGTGAAAGGGGGTTGATTTGCGACAAACGGTTCCCGTATGGTGGAAATTGTAGGTCTAAAGAAAGTACTGACCAGCCATCTTCCGGCACACCACGAGGGAGCCTTCAGCCTTACCCGGCGGAGCCCATCTGGGAACTGTGTACATGGAAGCCTGATGCCCTCCTTAATTGCGTGCGGGTCAAGCTCCATTGCGGTCGGATGAATGGTCATGCGCGTTCCTACGCTCTGCCACCCAATTCGTGGGTACTGCGTTTTCGTCATTCAGAACTTTCTTGAAAGAAGAGCTATTCAATGTCTGTTGAATCCACCAAAGACCTGTCCACCATCACCGACGCAGAAGTATTTGACGCCCACATTGGCGGCAAGCTCTCTGTCCAGTCGCAGATGCCATTGAACACCAAGCGCGATCTGTCGATTGCGTACACCCCCGGAGTAGCCAAGGTTTCCCAAGCGATCGCCGATGATCCAGCCAAGCACTCCACCCACACCTGGGCCTCACGCCTGGTAGCCGTAGTTTCGGACGGAACTGCAGTCCTGGGCCTGGGAAACATCGGGGCAGCAGCGTCGCTGCCCGTGATGGAAGGCAAGAGCGCACTGTTCAAGGAGTTTGGCGGGCTGGATTCCATCCCGCTGGTGCTGGACACGACCGATGTTGATGAAATCGTTGAGACGATTGTGCGATTGCGCCCAAGCTTCGGCGCGGTAAACCTTGAAGATATCTCTGCGCCGCGATGCTTTGAGATTGAGAAGAAGCTGATCGAAGCCCTGGACATCCCAGTGATGCACGATGATCAGCATGGCACCGCGGTCGTGGTGCTGGCGGCGCTGATTGGTGCTGCGCGCCAGACCAAGCGCGACATCAGCTCGCTGAAGGTTGTAGTTTCCGGCGCAGGATCGGCCGGGGTTGCCGTCACGAACTTGTTGCTCAAGGCAGGCGTCGCCGATGTGATCGTGCTCGACTCGCGGGGAACCATCCACCGCGAGCGTGATGATTTGAACCCGATCAAGGCGGAACTTGCCAGCCGCACCAATCGTGACGACGTCATGGGCGGTCTGGCTGAGGCCTTGGACGGAGCTGACGTGGTTGTTGGCTTGTCCTCGTCGAAGTTCGACGAGGCAGCCGTGGCAAAGATGAACAAGGACGCGATCATCTTTGCGCTGTCGAACCCGACTCCTGAGATCATGCCGGAGGATGCGAAGAAGTTCGCTGCGGTGGTTGCTACCGGGCGTAGCGACTTCCCCAACCAGATCAACAATGTTCTGGCTTTCCCAGGCATCTTCCGCGGCGCTTTGGACTCGGGTGCCACGAAGATCACCGAAGGCATGAAGATCGCTGCTGCTCACGCTATTGCTGATCTGGTCGGCGAGGATCTTGGAGAAGATTACATCGTGCCTTCTGCCCTCGATGAGCGAGTGATGCCAGCTGTGGCTGCTGCCGTGGCTGCTGAGGCGCAGTCCGCCCAGTAGCTTCCGGCGCACCGCTTGGCGGTGTTGCACTGAACGCGCTGCCTGCAACCAATTGTGGTTGCAGGCAGCGCGTTCTTTGTTTTCCACACTTCGCTGAATCCGAGACTCTGCTGAGTTGATTTGCCGTGAGACTAGCCCAAAGCAAAGCATCTTAGGAGGACGCCGTGGAAGACTTCGAGAACATGGAGTTCTGGATCAAGTGGACTCTATCTGCTGAGGAGCGAATTGCTCTCAGCCTCAACGCTGAAATCGAGCAAAATGGCTATGCTCTGACCGCTTTTCGCTTGCCGCACTCCCAGCGAGTCATCGGGACAACGCTGGGATTGAGCTGGCTGGGCCACCCTGAAATTGCCAGCACGGCCGGCACAGTGGAAGAGGTGCTCGCCTTCTTGCGGCACTTGGCGGAACAGGTGACCGTCCATCAACAGTCCTTCGACATAGGACGGGGTGAAACGCCCTTTTTCAAGGAGCTGAATTTCCGCGAATTGGACTTGGACCTGAACTTTTTGGGCTTTTTCGATGAGGCGCTTCAGGGCCTGGATCCGGAATGGATCCTTTGCGAGGCACCGGTGAACGACGGTTCGATAAATGCCTATGAGCAGGACCAGGATTTCCGCAGCGCCGCCTAGCGGCTTTCGGCAGTCGCGGGCCAGGGAGAGGAGATGGACCATGTGCGATATCTGTGACGGGATGAGCATCGAAGAAGCTGACGCGAGAACCGATCAATGCATCCGGGATTACGGGCGGCAGGTGCTATTCGTGGAGCCTGGCCGATATGACCAGCCCTTCGCGTACACCATCGGGCTAAGCCTCGCAGGACATCCAGAATTCCTGGTTCGCGGGCTGGGCAACCAGGAAAGCGTGCAAATGCTGAACGGGCTCTCCGGAGCAGTGCTGGAGCACAACGAAGTGTTTGCCCACGGGCATACATGCCGCTGGGATGAGGATACGATCTTGTATTTCGCGAAGATCTCATCCCGCATTGGCCACGAGGCACCGTGGGCCTACAGCCGCTACGGCGATAGCATGAGCTTGCTGGAAGTACTTTTTCTTGGCAGGGACCTTCCCTACAGCTGCCTGTCGCGGCGCATTAACTAAAGAGCCATCCGGGGAGCAGAAAACCGGGGCGATCCTCGTATTGATGGATCGCCCCGGTTTGCCGGTGGACAGATGCAGGCAGCTCTTAGCCTTGCTTGGAAGCCAGGTAGGCAGCCGCCTCGCGCTTCTCTTCGGCTACACGTGCCTCATGCGCTTGGCGCAGCTTGTGGTGCTGGGGATTGTTGCGCAGCAACAGGTATCCAATGCCTACCATGACAAACCAGATAGGCGTTGCGATCAAGCCCGCCAAGGTGTCTGCATCGCGGGTGAATGCCCAAAGCAGGAACACGAAGAACGCCATCACCACGTACGGCATGAAGGTGCCGCCAGGCATTCTGAACACCGACAGATCGTGTGCTTCTGGGCGGCGCTTGCGATACACCAGGTAGCTCACCAGAATGATCGTCCAGACGAACATGAAGCACAGCGAGGAAATCGTCGTAACAATCGAGAATCCGGTCGACTTATCCAGGCCGAATATCAGCAGGACAATCGAGCTGAGCAGCACCACTCCGGAGAGGAATAGCGCGTTGCGGGGAACCTGTCGGCTCGTGAGCTTGCTGAAGATCTTTGGTGCATTGCCCTCAGTGGACAGTCCGAAGACCATGCGCGAAGTCGAGTAGATGCCCGAATTGGCCGACGAGGTGGCTGACGTGAGCACAACGGCGTTGACCAGATGGGCAGCTGCTCCCAAGCCGGCGAGCGAGAACAGCATCACGAACGGCGACTCGTCAGCGGTGAAGCGATTCCAGGGAACGACGGCCATCAAGATGGCCAACGAGCCGACATAGAACAACAGGATGCGGACCGGGATGGCGTTGATGGCCTTCGGCAGGTTGTGCTCCGGGTTCTTGGTTTCGGCAGCAGCCGTGCCCACGAGCTCGATGCCGACAAAGGCGAATACGGCAATTTGGAAGCCCATGACAAAGCCCATGACTCCGCCGCCAAAGAAGCCGCCCTCGACGTCGAACAAGTTCAGGAACGATGCCTTGGCGCCGTCATGTTCGAAGCCGGTGAAAATCAGGATCAGCCCAATGACAATCAAGAGCACGATGGCGACAATCTTGATCAGCGCGAACCAGAACTCGGTCTCGCCAAATCCGCGCACTGACGGCAGATTAAGCAGGACCAGCAGCACAATGACGGCCAAGGCCGGAATCCACAGCGGGATGAGCGGAAGCCAATAGGTGACATACACCGAGGCGATCACGATGACATCGGCAACGCCGGTCACGATCCAGCAGAACCAGTAGGTCCAGCCGGTGAAGAAGGAGGCCCAAGGGCCAAGGATATCCCCGGCAAAATCGGAGAAGTTGCGGTAATCGGTCCGGCTAAGCAGCAATTCGCCCATAGCTCGCATCACGAAGTAGAGCATGAATCCGATGACCATGTAGACCAGGATGACCGATGGTCCTGCAACAGAGATGGTTTTTCCCGAGCCCATGAACAGGCCAGTGCCAATGGCACCGCCGATGGCTAAGAGCTGGATATGTCGATTGGACAATGCCCTTTTCAGCTCGGGTCCAGTCTCTGCGGGGGTAATTGTTTCTTTTGTTTCCACGCAGGGTCCTTTGTCGTGCGGCTTCCACTGAAGCGTAAAACTCGATGGTGATCGGTCATAAAAGACCGCCATCGTGTGACATTACCGGAAATGGGCCGGCAACTTGTAATTGCTCTCACACTGGGAGTCGATTCCAGCCGATTTGAGGCAAATAGTGTACATGCCTAGTGGAAGCACCATGGCACGAGTGAGTAGTCTGGGAACTATGGCATTTCGAAATCGTCGAGCAGCGGCTCTCCCAGCAAAACTGTCCCGTTCCTGGCTTTTGGTGAACGCAGCAAAAGAGGAGGACTTCGCGCCGGCTCTTGCCTGTGAAGCGGACTCGGTCATCTTCGATATGGAAGCTGCCGTTCCGGATGACAAAAAGCTTGAAGCCCGCGACAATGTCGTCCGCGCGCTGTCCAATGGCATGACCGCATGGGTGCGTGTTAATGGCATTGATACCGACTTCTGGGCTGACGATCTCGCAGCACTCTCCGAAGCTCCGGGCCTTCGCGGAATCATGCTCGCCATGACCGAGCAGCCAGAGCAGGTGACCTACAGCGCCATGCGCCTGCGCGCAGGCACTCCGGTCCTTGCCTTGATTGAAACCGCACTGGGCATCGAGAATGCGACGTCCATCGCTTCAGCCCCAGGCACCTTCCGCCTAGCCTTCGGTGTCAACGACTTCCGCAAGGACACCGGTGTCTCCGACGACCCGCTGGCCCTGGCTTATGCCCGGGGCAAGCTGGTCATCGCCTCCCGCGTCGGAAAGTTGCCCGGCGCCATTGACGGCCCGCCGCCAGCTGGTTCCGATGCTGCCAAGGTCACCGAGGAAACCCGGGTCACTGCATCCATGGGCATGACCGGCAAGCTCTCGCTCTCACCAGATCACGTTGATGGCATCAATGCCGCCCTGGCTCCCAGCGAGGACGAGCTGTCCTGGGCAATGGAACTGCTCGAAGCCCACGCAGCTGGCGCCTCGGTGGGCGACGGCTCGTACTTGCCGCGCCTGGCCCGTGCACAGAAGATCGCGGATTTGGCAGACTCCTACGGCCTGTGGAACGCGTAGCCGCAGAGCGGTAGATACCGCACTGCGCTGAACAGAAAAATCATCCCAGCGAAACCCCGAATCAAGGGTCTCGCTGGGATGATTTTTATGAGCGGTGCGCTGAAGTCCTAGCGCCTGTGGGACGAACCCACGACGTCGCCGGACTTCCATTCGCTCCAGCCATCGCGGTCTCTCATGAAGTCCTCGATCTGGGCCTTGCCGGCTTCCAGCCGGGGGTCGTTCTTCAAGTACCAGCGGGTTTCGCGGGCGATCAGGCCGGACATGATCAGCAGGCCGATCAGGTTCGGAAGGGCCATCAAGCCATTCATCATGTCGGAGAAGTTCCATACGGCGGTCAGCTCGGTGGTGCAACCTACGTAGACGATCAGCGAGAACAGCACGCGGAATGGCATAACTGCCTTGCGGCCGATCAGGCGCTCGATATTGCGTTCACCGTAGTAGCACCAGCCCAGGATGGTCGAGAAGGCGAACATCACCAGTCCGATGGTGACAACCCAGTGGCCCCACTGGCCGGGCAGGCCGTGGGTGAAGGCTTCGCCGGTCATCAGCGCGGCCGAAACCTGCTCGCCGGTGGCTTCATCAATCTTGTTCCAGGTGCCGGTGGTGATGATGACCAGCCCGGTGCAGGTGACAACGATGATGGTGTCGATGAAGGTCTGGGTCATCGATACCAGGCCCTGGCGAACCGGGTGGGTGGTCTGTGCTGCAGCCGCTGCGATAGCTGCCGAACCCATGCCGGACTCGTTGGAGAAGATACCGCGAGCCACACCGTACTGAACGGCAATGATGATGGCCGAGCCGGTGAAGCCGCCAACTGCCGAGGTGCCGGTGAAGGCATCGGAGAAGATCTCGGCGAAGGCTGCCGGAATGCCAGCGACGTTGGAGACCAGGATGAAGATCGAGGCTGCTACGTAGAAAACGATCATGACTGGCACAAAGCCTGCGGTGACCTTGCCGATGGACTTGATGCCCCCAACGAGCACCGCCAAGGACAGGACGGTCAAGACGAGGCCGGTAACCCAAGGCGTGACGCCGAAAGAGTTGTCCAGGTTGGCCGCGATGGAATTGCCCTGGGTCATGTTTCCGATGCCGAAGCTGGCCAGGGTGGCGGCGATGGCAAAGAACAGGGCAAGGAACTTGCCCAGCGGGCCGCGGATACCGCGTTGCAGGTAGTACTGCGGGCCGCCGGATTTTTCGCCGGCGGCGTCGGTGCCGCGATACCGGACTCCGAGGAATGCTTCAGAATACTTCGAAGCCATGCCCAGCAGGCCGGTGACCCACATCCAGAACAGGGCGCCGGGGCCGCCGATGCCAATAGCGGTGGCAACACCGACAATGTTGCCTGTTCCCACGGTGGCGGCCAGTGCAGTAGTTAGCGCTTGGAACTGGGAGACGTCGCCTTCAGCGCCGTCGTCCTTGCGCTTGAGCAGCCCCAGGCGAAGGGAAGCTGCCAGCTTGGCGAATTGCAGTCCGCCGAGCCTGATGGTCAGGTACAGGCCGGTGCCCAGCAATAGCGGGATGAGGCAAAAAGGCCCCCAAATAAATGAGGAAATATCTCCGAAGAGTGTTCCCAGCGCTTCCATAAGCTCAACAATCCTTTGCGCGAGTTGGTGATGACACGAAAGCCCAAGCTTTCATAGCTCACATCCTAGGGCAGGGTGCGACCCATGTCACTGAATGCGCAGGTGGATGGCGTGATTCGCGCGTTGGGCGGTCTTCCTGCCAGCAAGTTGCATGGCCTTGCTGGCAGGACAGGCGGCTATCCTTGGCGGGCCTTGAGCCGAGGATTTTTCTTGTTGATGACAAACACGCGTCCGCGGCGGCGGACAACTTGGGAGCCTGGCTCGTTTTTCAGCGAGCGCAGGGAGTTGCGAACCTTCATTTCATTCACCTCCTTGCAGATCAGGGTTGTTGCCTGGAGCAGGAGCAGTTGTTAGCAGGTCTTGCAGCTCGTCCTCGGTGACCTGGCAGTTCTCGAAGACCTTGGCGATCTGTCCGGCTTCATGTTCCGAGCCGTAGAGCATCAGTTCAGAAGCGGCTATTTCTGTCGACCATGAACCCGTATTTTCCATCCAGATGCGTGGCCCGGCGCCGCCAATAGCCACTCGCTCACTGAGCGCGCTGGCCACCCAAAGCCGGCCCCGAAGGCAAGTGCAGGACGCGGCAAGCTCGGAGAGCGCTTCGCGGAATCGCTGCGGGTGCAACGGGCGTTCAGCATGCAAGTGAAGGGGAGCCCTGCCAGAAGGGGAGAGGTGGCGGGCCATCGGAACGTGGCCTGCACGGGTTCGCCATTGGACGGCCTCATAGCTGAAGGAGCCGAGTTCGCTGCCATGGCGGCACAAAGCGGCATGCGGGGCCAGATGCTGGGCGAGTTCCAACCCGGCGATGAAGTCCTTTCCGCCATCGCGGCGGGGGCTGCCAGGCGCTTCAAGAAGCTGAGTCTGCATCCCTTCCACCGGAATCAGGGTGTCAGCTTGCATGAGCTCGGTGAAGAAATACTCGCCGGGGGTCCGCTGGTCTTGCTGCATGGAGCTGAAACCCGATTCCCAGAGCGTGTGCCGATCCCACATCTGGTCTTCGAGTTCGACCGGATCCAAGGACAGGACATTGCTGCCCACGCTGATGCCTGCCAGCTCCAGCTTTTCGGCAAGGGTTTCAAGCACGGAACCACTGTGCCAAGTTGCTGGCAGGCCCAGGAGCATTGTGGCGTCGGCATGTCGTGGCGCCAGCCGCTGGATGGCAGGGAAAATCTCGTATTTGACCGCGCAGCCGATGCACGGATGCTCGAGAACCGCCTCGCCGTATTCTGCGGAGGCATTTCCTGAGACGGTGCGCACCAGGCGGTTGCCTTCGACGAAGTCGTAGGAAAGCACCACGGCCTGCGGATGGTGGCCCAAGAGGTGCTTAAGCCCTGCATCGCGGCAGGAAGTGTCGAGGGAAGAGAGAACTATGACTTTCACACCATCCAGCTTATATGAGAATCATTCTCAATAACAAGCGGAGAGGCAATCGCAAGGCAATGGGCCCACCAGTTCAACTGGCAGGCCCATTGCAGCTAAATGGCTAGTTCTGTGGTGCGTGGAACGTTGTCCGGGCCATTCCCAGCCCCTCAATCCGGGTCTCCAGCACATCTCCGTGCTTGAGCCACGGGTGGCGCCCATTTTCGTCGCGTCGTCCCAGGGCTACACCTGCAGGGGTGCCGGTCAGGATGACATCACCGGGCTGCAGCTCGTTGAAGGTCGAGAGGTAGGAGACCAGCTCGCTCGCGGAGAAGATCAAATCGTCGATCCGGGCCTCCTGGACTACCGTGCCGTTGACGGAGCTGGTGATTTTTGCTGCTGGATCCAGTTCGTCTGGAGTCACCAGCCACGGACCAAGGGGAGTGGAGTGATCCCAGATCTTTCCCTGCAGCCACTCCTGCGTGCGCCCCTGGTATCCGCGCATGGAAACGTCGCTGGAAACGGCGTAGCCGGCAATATGTTCCGGGGCGGATTCCTCGCTGATTCGGCGACCCGGTGCGCCGATGATGATGGCCAATTCAGCCTCGTAATCAACGCGATGGTCTTCTACCGGGATCTCCACCGCGTCGTTTGCGCCGCAGAGCGATGAAGCAAACTTGGCAAATACGGTGGGGTACTTGGGCAATTCCTCGCCGACTTCTGCCGCATGCGACTTGTAGTTCAAGCCGATGCAATAGATCTTCGACGGCTGGGGAATCAAGGGGGCGTAGTCGGCTTCGCCCTCTGCAATGGACTCGCCGACTAGCGCGCGGGCGATGACTTCCTGCTGGATTTCGGGATCGAGCCGAAGGAAACGCTGCACGGTGTCGAGATTGTCCAGATAGTAGGCCCTGCCATCGTCGATGAGAGCTGCCGTGGTATGGCCGGGTTCGCTGGCGAGGCGGAGCGTAGCAAGTTTCATGTTTCTATCACACTACATTTCGGGTCGAATTCACACCCTGTTTCAGTTCCCCACAAGGATTGTTTTGTCCGGCAGAACATGGTGCGGGGCGCGGTGCCCAGCCCCGATAATCTTGGTGACCTGAATTACCCCCGGTAAGCTCAGGATATGAACGGGGCAGTTTTGCTGCCCTGAGATCTATCTGGATACGTAACTAAAGTGAAGTAGGTTTTAATGTGGGTGACTATTTTGGCGAGCGATATCGCCATATTTTCTTCGCCTCGTGGCAGCACTTTTCGCTGGTCGCTCAGTGCCTGATCCTGGCAACTGTCATTGCTGTTCTTATTGCCGTCCTGGTGTACCGCAATAAATCCCTCTCCGGCATCGCCAACTCCGTCAGCGCCATCGGGCTTACCATCCCGTCCTTCGCGTTGATTGGCTTGCTGATTGTTCCTTTTGGCTTCGGCGTTGCACCAGCGGTGATCGTGGTGACGTTCTTCGCCGCTCTGCCAATTCTGCGCAATGCCATCGTGGGCCTGAATAATATCGAACCGTCCATTGTCGAATCCGCCAAGGGCATCGGAATGAGCCGGCTGAAAACCCTCATCTCCGTGGAACTGCCCATCGCCTGGCCTGTCATCCTGACCGGCGTGCGAGTTTCGGCCCAGATGGTCATGGGCGTAGCCGCTGTCGTCTCCTATGCGCTGGGCCCGGGCCTCGGTGGCTTCATTTTCCAGGGCCTCTCCCGCCTTGGCGGAGCCAACTCCCTGGAATCTGTCGTGACCGGCGTGGCCGGCGTCGTGGTTCTTGCGCTCATTCTTGACTTGATTTTGCTCGGCATCGGCCGACTGACTACCCCGCGAGGTATCCGTGTCTGAAAATAAGAATTCCGAAACCATGACCGCACAGGATGTCACTGGCGCGTCGATCATGCTCGAAGAAGTGACCAAGACGTACCCCGGGCAGAAGAAATCCGCAGTCGGCGGCCTCACCTTGGAGATCCCCGCCGGATCCATCGTGATGTTCGTTGGGCCCTCGGGCTGCGGCAAGACGACGACCCTGAAAATGATCAACCGGCTGATCGAGCCTTCCAGCGGAAAAATCGTGATCAACGGGGAAGACGTCACCGGCATGAATGGCGACGAGCTGCGCCGGCGCATTGGCTACGTCATCCAGGCTGGCGGGCTCTTCCCGCATATGACCGTGGCAACCAATATCGCCATGGTTCCCAAGATGCTGGGGTGGTCCAAGGAAAAGATCGCGGCACGTGTCGATGAGCTGCTGGAGCTGGTATCGCTGGATCCCGAGCTGTATCGGGACCGCTTCCCGAAGGAGCTTTCCGGTGGCCAGCAGCAGCGCGTTGGCGTGGCCCGCGCCTTGGCGGCTGACCCTCCGGTTTTGCTCATGGACGAGCCCTTCGGCGCGGTTGATCCGATCACCCGCCAGCGCTTGCAAGATGAGCTGCTCAACATCCAGTCCGAGGTCCAGAAGACCATTGTCTGCGTCACCCACGACTTTGACGAAGCGGTGAAGCTGGGGGACTGGATCGCCATCTTCAACGAAGGCGCGCAGCTGGAGCAATACGATTCTCCCGAAAGGATCCTGGCCAATCCGGCCAGCGAATTCGTGGAGAACTTCATTGGCTCCGGCGCAGGCTTGAAGCAGCTGACGCTGACCCGTGTCAACGAGGTGGACCTGGAAGAAGCGATCACGACATCGCCGGGCAAGCGGGCTTCCGATGTGCTCTCGCAAGTGCAAGGCGCCGGCCGCAAGTACGCGGTGGTCCTGGATTCACGCGGGCGTCCCTTGCGCCGGCTGGATCGCCGGCAGCTCTCGCGTGCGGAGATCATCGACGGCACCTATGACCAGAGCCTTCCGGTCGTTGGCGAGCAGGCAACGCTCAACGATGCCCTGGACACCATGCTGGTGGCCAGTTCCGAATCGGCGCTGGTCACCGGCCGGCGAGACGTGCTGCTGGGCACCATCACCGTCCAGACGGTGATGGAAGCCATCGCTGCGGCCAATGGCGCCCAAGACGGGGACCACTCGGCACCGGTCGGGTTGAACTCTGGAGCTATCAACATCGTGGACATCGATAGCGGGGCCGCCAATTCGGATGGTGAACCTGTATGAGCGCAGAAAAACGAACCCTTATATGGCAAATCGTGGCCATCGCCGCGGCCTTCGCGGTGCTCATGGTGTGGCTGCTGACCGCTGATCTGACCGAGACCGAACGCCAGACACTGGATCCGGCCACGATCTGGGGATACACCCTGGAGCACCTGAAGCTGACGGTGATTTCCACGGTGATCGTCTTGATCATCGCCATTCCCCTGGGCATTGTGCTGACCCGTCCGGGCTTGCGCCGTGCGGCGCCGGTTGTGCGGGCCATTGCCAACTTCGGCCAGGCAGCTCCGGCTATTGGCGTTGTCGTGCTGTTGGCGTTCTGGCTTGGATTCGGCGCCAAGACCGCGATCGTCTCGTTGGTGATCTATGCCATTCTGCCGGTGCTGTCCAATACCATCGTGGGCTTGCAACAGGTGGACCAGCGCATCGTCGAGGCCGGGCGGGGCATTGGCATGAGCTTGATGGCAGTGCTGTTCAAGGTGGAGCTGCCCTTGGCCGTGCCCGTGATGCTGTCCGGCATTCGCACCGCGCTGGTTCTCCTGGTGGGTACTGCCACTTTGGCGACCTTCATCAACGGTGGCGGATTGGGCATCCTGATCACCACCGGAGTGAACCTCAACCTCAACGTCGTACTGATTACCGGTTCGCTTCTGGTTGCGCTGCTGGCCTTGACCATTGATTGGCTGGGACGCGTCGTCGAACAGGTTGCACGGCCGAAGGGACTGTCATGAAAAACGCAATGAAACTGTCCCTGGTCTCGATCGCTGCGGTGATCGGTTTAGCCGGTTGCGGCCTGAGCCCGTCAACGGGTACCGTTCCCGCGGTGGGGCCCGGAAAAATCCAGCCGGTCGCTGATGGCCAGGAAAAGTCGAAGGTGACGGTGACTTCCAAGTCGTTCACCGAGCAGCTGCTCTTGGGCAAAATCACCGTGATCGCCTTGGAAGCCGCCGGCTACGACGTCACCGACTTGACCAACGTGCCAGGTTCCCAGCCCGCCCGGCAGCTATTGCTCTCCGGGGACGCTAGTGTGCTTTGGGAATACACCGGCACCGCTTGGCTGACATATCTTGGCCATGAAGAACCGGTCGATGGAGAACAGGCACAGTGGGAAGCGGTGAAAAAGGAGGATATTCCCAATGGCATCGACTGGGGCGATCCGGCACCACTGAACAACACGTATGCCATGGCAATGAATGAAGAGACGGCAAAACGCCTGGGGGTTACCAAGCTTTCAGAGCTGAAGGATGTGGATCCGAAGGATCTGACCTTCTGTGTCGATCCTGAATTCAATTCGCGCCGCGATGGCCTGACGCCAATGCTGGAGCACTATGGCATTGACCGCGGGGCTGAGGTTCCGGAGAGCAATATTGGCCTCTATGACGTTGGCGCTATCTATCAGGCAACAGCCGACGGTGCTTGCAACTTCGGCGAAGTGTTCACCACCGATGGCCGAATCAAGGCTTTGAACTTGACGGTATTGGAAGACGACAAGAAGTACTTCCCGAGCTACAACGCCGCTCCAGCTTTTAATGGCGAATTCTTGAAAGAGCATCCGGAAGTTGAAGGCATTATGGCCCAGATCGCTCCGCTGCTCACCGATGAAGTCCTGATGGAACTGAACTACCAGGTGGATGTCGTTGGCCGCGAGCCAGCAGACGTTGCCTTTGAATGGATGGTTGATCAAGGGCTGGTTTCCAAGCCTTGATATAGCGTTCGATAGTGGATGACCTCGCAAGCTGGGCTTCGACTTCTTTGGAAGTCGGGGTCCAGCTTTTGCCATTGAAGGTTCATCCAGGGTTGGTTTCCCCGGTTCAGCCGTGGTTGCAGAATGAATGGGCTGGGTTGCACCCAAATCGCCGCATTGAGCCAAGACCGGTCGAGCGCAAAAGTAGTTCAAAAAGAATTTTGTAGCCTAAAGATTCAGGTCAACATGCGAATTCTGGTCGCACGCGTGCGTGTTGGGGATATTTTTTGAGAAAACTCATTGACGCTTCAACTTAATTGGTGCAATACTGGTGTCATCGAAACAAATTGAAACGTCAACTACTTGTTGGCGCAACGGAAGGATTTAGACATGACTGCAACTGCATTGACCGCTGGTACCTGGAACCTCGACGCATCGCACTCAGAGGTTGGCTTCTCGGTCCGCCACGCTGGCATCTCCAAGGTTCGCGGTAGTTTCACCGAATTCGATGCAACCCTGAACATCGCAGAGACCCTGGAAGCTTCCAGCGTTGAAGCATCCGTTCAGATCAGCTCGGTCAACACCAAGGATGCAAACCGCGACGGCCACCTCAAGGGCGCTGACTTCTTCGACGCCGAGCAGTTCCCAACCATGACCTTCAAGTCGACCGGCCTCAAGGGCGGTGCCGACGAGTTCATCTTGGTTGGCGAGCTGACCATCCGTGGCGTATCCAAGGAAGTTGAATTCGAAGTTGAAGTTGGCGGCCAGGCTGTCGATGCCTTTGGTGCAACCCGCGCTGGCTTCTTCGCATCCACCACCATCTCCCGCAAGGAATTCGGCATCACCTGGAACGCAGCGCTGGAAGCCGGTGGCGTTCTGGTCAGCGACAAGGTCAAGATCGAGCTTGATGCTTCCTTCGTACTGCCTGCCGCAGCCTAAATAACTTCCCGAGAACCGCCATGGGGTTGGTGGTATGAGGGCCGATACCGGCAAAGCCTCCGAACCAGTTATAGTTCGGAGGCTTTTGTCGTTAAGCGGATTTTCTAGTGAGCCTAGAAGCCGTTGTCGTAGGTGTCGTAGGACATTTCTGGCGCGAAGATTGCCAGAACCATCATGCCCACGAAGCCAAGAACCCAGAACAAGCCGATAATGGTGCCGATCCAGCCAGTCACCTTGCCCACGGTTGCCGCGGTATTAAACTCGCGCTCGGCCCGGTTGGCCTTGACGATTGCTATGGGACCCAAAATGACATTCAAGATAAAGATCGAAAGAATGCCAAGAATCATGGAGGTCTGGGCCAGCTGGCTTCCCTCGAACTGCGCCTGCGTTGGGTATCCGGGATAGCCAGCCTGGTAAGGCGTCTGCTGGTACGGAGACTGCTGGTACTGGGACTGTTGATACTGCGACTGCTGGTATTGCCCTTGCTGACCGAACCGCTGATTCTGGCCCTGGTTTGGCTGCCCCGCAGTGTACGGATTCTGCGGTTCGCCATTCGGAGTAGACATTGCCGCCTGCTTTCAAACTTGATGGTGAGTCTATTAAATCAATGCTTGGGTCAATTCTCGTACAAACTGGAGAAAATGTTCTGCTCGAGCCCCAGAAGCCCTTATCGAGAACGGCGACTGCCAACCGTGAAACTGGTTGATGCCATCGTCACCGTTTCGCCGATGAAGCCATTTCATTTCTAAACTGGTGCATTATGACTTGGGCTTCGCTCTGCGCATACCTTGGCGTGTGCGTGATGGTGACACTTTCACCTGGACCAGATACTTTCCTGGTGCTGCGCTATTCGCTGGTGCGGCAGATGCACGGAATAATTGCAGCGCTGGGAATGATGGTCGCCATTTTCGCTTGGGCTACCTTGGCGGGAGCTGGCGCGGCTTCGGTAATTCAGCGGTTTCCCATGGTTGAAACCGTTATCGCCATTCTCGGTGGGCTGTATCTGGCGTATCTGGGGCTCAGCGGCTTCCTGAAATCGCGAGCGGTTGCCAAGGCTGATAGCGCGATCGCTCGCACTGAAACTCGTGAAGGGCATCGTCGGGAAGTTCACTCATTGGGAAAGACCTTTGCCGCTGGCATGCTTTCTGCTGCATTAAATCCAAAGCTGGGCTTGCTTTTTCTTGCCATGATGCCAAGTTTCATCCCGAAGGATTCCAATAGTTTCCTCTGGGGGATGGGGCTAGGTGCAATTTTCGCTTCGGTAGGCTTTGGCTACATGCTGATCTTGAGCACTGCTGCGTCCAAGGCAATGCACTGGTTCAAGCGACCAGAGATCGCTCTGCGTTTGGAGTGGACGGCTTGTGCGGCGCTGTTCCTGATGGGTGCCGGCGTGATCATCAGCGCGTTCAAGTAGGCCCCGCTCAAAGTGCAGCAAGGCGTTGCCCAGTCAGAGGCTGTTTGTGCTGCCAAGCCGCGGACAGTTTAGTTGCCTGGGGTCTTCTTGCGCCATAGCGCATGAGTAGTGGTCGCAAGAACAGTTAATACGAGGCTGAAGACTAGGCCGTAACCGAAAATCTGCGCGTAATGTCCCTGTTCTGCGGTGGCGGCGCTGACATAAGTGGCCGCCGAGGCGCCGGCAAAAAGCGAAAACACGAAGAACGATACCGTGGTCGCCCGAGCATCCGGTGCGATGTCGGTGGCCCAGCCCTGCATCGAAGAGTGCATGATGGCATTCGTGGCTCCCAGGAGCAGGGCAGTGGCGGTATATGAACCGGCTGAAGGCCAGAGCGCGGATGGCAGGAAAGCTCCACAGAGCAGCAATCCGCCTCCACCGATCAGCCAGGTCCGCGAGAACCGCGCCACCAGCCGTCGCATCAACCGCGCGCCCAAAATTACTCCCACTGCAAAACCGCACCCCAAGACGCCCGCTACTCCAATGGAAGCACCCGAGCGCTGCAAGGCGGGTACAACGTAGGTCAGCAGACCCATCAGCAGCGCGCCTTCCAGGAAGACGATGGCGTACAAGGCCAAATTCATTGGACGCAATGCCGCTGCAAGGCTAAAACTGCTGCGCGAATGCTGTGGCTCTCGCAAACGACGCAAGGAATACAACGCAGCGACACTCCCTAGCGCTGGAAGCGCGAAGACCAGGCGCCAATCCAGATAGGTAGCGAGCGCTCCTGCCGAGAGCGTGGCCAAGGTGGTGCCCAAGGACGAATAGATCTGAAGATCCGATAGCCCGCGTGCCCGTTCAACACCGTGGCGAGTGTCGCCGAGCAAGGTCAGGAGCGTCGGATAGAGCGCGCCGAACATCAGTCCGGTGAAGCATCGTGCAATGAGCAGAGGCGCATATTCACTGAACATGACACTTGCCAGGGCGCCGGCACCGGCACCAATGAGCGCTGAACGCAGGACGAGAAGTCGTCCGAAGCGATCGCTGGCCAGTCCCCACAGCGGTTGCCCGATGGCGTAGAACAACGAGTAGGCGGCGACAAGCTGAACGGCCTGGGAGAAGTCCAAAGACGTGCCCAGCGAGAGTGCCAGCAGCATCGGCGGAGTGCCGTAGCGGTCAAAAAACGAAAGGAATCCGATGAAGCGCAGGGCGGAATCGGGAACGGATTGCGCCGGTACCTGTGGGTGCTGCTCAGCCATGGATGTCCTTCGGAAAATGCTTCAGCCTACCCACTCATGTAAGCAGACTCATCCCGAACGTGCTGTTATCGATGACGGCAGTACCCGGCGCATAGAGCAGGACTTGTGGGAGGTAGAGCGGGGCTGGGCCTTGAGTCAAACGCGGGCGACGATCAGATAATTTCGCTGCACCGCCGTGCTCCTGGATGTCGAGACCAACGAAATGGCCGAGACCACCAAGTAGCGCCAGCCTGATAAATACTTTTGGCCGGTTCCTCGACCGCATACCTGCGTGCCTTCTGGGCGCGATGAAATATTGACGGTCAGTGCTGACCCGAACTCACCGGAGGGCGGGCAAAATGCAGCGCAGTGTCATCGAGTTTTGCGATGCCTTGAATGGCGGTATGGAACTACCATTACTACCCCTTTCACTTATAAGTGAAAAGTGATATTTTTGCGCTGTAGAGAACATGGGGGGTCAAGATGAGTGCTGTGCTATCCAAGGCTGACATCATGGTCAGTGCTGAGGAGCTCATATCGGTGCGGCACGAAGTTGATATCGCTCCAGCCGGCATCGCTGGGTTTGCTGCAATCATGGCTGACGGTGAAACACGCGAGCTATCTCCGGAACTTTCGAGGATCATCGCTCGAGCAATTCGCACACTCGCCCTAAATGGAAGTGTCACTGTGGGCTCCTTGCCCGACGAGCTTACTAGCAATACCGCTGCTGAAGTTATGGGGGTATCCCGGCCTACTCTGCTAAGAATGGCAAAAGCCGGAGATATCGATTCATTCAAGGTCGGTAGTCATACAAGGTTCAAGCGAGATGACGTTATGAATCTCAAGGCCAAACGCGAAGTTGCGCGAAAGGCCGCGATGATGGACCTTCTAGAGATTCGTGATGAACTCGAAAATCACAAGTAGCACTTTCTAGGAATCAGGCACGTCGGGCCATGGTAGGAATAGCGCCATGGCCCAACGCGTTTTTGTTGATGCGAATGTTCTCTTTGGCAGAACCCTGTATGACTGGCTCTTTCTGCTGCGGATTGAATCGCGCGGCGGACTTTTTCAGTTACATACTTCGTGGGATGTCATTAATGAAGCGGGAACCCGTTTAAGAGATGAGCATCCTGAGTGGGATGGCGAAGAAATCTCCTCATTGATGTCAAAGGTCCAAGATATTTTTGACGAGATTATTGAGGTTTTCCCCGGGGGGCAAAGTCGCCGGTATGGCAGATTCCGGAGACTGGCATGTTCACCATGCGGCAGAAGTAAGTCGTGCAGATATTTTACTTACACAGGACTCTGGATTTTCTTCTGATTTGGCGCTTTATGATGTTTACTCCTGCGATGAGTTTTTTGTGAAGATCGAAAAATGTGATCCACAAGCCGTCCAAAAAGTTATCGAGTTCCAAGCTCCGTATTGGGCGAAACGTGACGGCAAGCAACTTCCGGAAGCATTGCGCGACGCTAACTGCCCTGAATTCGCTGAGTTAGTGCTGAAACGTATTCGAAAATGGCCGTGACCACCAAGTAGCGCCAGACCGATGAAAACTTGTGGCCGGTTCCCCGACCCTTTCCAGGTGGGGGAACCGGCCACAGTGCCTAGCGCGAGTTGCTACAGGCCGCGAACCATCAGCACATCCAAGGTGCGCGGTCCGTGCACCCCTTCAACACGTTCCAGCTCGATGTCGCTGGTTGCCGAAGGGCCGGAGATCCAGGTCAGCGGCCGGGTGATGGACAGGCGCGGCATGGCCTCGGGCAGCAGCTGCACGATCGTGGAGATCGGCACAATGCACACGTGGTGATCGGGAACCAGCGAAATAGCGCGGCGCCCCTGGTCGGGCTGGCCATCAAGGATGATCGTTCCCGATTCGGCAACGGAAACCGCCGAAGAAGTCACCACGGCACTGGTGGCATCCAATTCGGCGACGCTCAAGCGGGCGCCGGGAGCATCAACGCGCTGTTCCACGTTTTGGCCCAGCGCCGAAAGCCAGCTGGCATCCAGTCCCTGCGGGTAGACCACGCTGGAGGCATCCTTGAGCTTGGCGGCAACAAATTGTGGAATCTGCCCCGCCTCGATCACCTCAACGCCGGCCTTGTAGTCCACCAAGCGGTCCACCAGCAACTCAATGAGCTGCTCTTTGCCCAGCGTCGAAGCCGTGCGGTAGCTGCGGGGAACCTCTTCGGTCGCCGGGGTATCGGCCAGGGCCGAACGGATCCTGGTCAGGATTTCTTCTTTCGCGCTCACTTGGACTCCTTTTCGTCGCTCCACCAGTCGCGGAAGGACTTTTGCGGCGGGGCCGGAATGTCGCGGCTCTGCGTCCACCCGGCAGCGATGCCCGGCAGCTTCTTGATCTTCTTGTCCTTGCCCGCAGCCAGCCGGCCTAGCGGCAGCGCCTTTTCGAGCAGGCCAAGGTTCTTTCCCTTGCCCAAGGCCCAGGAGCCGCCCTTCATCAGCAGGTCCATCTGGGTTGGCAGCTTGTGCTTGGCGCGCTTGGCATCCACATCTTCGCCACGCAGGTGCACGAGGATTTCCGGGATGTTGATCTTCACCGGGCAGGCTTCGTAGCAAGCACCGCACAGCGAGGAGGCGTAGGGAAGGGAGCCGTTTTCCTCGACCTCGATGCCGGTCAGCAGCGGGGAGAGGATCGCGCCGATCGGGCCCGGGTAGGTGGAGCCGTAGGCATGGCCGCCGGTGCGCTCGTAGACCGGGCAGACGTTCATGCAGGCCGAGCACCGAATGCAATTCAGCGCGGTGCGCCCGAAGCGGTCGGCCAGCGCGCGGGTGCGACCATTATCCAGCAGGACGATGTGCACGTTCTGCGGGCCATCGTCCTCGGTGACACCGGTCCACAAGGAGGTGTACGGATTCATGCGCTCGCCGGTGGATGAGCGGGGAAGCAGCTGCATGAAAACCTCGATGTCCTCCCAGTGCGGCAGGACCTTTTCGATGCCCATGACGGTGATCAGGGTTTCGGGCAGGGTCAGGCACATCCGGCCGTTGCCTTCGGATTCCACCACGCCCAGGGTGCCGGTATCGGCCAGGGCGAAGTTGGCTCCGGAGATCGCGACCTTGGCGGCCAGGAACTTCTTGCGCAGGTGGGAACGTGCCGCTTCGGCCAGCTTGGCCGGCTCATCGGTCAGGTTCGGATCCACCACCGGCATTTGGCTGAGGAAAATGTCGCGCACCTCGGTGCGGTTCTTGTGGATGGCAGGAACCAGGATGTGGCTTGGCTTGTCGTGGCCCAGCTGGACGATCAGCTCGGCGAGGTCGGTTTCGAAGGCATCGATGCCCTCGGTTTCCAGGTGCTCGTTCAGGCCGATCTCCTGGGTGGCCATGGACTTGACCTTGACTACTTCCTGGGCACCGGTCGCCTTGACCAGATCGGTGACGATCCTGTTCGCCTCGCCAGCGTCGCGGGCCCAGTGGACCACGCCTCCGCGGGCGGTGAAGTTCTTCTCGAACTCTTCGAGCCGCTCTGCAAGGGTGGCCATGGAATTGTTCTTGATGGCGCTGCCGGCATCGCGCAGCGCCTCCCAGTCGGGAAGCTCGCCCACGACCTTCAAGCGCTTGTCGCGAATGGTGTGGGTGGCGTGGCGCAGGTTCTTGCGCATCTGGGTGTTGCCCAGCTCGCGGTGCGCCGCCTGGGGGAAGGGCTCGGTCTCGAACAGGTTGCCCTGTCCTCCGGCGGGCATGCCGAGGAATACCTGGGTCACAGTGACACCGTCTCTTCCATGGTGCTGGCCAGGATGTCGGCCAGGTGCAGGGTTTTCGGCTTGGCGCCGGTGCGCGAGAGGCCGCCGCCGATGTGCATCAGGCAGGAGGCATCTCCGCCGGAGCAGGCCGAGGCGCCGGTGGAGCAGATGTTCTTGACCTTGTCTTCGAGCATGGCCGACGAGACGTCCGCGTTCTTGATCGAGAAGGTGCCGCCGAAACCGCAGCACTGGTCTGCTTCGGGAAGCTCGTTGACGGTGATGCCGCCGACGGTCTTGAGCAGATCCAGTTGGCGGTCGCCCAGGCCCAGCGAGCGCATGCCGTGGCAGGAAGGATGGTAGGTGATGGTTTCGGGGAAGTAGCTGCCCAGCTGCTCGGCCGCGTTGCTGATGCCCAGAACGTCCACCAGCAGCTGGGTCAGCTCGTAGGTGCGGGCACCGACAGCAGTGGCCCGGTCCTTGAGCTCTGGCTTGCCCAGGCGCTGCGCCAAATAGGGGTGCTGGTGCTTGATGGAGGCGACGCAGGATCCGGAGGGGGCGACCGCGACGTCGTAGTCCTCGGTATCGAAGGCGTTGATGTGGTTTTCGACAACGGGCAGTGCTTCTGGCATGTAGCCGGAGTTCATGTGCATTTGCCCGCAGCAGGCTTGCGCCTTGGGGAAAATGACCTCGTGGCCCAAGCGTTCCAGGATTCTCACTGTCGACTTGGCCGTTTCCGGGTACATGGCGTCGACTATGCACGTGGCAAAGAGGGCGATTCGCATGATTAAAGACTCTTTCAAGTGTGGTCTGACCATACTATGCGATTATTTTCGCGATAGTCAAGACTTGTTGTGATGCCACTCACCCTTGTACCCTTGGTGGTCGGACCACATATGGTCAGACCAATACTCGAGCAAGGACGCCCACACCGTGTTTACTCCCTCAACTGAACCGATAGCAGGAAGTGTTGCGATCTCTGCGCTGATCGCACTGATTCCTCTTGTCACCTTTTTTGTGCTGCTGGCAGTGATCAAAACCAAGGCCCACTGGGCCGGGCTGGGATCGCTGGCAGTGGCCATCATCGTCGCCATTCTCGGCTGGAAGATGCCGGTGGCCATGGCCCTGAACTCCGGGGCCATGGGCATGGTCTTTGGCGCTTTCCCGATCGTCTGGATCGTGGTGATGGCCATTTTCCTCTACCAGGTCACCGTCAAGTCCGGACGCTTTGAAGACCTGCGCCGGGTCTTCGACGTGATCGGCGGCGGCGATGTGCGCATCCAGGCCGTTTTGATCGCCTTCTGCTTCGGCGGACTGCTCGAAGCGCTGGCAGGATTCGGCGCCCCGGTCGCCATTACCGCGACCATGCTGCTGGCCCTGGGCCTCTCCCCGCTTCGTGCGGCCTGCGCCGTGCTGATCGCCAATACCGCACCGGTGGCCTTTGGCGCCGTGGCTATTCCGATCACTACCGCGGGAGCCCTGACCGGCATCCCGGCCCATGAAATCGGCGCCGTGGTTGGCCACCAGTCGCCGTTGCTGGCATTGTTTGTCCCGACCATCCTGGTGCTGATCCTCGATGGCTGGCGCGGCGTGCGCCAGGTGCTTCCAGCCACCCTGGTCATCGGCATTTCCTTCGGCCTGGCCCAGTGGCTGTGCTCCACCTACTTCTCCTACGAGCTGACCGACATCGTCGCATCGCTGGTTGGCCTGGCCGCGGCCGTGATCCTGTTGCGCTTCTGGACCCCGAAGGGCGCCGACGAAGCTCGGGCCCGCGTGCTGACCGCGGAAGCTGCCGCCGTGCCGGTGCAGCAAGGCACCAAGCTGCACGGCGCGAACACCTGGATGGCGCTGTTCCCGTACCTGCTGGTGATCGTGGTCTTCGGCCTGGCCAAGCTCTGGAAGCTGGGTGTCGACATCCCTGCCTGGCTGGCCAGCACCGACATCAAGTTCGGCTGGCCCGGCCTGCACGGGCAGGTGGTGGATGCCAGCGGCCAGGCCGTTTCCTCGACCATGTACACCTTCTCCTGGCTGTCCTCGCCGGGCACCTTGCTGCTGATCACCGGCGTGATCGTCGCCTTTGTGTACTCGAAGAATACCGGCGGCGGAAAGTACGCCATGACCTTCGGCGAGGGCCTGTCGGAGATCGGCAAGACCATCTACAACATGCGCTTCGCCGCGCTGACCATCCTCTCGGTCCTGGGCCTGGCCTACGTGATGAACCTGTCCGGCCAGACCATCACCGTGGGAACCTGGCTGGCCGGTGCCGGAGGGTTCTTCGCCTTCCTCTCGCCAATCCTGGGCTGGATCGGCACCGCGGTGACCGGATCGGATACCTCGGCCAACGCGCTGTTCGCCAAGCTTCAGCAGACCGCCGGCGTGAATGCCGGGATCGATCCGCATCTGCTGGTGGCGGCCAATACCTCCGGCGGCGTGGTCGGCAAGCTGATTTCCCCGCAGAACCTGGCCATTGCCGCAACCAGCGTGAAGATGGAAGGCCAGGAATCGGTGATCCTCAAGAAGGTCGCCGGATGGTCGGTGGGCATGCTGCTGGTGCTGTGCGTCCTGGTCTACCTGCAGTCCACCCCGGTGCTTTCATGGATGCTTCCATAGGGTGCTGAACGGCTAAAATAGTTCCGATGCCAATTAACCCAGCTCCGCGTGCGTACCAGATCGTGCTTCAGGCCATTGAGGAAGATCTGCGTACCGAGAAGCTGTCCGTGGGGGACCAGCTTCCCGGCGAACGTGCGCTCGCGGAGCAGCATGGGATTTCCCGCGCTTCGGTGCGCGACGCCATCCGCATCCTCGACGTGATGGGCATTATCAAGACCTCCACCGGATCTGGGCCGAACTCCGGCGCCGTGATCATCTCCAATCCCGCGGCGGGAATTTCCCAGGCGCTGCGCCTGCATCTGGCGGCCAAGGGCATCAACGTCCGCGAGATCGTTGAATCGCGCATCCTGCTGGAAACCTGGGCGGCCCAGATGACGCCGCGCGACCCCATCCATGCCCAGCAGGTCATTGACCGGACCGCGGTGCTGATCATGCGGATGGATGATGCGCAGCTCTCGCGCGAATCCTTCCACCGCATCGATGCCGAATTCCACGTTTTGCTCGCATCCATGGCGGGCAACGCGGTGGTCGAATCCATGATGGAATCCCTGCGCAACTCGATCAGCGACTATGTTGCCGCGTCCATCCCGGACGACGAATCCTGGCAACCGGTGGTCAAGGTGCTGCGCCGCCAGCACAAGGCCATCCACCATGCCTTTGCCACCGGCCAGCGCGAGCGCGCAGCCCAGCTGCTCGAAGAGCACATCACCTGGTTCTACTCGCAGACCCGCTAGATCTGGTAGCAAGAGCACCAGTTAAATAAGTCGGACTTTATTACCCTTAGCTCCTCATATATCTGATATGTTTTCACTAGGCGACGGGGCTGCATTTCGGATACGTCAGTTGGTTTACACCGGTGATGAGTTCCCGTCGATGTACCATCGACACTTCATGCGAGGGAATTCATGAGCCAACTTTTTGACCTGTCCGGACGACTGGCCCTGGTCACCGGGTCCTCCCGCGGCATCGGCCGCGAACTTGCCCGCGCCCTGGCAGATGCCGGCGCCACGATCATCCTGCATGGCCGCGATGAGCAGCGTCTGGCCGAAACCGCCGCCGAATTTGCCACCCGATACGGTGCCGAAAAAATCCATAGCGCCTGCTTTGACGTCACCGACGATGCCGCCGTGCGCGCGAACATCGCAGCCATCGAAAAGAACATCGGCCCCATCCGCATTCTGGTGAACAACGCCGGCATCCAGCACCGCGTGCCGATGCTGGACCTCGACGTGGCCGACTGGCAGCGTGTGATTGATACCAACCTCACCAGCGCATTCCTGGTAGGCCGAGAAGCCGCCCGCGGCATGGTGGAACGCGGCGAAGGCAAGATCATCAACATCTGCTCGGTGCAAACCGACCTCGCCCGCCCCACCATCTCCGCCTACACCGCGGCCAAGGGCGGCCTGCGCAACCTCACCCGCGCGATGACCGCCGAATGGGCTGGCGCGGGCCTGCAGATCAACGGCATTGCACCGGGATACATCCACACCGAAATGACCCAGAACCTGGTGGACGACGAGAAGTTCAATTCCTGGATCCTGGGCCGTACCCCGGCTGCCCGCTGGGGCTCAGTCGAGGACTTGGCCGGTCCAGCGGTATGGCTGGCATCCGACGGATCCAACTACGTCAACGGGCAAACCATTTTCATCGACGGAGGCATGAGCGTTGTCGTCTAGCACCCTTTCCAACAAGACCCTGGGCGTCGTCGCCCATGCCGCTGGCGACCTGCGGATCGAGCAGATCGACCTGCCCGCACCCGCTGCGGATGAAGCACGAATCGCCATCGCCTATGGCGGCATTTGCGGTTCGGACCTGCACTATTGGAGCCACGGAGCGGCCGGGGAGTCCATCCTCAAGGCCCCGATGGTTCTCGGGCATGAGATCGTCGGCACCGTTATCCAGGCGGCCGCTGATGGCAGCGGCCCGGGCGCGGGAAGCAAAGTCGCGGTGCACCCGGCAACACCGGGAGACACCGGGGAACCCTATCCTTCTGAACGCCCGAACCTTTCACCCGGATGCACTTATTTGGGCTCGGCTGCCCGCTACCCGCATACCGAGGGCGCTTTTGCCCGCGAGGTGAATCTGCCTGCACGCATGCTGCGCGAACTGCCCGCTGGCCTCTCGCTGCGTGACGCTGCGCTGGCCGAGCCAGCCGCCGTGGCTTGGCATGCGGTCTCGCGTGCCAGCACCGTCTCCGGCAAAAAAGCTCTGGTCATTGGCGCTGGCCCGATCGGAGCGCTGGCCGTGGCGGTGCTCAAGCGCGCCGGTGCCAGCGAAATCATCGCGGTGGACATGCACGAAACGCCGTTGGGCATTGCCAAAGAACTCGGTGCCACCGCAACCCTGCGCGCCGATGACCAGGAAGCAATCGCTAAAGTCAACGCCGATGTGGTGATCGAGGCCAGCGGCAATTACCGCGGCCTGGCCTCTGCCATTCGCGGCGCGGTGCGTGGCGGACGCGTCGTCATGGTCGGCCTGCTGCCCTCCGGCGAGCAACCTGCCCTGATTTCGCTGGCCATCACCCGCGAGCTGGAACTTGTCGGCTCTTTCCGCTTCAACGACGAAATCGACCAGGTGATCGATGCGCTGGCCGACGGTTCCCTGCACATCGGCGCGGCCGTCACCCACGAGTTCCCGGTGGCCGATGGGCTTGAAGCCTTTGAAACCGCCAAGGACTCCTCGACCTCGGGCAAGGTGCTGCTCAACTTCCTGGAACAGTAGCTTTCGCAAGTACCAAAGTGCACTGTGGCGGACATGAATATCAATGGCCGCCACAGTGCGCTGCTGCTTTCAGCTCGGGCTAGCTGGCTTCGATCAGCCGCACCGAGGTGGTGACCGGCACCGGGTTGGCGAAGAGGTCAAGCACCGGGCAGTGTGCGTCTACCGCCTGGCGCAATTCCTCGTAGCGTTCGGCAGATTCCGGGCCGGCAATCTGCACCTTCAGGTCCACCGAAGTGAAGCCCGGGCGGATGGAGGGATCGATGCCGAAGAGCCCGCGGATATCGAGCTGCCCGTCGGAGGTGATTTGGACATCGTCAACTTGGATTCCGAGGTTCTGGGCGTAGAGCCGATAGACCACTACTTGGCAGGAGACCAGGGCCGCCAAAGCATATTCAACCGGGCTGGCCGCGATGTCGCTGCCACCGAGCGCGGCCGGTTCATCCACGGTGAAGGTGTGTTTCCCGGCGCGGATATTGCTGGCAACCGAATCAAAGCCTTCGCCCTGAACCGTAAAAGACAATGCGGCGCTGTTCGGTGCGGCGGAAATTCGTTCGCCCCAACCTGCACCTGCTTCTTGAAGTCGCTGTGAACGGTCCTTGTCGACCGAGAGTTTTGCTGTTGCGTGAGACACGGGGAGTCATCCCCTTTCTGGCGCAGGGGGCGCCATCGTTTACGATCTTGGATTTCAAGATGCGTCGAATCGTCACCTGGGGCACCCCGCACAATGGCTCAAGGGTTGCTGTCCACTCAGCCAGGGCCTTGATGAGTGGAACTCGTGATTCCGTAGTTCCTTTTTATCCGCCAACAGCGTGCTCGGTAAAGTATCCACTTAACGTTTCGTGATGGCTGTCCTGTCCCTATGCGTCGATAGGATGGAGGGTAGCAATCCGCTCTAACGCATTACTTTTGGACGGCGATGATGGAATTCCAGCTGGACTATGGCTCTCTGGACTTACTGGTGTCTGACGATGAACTTCGTGCTGGACGGATGTTGCACAAAGTGGGTCTCGTTCAAGACGTTGACCGATACCAAGAAGTTGGCAGTTCAGGCGTCACCGGCCTGGTCGCAAGTCTTGAAGTGGTGGCAGCTTTCCACATTGTGGGGGATCGCATTGAGTTTGAAGGATTTTGCTCAGGGCATCCATCCGAAAAAAGCTGCGCAGAGGTGGCCGCTTTACTCCTAGAGGTCCTCAGCGACGAGAGTGATCCACTGATTGTTTCTGATGTCGAATCGGACCCATACGCGTGGCGTCGCAACGCAGTACCGCAGTGGGAGCGAAACCTTAACCGACTGCTGCCGGTGCCCCAGGACGAAATAGACATTATGGAAGAACCTTTGGGGCTGATCCTGAAGATTCTCAGAACGCCTCGGTACGGTGGCGACGACCTGCTGACTCTTCAAGCGCGCCCAGCCAAGCGGGGGAGCAAGAGTCCTTGGGTGCAGTCCGGCGTGAGTTGGAAATCAGTAGCCTTTGACGAACATTTCCCCAGGGAACAGCGCCGAGCCGTAATTGAGCTGAACCGTCTGCGAGAGCACGCAGAAAAGCAGAAGTATGGCCATTTCTGGGAAGCCAAGGACTGGATTTCCTTGATGGAAGTGCCTGGCAAGGACTTGATTGCAGCATTTGGAGAGCTTCGGGAAGCCGGGGTAGCGATCATCAATGGTGCCACTTCAGGCAAAGCTGAAGTGAACTTCAGCGAAGTACAGGCCCAGGCCTACCTGGATATGCGTCGCAGCGAGAACGGGTTGACGGTAGAAGGCATCCTCAGAGGACCTGAAGAGGAACACACCCACTTATTGCCCATCGGCAACCCGCCGACTTTTCTGGCGTATTCCTCGAAACCGCTGGAGAAATCCAAGGACTGGGGACTGGCCGAATTTGCCGAGCCCGTTTCGGGCGAGCTAGCCACGTTCATCGCTTCTGGTGTGCAGTTCATTCCGTCAACCGACGTCCAGCGATTCGAAGATACTCATCTGGATCGCATGAGGTCCTTGGCGCCGCTGAGAAGCGCTGACGTTTCCTACGTCATTCCCGAACCTCCTCGTCCGGTGTTGCGGCTGCGAGTTTCCAGCACGGCGGAAACGGTGAATCTGCACTATTCGTGGAAGTACGCGCCCACAGCGACAAAGCAGCGCAGGGTCGAAAAAGAAATTCTGGCTTCAATCAAGGACAAACTGGGCGACGACTCGGCGTTAGGCCAGGTGAATTCCCAGGGGATCTACGAGAACCGCGAATTGACCATCGATGAGTCCATCGATTTCATGCTCTACACCCTGCCGCTACTTGAAGAACACCCAGATATTCTCATTGAAGCGCAGAATCAGCTACCTAAATATCGGATCCTTGATACGCCGGCAACGGTCTCTATCGAAGCAGGTGAAAACACCGGCGACTGGTTTGATCTAACGGTCGAAGTCACTATCGATGAAATCAAGGTGCCCTTCGCGTTGTTGCTGGCAGCACTCACACTGCGATTGGATTACTTGGTTCTTGACGACATGACGGTCATTCCCATTGCGAGTGAAGACTTCGCGCAACTGCGCCAGCTGATCGATGAAGCCGGCGAACTGGGCAAGGTTGAGGGCAATACAATTCGTGTCCATAAGCTGAGCATCGATTGGTGGAAGGAGCTGCTGGATCTGGGCATTATCGAAGCTCAGCATAGCCAGTGGCTTCAGAACATGAATGAGCTCTCCAGCGGTGAAGAACTTCAACAGGTGGAACTGCCCGAAAGCTTCAAAGCGAACCTCCGTCCTTACCAGGAACAGGGGCTTTCATGGTTGAACTTCCTTCGGACCCATTCGTTGGGCGGGGTCCTCGCAGATGACATGGGATTGGGCAAGACCGTCCAATTGCTGGCTTGTCTTGAGCAGGCTCGTCTTGAGAATCCGGATCAGAAGTTCCTCGTCCTGGCGCCAACATCTGTCGTAGGCAACTGGATCAATGAAGCCAACCGCTTCACCCCGAACCTCACAACGCGGGGCATTACCTCAACAGCTAAGAAGGCCGGCCAAACCGTAGCTGATCAGTTGGGCGATGCCCAGCTGATCGTGACCAGCTATACGATCTTCCGGCTGTCCTATGAAGAATTCGAAGCCGCCGGCTTCTCCGTCATGATCATGGATGAAGCGCAACAGCTTAAGAACCACGCATCCAAGGGCTACAAGCAAGCTCGACAGCTGCCAGTTCCATGCAAGTTCGTGGTCACCGGCACTCCGATAGAGAACAACCTGATGGAACTGTGGGCACTGGTTTCGCTGGCGGCCCCAGGGTTGCTAGGCGGGCAAAACGCCTTCAAAGACAATTACCAAAAGCAGATCGCCGATGGCGACAAGGAACGGCTGGATCGGCTCAAGAGCCGTCTTCGTCCCTTCGTCCTTCGGCGTACCAAAGAACAAGTTGTGCCGGAACTTCCCGCCAAGACCGAACAGATCCTGGAAGTAGAACTGGAGCCAAGCCACCGCAAAGCCTACGACCGCCGTTTCCAGCGCGTGCGCCAGGAAGTACTCGGTCTGGTGGACGACGTTGATTCGAACAGATTCAAGATCTTGCAGTCCTTGACGCTGCTTCGCCAGTTGGCTTTGGACCCGTCGCTGGTTGGCGAAGGCGACGGGGCTAGCGCGAAGCTCGAGTTGCTGCGTGAAATGATGGGCGATGCTGTGGCGGAAGGCCACAAGATCCTGGTCTTCAGCCAGTTCACCAGCTTCCTGGCCAAAGCGAAGGATATCGCTGTAGAACTAGGCATTGTCCACGGCTATTTGGATGGCTCGACCAGTGGCGTCAAGCGCAAGGAATTGATCGAGGGATTCACCGATGGTGATTTCCCGGTCTTCTTCATCTCGCTGAAGTCTGGTGGGTTTGGCATCAATCTCACCGCTGCTGACTACTGCATCTTGTTGGACCCATGGTGGAATCCGGCGGCTGAAGCCCAGGCCATTGACCGTGCACACCGCATTGGCCAAGAGAAGCCCGTTTACGTTTATCGCCTGGTTGCCAAGGACACCATCGAGTCCAAGGTTTTGGCGCTCCAAGCGAAGAAGACCCAGCTGTTCAATGATGTTCTCGGGGACGATGCCCAGGCGGGCCAACCGTCAGCGCTCAGCGCCGATGATTTCCTGGCGTTGATGGAGTAGCGAGGCGCTCGGCTAGACGAGTTCGTCGAAACTGATGTTCAAGCGGTGCAAGAGCTCGCCGAAGTTCCGCAGTTCGTCAGGTTCCCATTCGGTAAGTTGGCGGTGAAGTTCCTGGCGCAGGGTATTCCCGCTGGCCTTCCACTTCTCGTGCGCAAGCGGGGTAGCAGAGATAAGTTGGGCACGACCATCCGATGGGTCTTGGGTACGCATGACAAGGCCAAGACCTTCGAGATGTTTGACCAGCCGGGAGATTGTAGCTTTGTCTAGTTTCAGCGATTCAGCCAGGGCGCCTTGCTGCTGCCCATCATCGCGGATGACGAGCGCCAATAGCCGGTATCCAGGTGCTTGGAGGTCGGGGTGCACGGCCTTCGCACGGCGAATGAGCATATCCCGGGCGTGCAGAAGTATGGCGGTGAACTCTTCTTCAACCGTTTGCAACAGCTTTTCATCTTGCATGGCTACTATTCTACGGAGCATCATCGACGCGGACGCGTCTTGGTTGCTTCATTATTAACTGCCGTTGACTTGGCGCGGCCCTAAAGCTGGTTGCTCAAGCTCCGGCCGTCGGCAAAAGCATTGATGTTCTGAGCGATTTCACCCACCCTGGAACCGAAAGTATCCAGTGTATGTCCCGAGTTGTGCGGTGTGGCGATGACATTTGGCAGCTGGGCAAATCTGCGGACTGCTTCAGGCGCGACCACGCCGGAAGGCGCGTCCCACCAGACATCAAGTGCGGCGCCACCGATTGATTGATTGACCAGCGCCTCGAACAGCGCGTCCTGGTCGACTACCGGACCGCGCGACACGTTAACCAGCAGCGCGCCCGGGCGCATCTGGCGCAGCTGGCTTGCGCCGATCAGCCCGGTGGTTTCGGCCGTAAGAGGCACGCCGAGCACGACGACATCGCTGACCGAGAGGAGCTCTGGCAACGCATCCATGGTCTTGGCCCATTCCAAACCAGCAGTCAATACCCCGCCGGCAGACCGGCGCACCGCTACGCTCCGTGCACCCAGGGCGTTGCACAGTGCCAGCGTCTGTTCGCCAATACCACCAAGGCCCACGAATCCGAAGGTCAGTCCCGAAAAAGTTGGATTCATTGGTGTCTGGGGAGCTGTCGCTACCGTACGCCAGATTCCAGCCTGCAGTTCCCGACTGGTCTCCAGCAGCCGGCGTTGGTGGACCATCGAGACCATCACTACATGTTCCGCGATGGAACGCTCATGATGGCCAGTGCGGGAAACGATAGTTCCGGCAGGCAAATGGGCTACCGCAACCCGGTCGGCACCGATACCGGTAATGTGCACATATCGCGCACCGCAACCCCGCGCCTGCTCAGGAGTGAGCCGCGCGCACACGAGCACATCGCAAGATGCCAGCAGGGCTTGCTGCCGTTCCGGTGAAAGTGCAGAGGCGAAATGCCAGTCGTGCGGCCCGGCTTGCTCCACGAAATCGTCGGCGAGCCGCTCCAGAATCGGATCGGTCACCACCACCTGCAGCCGAGCTACCAACGAGGCACCTGGAGCTCGTACTCCGGATTGATGGACTGCATGTAGCTGGTGTCATCTCGCTTGGTTAGACCCGCATCGAGATACTGCTGGTGCATGCGTGCCAGGGCCGCTTCGTCCAGCTCCACGCCCAGCCCTGGCGCGGTGGGGACCTTCACCTTGCCCTCGGCGATAGACAAGACACCGGGGACGATCACGTCATCCTCCGGCTTCTTCCATGGCCAGTGGGTATCGCAGGCATAGTCAATATTCTTGGTGGCGCTGGCCAGCTGGATCATTGCGGCGAAACTGATGCCCAGGTGCGAGTTCGAGTGCATGGACAGGCGCAAGTCGAAGGTCTGGGCAATGCCAGCCAACAGGCGCGAACGGTTTAGCCCACCCCAGAAATGGTGATCCGAAAGAACAACATCCACTGCCGCGGCCTTGATCGCTGGGGGCAAGTCGTTGAAGGCGACAACGCACATGTTGGTCGCCAGCGGCAGATTCACCTGCTTGCGCACCTGGGCATTGTCCTCGATGGACAGGCAGGGGTCTTCCAGATATTCCAGGACCGGTTCCAGGCGCTGGCCGATACGCACCGCAGTCTCGACGTTCCACACGCCATTGGGATCGATGCGCAGGAGCATGTCCGGGAATGCCTCGCGCAATGCTTCGATGGCAGCGGCCTCCTCATCGGGAGGGAAGACTCCGCCTTTGAGCTTCAGGGCTTTGAATCCGTATTGGTCGACCATCTTGCGAGCCTGCGCCACGATGCCGCTCGGGTCCAGCGCGGCGCCCCATTGATCGTCAGCGTAGCCAGGATGCCCGGCCCACTTGTAAAACAGGTAGCCGCTGAATTCCACCTCATCGCGGACCGCTCCGCCAAGCAGGGTGCTGACGGGAACACCGAGCACTTTGCCCTGGATGTCCAATGCGGCGACATCGAAAGCTGAAAGCACACGGTCTTCGAGCGAGGTCGTGGTGACCATGCCACCAGTGCCGTGTCCGCCTTGGCCGCTGTCGTCGGCAAGCGATTCTGCAACGCGTTCGGCGATCTTGTTGATGTTGAATGCATCCGTGCCGACCAGGAACTCGCCGGCTCGTTTCAGCCGAGCGACGTGCGTTTCATCCCCGTAGGTTTCGCCCAACCCGTAATGTCCAGCGTCCGTGCGAACCACGACGATGGCTCGCAGCGCATACGGCTCGTGCACCCCGACCGAATTAAGCAGTGGAGGATCGGCGAAAGCTACCGGAGTAACCTCTACCGACGTGATGAGTGCACGGGGAGTGGACATGAAAAAAGCTCCAATTCTAGATTGCGTTCTGAATCACAGTATGATGAAAGTTCGATACCTGTCCAAGCTAAAAAGTGCAAGATTCAATTCAAAAGGCGCATTGATGTTTTCTCTGGTGCAATTGGAATCCTTCATCGCGGTAGCCGAAGAGCTGCATTTCGGCGCGGCCGCTGAACGACTGAACATGACGCAGCCACCGCTGAGCCGGCAAATCCAGTTGCTTGAGCGTGAACTGCAAGCCAAATTATTCACCCGCACATCACGCACAGTGCAGCTGACTACCGCGGGAAAAGTGCTGCTGCCGAATGCCCGGCGCATCGTCGACATGAGCCGCAAGACAAGCATGGAAGTATCCCGGGTGGCCACTGGGGACTTCGGAACCGTAGTCGTGGGCTACACAGCAGTCGCTGGGCAATCCGTCCTTCCAGAGTTCTTGGCTACTGCGGCCCGGGAACTGCCCGGGGTATCCTTGGTGCTGCGCGAGGCCGTCTCCGTGGAGCAGCTGGATGGGCTGAGCAAGGGCACGCTGGATCTGGGACTGCTGCGACCGTTCACCAACCGCGCCGGCGTGGAAACGACCCTGGTGAAAAAAGACCGGTTGGTAGTCGCCTTGCCCAAGGATCATTACCTGGTCACCGGAAAAGGGGTGCTGATCAAGGAACTGGAGGGCCTGCCATTGATGATGTATTCAACATCGGAGGGGCGCTATTTCCACGAACTTGTTTTGAGACTCTTCGACTCGGTGGGAGCCAAGCCGACCATCACGCAAATCGCTAGCCAGATACCAGCCCTCATATCCCTGGTGGCGGTGGGGCTGGGGGTTTCACTTGTTCCTGCTGGATCGATGCAGTATTCACCGGATTCTGTAGCCTTTGAAGAATTGGTGGGACCTTCAGGACTTCAAGATATGAATCAGTCTGACATTGTTCTGGCCATGGAAGAGACCAACGCCAACCCCGCGGCTCGACGCCTGAAGGAAATTTACCTGGAGTCGATTCAGACCGTCGAAGGTCCGGCCATCAAGGGCAATCGAGGCTAAGCGCATGTTCACCGAGAACCAGCTGGAAATCTTGTTGCGGTTGCGGAGGAACGGCACTTTGGAGATGCCGCAGTTCGGCATGTCGATGAGCCAAGCAAATGTTGCCAGCTGACCGGATATGCCCGCGGTGCTGGATAGATGCCAGCCAGCGCCCAAAATGGATGTATAGCCGCCTAAGGATCAGGTGCTCCACATGCGGTGGGCCCCGCGGGAAACATATTGGCTTCACCGACCCGTGCACCTGAAATCAGGCACAACGCAGTTGCTAATCCCAGTTGCACAGAGAATGAGGGGCCGTGTTTCTGGCTCGGTCTTGCTTGGAGCGTATGGCCTCGGCGCGCCTTTGGTCTCGCCCGAATCAGGAGAGTTCGATGGCCACTAGCCGAGGTGCAGCAGCAGTGCCGCGAATCCAAGCATGGCCGGGATCCCCAGAACCGTAGTCAACAGAACCGTATCCTTGGCGATGGTGATGCCAGATTCGTACCGGTCTGCATTAACAAAGATATTTTGCGCGGTGGGCAGCGCGGCCATGATGACGGCGATGTATTGTCCAGTGGAGTCAAGCCGGAATACCCAGGCGGCCAGCGCCCAGGCCAGCAGCGGATGCAACACCAGTTTGCTGAAGGTGGCAACCCATACCTCGGTCCTGCGCTGTGAACTGCGCTGCAGCGGGCGGGACCCGACCAGGGACAAGCCGAAACCGAGCAGCATGGCAGGGATCGAAGCGCCAGCCAAGAGCTCAATCGGGGTCATGATGATCTGCGGTGGTTGCCACTGGTAAATCGAGCAGAGCAGGCCCAGAACCGAAGCGATGATCATCGGGTTGCTGATCGTGCGCCAAAGAACTCCGGTGAACTTCGTTCCGCCCTTGGCAGTGGCTTTTTCCATGAGCGACAGCGAGAGCGGGGTCATCACCGACATCTGGAAGAGCGCAATCGGAGCCGCCAGGGAAATGTCTCCCAGCGCATAGATGGCAATGGGAAGGCCCAGGTTGCCTGCATTGACCGTCGAGGCTGCCATCGCGCCAATGGTTCGTTCTCCAGGAGTGCGCTTGAATGCCAGCCGGGAGAAAATCCCGTAAGCCAGAAAAACAACCATGGCCGAAATTCCGGCAATAAACAGCTGCGGCCCCAAGGCCTGTTGGGGCTTGGCTGCGGAAATGGTGGTGAATAGCAGCGTCGGGGAAGCGATAAAAAACGTCAGCCGGTTCAGGATATAGCGTCCGTTGTCCCCGAAGAGATTCTTTTTCCCCGACCAGTAGCCGACACCGATAATGACCCAGATACCGAAGAATCCTTCGATGACGCCGTACATTATTCTCCTAGTGGTTGGAGGGCAACGCTTGAGCCAGCAGCCGTGAACTGGGCCAATGATCGCATGGCTATATATATGCTCACTCTTCTACGTCAGCAAGAACGTGGCTAGTAAAACCACCGGAAGGGTGAGCAGGGTGCTGGACAGGATTACTTCTCGTGGAACTACCGGGTTGAGCCGGAACTGCTGGGAAAAAAGCAGCACATTCTGAGCTGTCGGAAGGGCAGCCATGATAACTACACCTAGCAGATCCGTGCCTTGCAATCCGAACACCAGTTTAGCAAGCACGAACGCGACAACGGGCATGAACAGCACCTTGAGCCCTGCGCCAAGTAGAACTTCGCCGCGCAAGGCTTTATCCGCCAAGGGCTTCTGCCCGTACAGCGACATGCCGAATGCCATGAGCAGCAACGGGATGGAAGAGTCGCCGAGCATTTGCACGGGGGAGTGCAGCACCTCGGGCAATTTGAAGCTGAACCATGAGAAGAGCGCACCGATGAAGGTGGCAATGGTGACCGGATTGGCCACGGATTTGAGAATAGTGCGACCCAGCGGGGTTGAATCGTTCGCGACGTCGTGGCGCGATACCAGGGCGAACAGGCACATGTACAGGGGCGCAATGATCAGCAGCTGGGCTGCCAGCACCGATACCACCGGGGTGGTGCTTCCCACGGCGTACAGGGCCAGTGGAACGCCGATGTTCCCGGCATTGACGTAGCTGGTGGCCATGGCTCCGGCCGGAATGCGCTGCAGCGGTGTTTTGAAAAATACTTTGGCCAGCAGCGCAAACACGCCGCCGGTTACCATCGCGGTGATCAAGGCGATCGGGGTGAATACCCCAACGACCGCGTGCAGGTCGGTGCCCGAAAGAAGGATGAACATCAGCGCGGGGTTGGTGATGTAGTAGATCAGCGGGGTCAAGCCCTTGGCGATGGCTTCGCGGTGCCGCGGCATATACCGTGCCGTGAAGAAGCCGATGCCAATCAGGATGATCACTACCGCAAAGCCCTGTAAGACTCCCTGCATCAGGCCTCCAAGCCGCCAACGCCCGACTGTGTTTCCGCACTGCGCTGCGGCACACCGAGGGGGACGGCGGATGCCTTCGTCCGATTCAGGCATCCACCGCCCCCTGGGCAATGTGTGTTTTGTACTTGCTCTATTGCGCTAGCGCACCAGGGCAGGGCTCTTGGAATCAAAAGTCCAACCTGGAATCAGGTATTGCATGGAGACCGCGTCATCACGCGAACCCAAGCCATGTTCCTTGTACAGCTCGTGCGCCTCGTTGACCCGGTCCATGTTCAGCGTGACGCCCAGGCCGGCGGCTTCTGGAACCTTTACTTCACCGTCCACGATCTGTGGAGCGTTCTGCGTCAGATCCTGGCCGTCCTGCCAAATCCAGTGGGTATCCAAGGCGGTGATCTCGCCTGGAGCGGCGGCGCCTACCTGGGTGAACATGGCCAGCGAAATATCGAAGTGGTTATTCGAGTGCGAGCCCCAGGTGAGGCCGAACTCGTTGCACAGCTGGGCCACACGCACCGAGCCGGACATGGTCCAGAAGTGCGGGTCGGCCAGCGGGATATCGACGGCGTTGGTGCGCACCGCGTGAGCCATTTCGCGCCAATCGGTGGCGATCATGTTGGTTGCGGTCTGCAGCCCGGTGGCCCGGCGGAATTCGCTCATGACCTCGCGGCCGGAGAATCGCCCTTCGGGGCCACACGGGTCCTCTGCGTAGGCGACAATGCCCTTCATGCGCTTGCCCAAGCGGATTGCGTCCTCAAGCAGCCAGCCGCCATTGGGGTCCAGGGTGATCCGGGCCTCGGGGAAGCGCTGCTTCAAGGCGGTGACCGCATCAACTTCCAGGTCGCCCGCTTGCACTCCGCCCTTGAGCTTGAAGTCCTTGAACCCGTAGCGGGCCTGTGCGGCTTCGGCCAGGCGAACCACACCTTCAGGGGTCATGGCTTCTTCGCGGCGTACGCGTTCCCAGTCATCTGCACCTTGCGGTTCTCGCAGGTAAGGCAGGTCCGTGGTATCCGGGTTGCCGACGTAGAAGAGGTAACCGAGCATCGGTACCGACTCGCGCTGCTGGCCATCGCCCAGCAACTCGGCCACCGGCACGCCCAGGAATTGCCCGTGCAGGTCTAGGAGCGCGGATTCCAGGGCGGTGACGGCGTGCACTGTGGTGCGCAGATCAAAAGTCTGCGCGCCTCGACCGCCCGCATCGCGGTCAGCGAAACGGGAGGACACCTTGCGCAGCAGCGAACGGTAGGTCGCTACCGGAGCGCCGGAAATCAGCGCCCCTGCTTCTTCAATGGTTGAACGAATTGCTTCGCCGCCTGGCACCTCGCCGAGGCCGGTACGGCCGTCGGAATCGGTGACGATGGCGATGTTCCGGGTGAAGAACGGCCCATGGGCGCCGGAAAGGTTCAGCAGCATGGAGTCATGGCCGGCAACCGGGATGACCTTGACCGAAACAATGGTTGGGTTACTCATGCGCTTACTCTCCTGCAACGGTCATGGTGCCGTCGACCAGACGGTTCAGGTTCCACTCATTGGCCTGCGCGATTGGCTTGGGCAGCAGGGCCTCGGGGAAATTCTGGTAGGCGACCGGACGCAGGAAGCGCTCGATGGCCAACGATCCGACAGAGGTAGTCTGCGGAGCCGACGTTGCCGGGAACGGGCCGCCGTGGACCATTGCGTGGCCCACCTCGACGCCCGTTGGCCAGCCGTTGAGCAGGATGCGTCCAACCTTCAGCTCCAGGGTCGGGATGATTCCCGCGGCCTGCGCGTAGTCGGCTTCGGTCAGCTGCAGCGTAGCGGTCAACTGGCCTTCCAGCTTGGACAGCGCCGAGTCGAGTTCTTCCACGGACTCGTAGCGGATCACCAGCGAGGCGGCGCCGAAAATCTCGTCTTGCAGCACCGGGTTCTCGTTGAGCTGCTGGACACCGGAGGCGAAGACTCGTGGCGCAGGAGCGTTCTCGGTGGAGCCTTCGGCGCCCTGGCCAACCAGTTCAACACCTTCCTGCGCGCCAAGTGCCTCGACACCTGCAACCCACGAGGAGTAGATGCCAGCGGTCAGCATGGTCTGCCCGCTGTGGGATGGAGCGTTGCCGGAAATGGCTGCCACAAAGGCGTCGCCTGCCCCGCCAGCCGGAACAAAGACCAGTCCCGGTGCGGTGCACAGCTGGCCGGAGGAACCGGTCAGCGATCCCAGATAGGCCTTGGCCTGCGCCTCGGGATCTGCCAAGGCGCCTTCAAAGAAGATCACCGGGTTGATCGAGGACATCTCGGCGTAGACCGGGATCGGCTCTGGGCGCTTGGCCGCGGTTTCCATCAGTGCCACGCCGCCGGAGCGCGATCCGGTGAAGCCAACGGCCTTGATCACCGGGTCGGAAACCAGTGCCTGGCCGATTGACGCGCCTGGGCCGTAGACCAGGGAGAAGACTCCTGGGTGCAGGTCGAATTCCTCGATGGCCTTGGTGATGGCCGAACCGACAATTTCACTGGTGCCCGGGTGGGCGTTGTGGGCCTTGAAAACTACTGGGCAGCCGGCCGCCAGTGCCGAGGCGGTATCGCCGCCGGCGGTGGAGAAAGCCAGCGGGAAGTTCGAGGCGCCGAAGACCGCAACCGGTCCCATCGGCACCTTGCGCTGGCGGATATCCATGCGTGGCAGCGGGCTGCGCTCTGGCAGGGCTGGATCGATGCGGGCGCCGTGGAAGTCGCCAGTGCGGACCACGTTTGCGAACAGGCGCAGCTGTCCGGCGGTGCGGGCGGTTTCGCCGTTGAGGCGGGCCTCGGGAAGGCCGGTTTCGGCCATGGCGCGGGCTACCAGCTCCTCGCGCACGGCTTCGATATTTGCTGCGATGGCGTCGAGGAAATCGGCGTGCTTGGCCGGTTCCAGGGCGCGGAACGAGGTGAAAGCCTCCGCGGCAGCGGCCGTGGCGATTTTCAGCTGGGCTTCGTCAATCAGGCTGTAGGCGGGTTCCAATGGCTGGTTGGTTGCCGGGTTGTAGCCGTGAACTTCGCGTCCGTTGCCCGCAGTGCGCACGCCTGCGAGGATGGACTGGCCGGTCAGGTTCTGGTTGATGCTAGTCAAAGGTGCTCCCTGGTCAACAGATGAAAAGATTTGTCGTGAACTGCGCAGTTACAGGCTGGCGCCGGCAGGAACAATGCCTGCCGTCTTGATGAGGGTGGACAGATCCGCCAGGTCCTGGTCGGACATGTCCTGCAATGGGGTGCGCACCGAACCGCAGTCGCGGCCGATAGCCTTCATGCCGCCCTTGACGATGGACACGCCGTAGCCCTTCACGCGGTCGCGGATATCCAGGTATGGCAAGACGAAGCGGTTGAGCTTCTCGTTCACGGCCACGCGGTCCAGGTTGCGCACGTCCTTGTAGAAGTCCAGTGCGAATTCTGGAACGAAGTTGTACATGGCGGAGGAGTAGGTGCTCATGCCCAGCTGCAGCAGCGGCAGGGCAAAGGTTTCCGCGGTGGGCAGGCCGCCCAGGTAGAACAGGCGGTCGCCGTTCTTGGCGTACATCTTGGTGTTGTGCTCAATGTCGCCAATGGCGTCCTTGAAGCCGATGAAGTTCTCGTGGTTCTCGGCCAGGCGTGCCACGGTGTCCGGGGAGTAGATGGCGTTGGCGCGGTTGTAGACGATGATGCCGACCTTGGTGGACTTGGCGATGGCCGAAACGTGCTGGTACAGGCCCTCCTGGTCATTTTCGGTCAGGTATGGAGGCAAGAGCAACAGGCCCTCTGCGCCTACTTCCTCGGCGTTCTGTGCCTGCTCGATGGCCTGGCGGGTCGAGCTGCCAGCCGAAGCCAGCACTGGAACGCGATCGCCGGCTTCTTCGACAGCCATGCGCACGACGTTCTTGGATTCCTCGGTGGTCAGCGAGAAGCCCTCGCCGGTGCCGCCAGCTGCAAAGAGGCCGGCGACGTTGAAGCTTGACTGCCAGTCCAGGTGCTTTCGGTAGGTGGCCTCGTCGACCTGCAAGTTAGCATCAAAGGCGGTCACCGGAAATGAAAGCAGTCCGTCTTTGAGCTTGTTGGCAAGTTCAGCTGGGGTGTACTTAGTCATGGCAAGTCCTTTGCTTGATCCGCAGGTCCAAAGACGGGTAGCGCGGAGGAGTATGTGATCGGAAGCTAATTCCTGTTAACTCAAGACTAGGAAAAGGATTTATGCCTGTCCAAGGCCTAATTTGTATTGATTGATACCTTCACGGCATAAGAGGTGCCGCAGCTGGCTAATGCGCAGGTGACCTGCGCAAAATCGGCGAGTTTTCTAGTTCAGTGGATCGGAGTTGATGATCTGCAGCATGCGCGCCAGGGCTGGGTTGCGCGATTCGCGATTCCAGATGGCATGCAGCTCCACGGGATGCTCCGTCGGGCTGATCAGCCGCAGGTAGGACACGCCCTGGACGCCGAGCACCTTGGCGCTTTCGGGCACAAAGGCAATGCCGCGCCCTGCGGCAACCAGCGAGATCATGGTCAGGATCTGGCTGACGGTATGGCGCACGTTCTTGTGCTCGATCTCGATCTGGCGGACCACCAGGTCGTAGAAGTAGCGGGCCTTGGTGGGCGAGTGCATGATCAGCGGCTCATCGGCCAGGTCCTCTGCGGTCAGGTCGCGCTGCAGCCGGGCCAGCCGGTGGCTGGAAGGCACCGCGACAAACAGCCCCTCGGAGAGCAGCAGGGTGGAACCGAAGAGCTTTTCGTCGAACGGCGGACGGGCCAGGCCCAAGTCCAGGTCGCCATCGAGCAAGGCGGTGACCTGTTCGCTGGTGACCAGTTCGGTCAACTCCAGATGCACGTTGGGCATCTTGACCGCGATTTCTTCCAGCAATGAGCCGAGCATCGAGAAGCCGGTGGCAGCGGTGAAGCCGATGCGCAGGGCGCCAAGCTGGCCACTGGCAATGCGACGGGCGCTCTCCGGTGCCCGCTCGGCGGCAATGACCAGCCGCCGGGCCTCGGAAAGGAAGGCTTCGCCAGCGGCGGTGAGGGCGACGCGGCGATTGTCGCGCTCAAGCAGTTCAACGCCGACGATCCGTTCGAGCTTCTGGATCTGGCGGCTCAACGGGGGTTGGGTTATCTGCAGGCGCTCGGCGGCCCGGCCGAAATGCAGCTCTTCGGCGACAGCGACAAAGCTGCGAGCCTGGTCTAGGGTAAACAAGTTTTACCTTCCGGGTATCATGCCATGCGGATAGGGTCTTGGACATGTATCGTAACTCGTTTCTACTCTTGTCTAGTACTCGTGTCAGTGAGGTGGTTCACACACCCCCATGACATGAACTACACCGCACTCGATTACCCAGGAGACATTCTCATGAAGACTCGCACTTTCCGCCGGACGCTGTGGTCCGTATCGGCTGCTGCCGTGGCCCTGTCCCTCACCGCCTGCGGCGGCAACGTTGGCGGCAGCTCCAGCGAAGGCGAATTCCCCAACGGACCGGTGACCTTTAATGTCGGTGCCGCCCCAGGCGGATCCACCGACCTCATTGCCCGCGCGCTGGCCGACGGAATGGCCGATGAGCTCGGCGTCGCAGTTCCGGCCGTGAACAAGCCCGGTGCCAATGGAGGCCTGGTCACCAAGGAAGTTGCCGAGATGACTCCGGACGGCCAGAACCTGGTCATGCTGAACGCCTCGCTGTTTACGATTACTCCACTGGCGGTATCGGACGATGAAGCCATGAGCATTGACGATGTTGACGTGCTCGCCGGCCTCTCCCAGGACGATTACGTCATGATCGCCAGCAAGAAGTCCGGCATCAAATCCTTCGAGGACGTTGCCAAGAGCGAGAAGAAGCTGTCATTCGGCACCACCGGCGTAGGCACCGGCTCGCAGCTGGCACAGGAAGTCATCCTGGCCCAGGCCGATGCCGAGGGCACCACCGTTCCATTCGACTCGGGCTCGCCGGCCCTGACCGCGGTGATGGGCGACCAGGTCCAGATTTCCACCGTGCAGCTGGGCGAGGCCAAGCCGCAGATTGATGCCGGCACCGTGGTGCCGCTGGTGGTCTTCTCGACCGAGCGCAATGACTTCCTCCCGGACGTGCCAACCGCCACCGAACTCGGTTATGACGTTCCTGTCTCCCAGTTCCGCGCAGTCGGCGTGCCAAAGGGCCTGGACGATTCGGTCAAGGAGAAGCTGACCAGCGCCATCGAGGCAGCAACCCAGGCCGACGCCTACAAGGAGTTCAACAAGAACAACTTGCTGACCCCGCATGAGATCTCGGGCGAGGAAGTCGTGTCCGAGTGGACCGAGCTGGCCGCGAAGTACAAGAAGCTGACCGAGGACGAGGGCATCTCCCTGGTGTCGGGCCAGTAGTCTCCGCACTGTTTCACGAGCACGCGCGAGAACAATTTAAGGTAGACACCCATGCAAAAGCACAAAGAAGCGCCTGAAGCGCCGGAGCCGGATGCCGATACCGAGCTCGATGCCGCGACCCCGGAGGAACTGGCTGAACTCTGGGAGGCCGAAGCGCCTCCCAAGTCAGGGCCAATCGCAAATGCGGCCTCGAGCCTGGTCGTTCTGGCCTTGGCGGTGGCAGGAGTCATCCTGTCCATCGGCTTGGATCTGGGAACTCCGCAGACGCCAAAAGCCGGCATGTGGCCGTTCATCGTCAGCATCATTATTGGCGTCATGGCCTTGGTGCAGCTCCTGGTGGGGCGCAGGGGCGGCAAAGACGGCGAAAAATTCAGCAGCTACAGCTGGTTCCCGCTGATCGGGTTCGCCACGCTGATTCTGCTGGTGATCCTCATGCCAGTCATTGGCTTCGAAGTGCCAGCGCTGCTATTGAGCTTCGTATGGATGAGGTGGCTGGGCGGCGAACGCTGGCGCTCAGCCACGCTCTACTCACTGATTGTCGTAGTGATTTTCTACCTCATCTTCATTGTCGCCTTGGGCACCAGCATTCCGCACTTGATCTAGCGACGGAAGAATAAGGACAAACCATGGACTTCTTTGGACCAGTTCTGGACGGTTTTGGAACCGTTCTGGATCCCACCAACCTTCTCTATTGCCTGGTCGGTGTTGTCATCGGCATGCTGGTCGGCGTGCTTCCGGGCCTGGGCCCAGCGGCAACAATCGCCATTCTGCTCCCGCTGACCTATGGCATTGAGCCGGTCACGGCCATCATCATGCTGGCCGGCATTTTCTACGGTGCCCAGTACGGTGGCACCATAACCTCGGTGCTGCTGCGGCTGCCGGGTGAGGCCAGCTCGGTAGTAACGGTCTTCGACGGCTATGTCATGGCCAAGCAGGGGCGCGCCGGGACTGCCCTGGGCATTGCAGCCATCGGCTCATTTGCCGGTGCGACGGTCTCCATCATCGGCCTGACCTTCTTGGCTCCGCTGGTGGCCAGCTTCGCGCTGGACTTCGGCCCGCCGGAATATGCGGCGCTGGCGCTGCTGGGCATCTTGCTGGTGGCCACGATCTCCGGATCCTCCAAGAACAAGGCCATCATTGCCGCCGCGGTGGGCCTGCTTCTTGCCACGGTCGGACGCGACATCTTCACCGGAGCCGAGCGCTTTACCTTCGGCAACCTGTCGCTGGCTGACGGCATTGACTTCGCGCCGCTGGCCATGGGCTTGTTCGGCATTGGCGAGATCCTCTACAACCTTGAAGACCGCCACCGTGCTGCCAGCGCGCCGGTCAAGGTCAAGCGTGTTTGGCCTTCGGGCAAGGACATCAAGCAGGCTGCCCCGGCGATGGGCCGCGGGTCGGTGCTCGGCTTCCTGTTGGGCATCCTTCCCGGCGGAGGTGCCACGATTTCATCGCTGGTGTCCTACGCCGTGGAGAAGAAGACCGCCAAGGATCCATCCCGCTTCGGCCGGGGCGCCATTGAGGGCGTTGCCGGTCCGGAAACGGCTAACAACGCCGCGGCCACCAGCTCGTTCATCCCGCTGCTGACCTTGGGCATCCCCGCCAACGGAACCATGGCGATCATCTTCGGTGCGTTGCTGATTCAGGGAATCACCCCGGGTCCGCAGCTGATCGGCGAAGATCCCGAACTGTTCTGGGGCGTCGTGAACTCCATGTACATCGGCAACATCCTCTTGCTCATGATGTCCATCCCGCTGGTCGGCGTTTTCATCCGCATCCTGCGCATCCGAGCTGCGATTCTTGCCCCGATTACTGCGCTGATCACGATGCTCGGTGCCTACACCATCCGCAACTCGATCTTCGATGTACTTATGGTCGTCGTCTTCGGAGCATTGGGCTACCTGATGAAAAAGTTCGGCTTCGAACCTGGCCCGCTGGTGCTGGCTTTCGTCCTGGGAGGCCTGCTGGAATCGAATCTGCGCCGCTCGCTGCTGGTGCTGGAAGGTGATCTGGGCGGCTTCCTGACTCGACCGATTTCGGCCACGCTGCTCGTGGTATTCGTTTTCGTTGCCCTCTGGCCGATTGCCAAGGGCGCCATCGACAAGAACAAGAAGAAGCCGCTAGTGGCACAGATAGCGACCGAAAAGGAAAAAGTATGAGCATCATCGTCGGATACGTTCCCACCCCGGTAGGCAAGGCCGCCCTGGCCGCCGCCATCGCTGAGGCCAAGCTTCGCAATGAGGAGCTGCTGATCGTCAACTCCTCGCGTGAAGGCGCATTGGTGGACAAGAACACCGCGTCCATGGACGACTGGAACGAAGTGGATGCCGCGGTCGCCGCCGCCGGCATTCAAAGCCAGATCATCGAGTCCACGTACCGTGATGATTTGACCGAGGAGTTCCTGCGCATCGCCTCCGAGCAGGATGTCTCGCTGATCGTGATCGGACTGCGCCACCGAACCCAGGTGGGCAAGTTCATCATGGGCTCTCATGCCCAGCGCATCTTGCTGCAGGCCGATCGCCCTGTGCTGGCCGTGAAGGCGTCCAGCTAGCCTCAGGCGCTCCAAAGGCCCGCTGCTGGGCACCGGAAACGGTACCCAGCAGCGGGCCTTTGCCATGCCCAAAAGGAATGGTGCTGGCCGCCAAGGCTCATCGAACATCGGAGAGCGGCCGGGCCAGGAGGCTGTGGACCGGTGTGCAACGACGCGCCAGGGGTGAACTATCTCACACTGGCTGCATGAAGCCACTCATTCCCGGGGGCGCGCGAGGTGTGAATGTGGCGCAAAACAACAGATAGTTCCGGGGATTGTGACCTGTAACCCCTTTGCTGTGCGCAAGAGTCATGCTGGATGGGTATCGCTGCATGCCTGTGCGGTCTTGGACGAGGCACTTGTGGCATGGATAACGTGATTGCTGGCACAAATCCGCAAGCGGTGTCTCGTGGGTCGAGAAGACCGAGATAAGTGCCCGATTGCCAATTCAGGCACCACAAATTTTGCAAGAAGATCGGAGCGCCTACATATGCCTATGGTCATTGTCGGGCTGTCAGTCGTCGTACTGCTTGTCCTCATGATGAAGTTCAAGCTCAACGGGTTCATCTCCCTGCTGCTCGTCTCAGCGCTGGTGGCCTTATGGGCTGTTGCCACCGGCAACTTTTCTGTCGACGGGGAGAGCGCCGGACTGGCGCAGATCCCGGAAGTCATCAAGGACGGCATTGGCGGCCAGCTTGGCGGAACTGCTGTAGTGGTCGGCCTTGGCGCCATGATCGGCCGTGTTATGGGCGACGCCGGTGCCGCCCAGCGCATCGCCAACAAGATCCTGGGTGTCTTTGGCGCCAAGGGCGTTCAGTGGGCCATGATCGTCGCATCGATGCTGATCGGCGTGACCATGTTCTACGAGGTTGCCTTCGTGATCCTGGTTCCAGTGGCTTTCACCCTGGTGCGCGCCACCAAGGTGAACCTGCTGTGGGTGGGCCTTCCGATGTCCATCTCGCTGTCCACCATGCACTCGTTCCTGCCGCCGCACCCGGGCCCGACGGCTGTCGCCGGGCTGTATGACGCCTCGGTGGGCATGACCCTGGCCTACGGGCTGATGATTGCCGTTCCAGCCGGCGCCTTGATGGCAATGCTCTGGCCGCGCCTGCCGTTCGTGCGCAAGCTCGACCCCAAGATTCCCGGCGGCCTGTTGTCCGACAAGGAATTCGAGGACAAGGACTTGCCATCGGGGTTCATGTCCTTCTTCGTGGCACTGCTGCCTGTCATCCTGATCGCGGGCTCCGAGCTCATCCTCATGGCCATCGGCGAGGGCGACGACGCCTGGCACCACGTCTTGAAGATGTTCGGCTCTCCTGAGATCTCCCTGCTGATCGCGCTGATCGTTGCCACCATCGCCTTCGGTCCGGCGCAAGGCCGCACTATGGCGCAGGTGGGAAAGTCCATGAGCGAAGGCGCTCGTGCAATGGCCATGATCATTCTGGTAATCGGTGCCGGTGGTGCTTTCAAGCAGGTGCTGGTTTCCGCGGGCATCGCCGACTATATCGCCCATCACGCCAACAACTGGGATCTGAACCCGATCATCCTTGCCTGGCTGATCGCAGCCATCCTGCGCATCGCGCTGGGGTCGGCGACCGTTGCAGTATCCACCGCGGCAGGCATCGCGGCCCCGATTGTTGCGGCAACCGGTGCCTCGCCCGAGCTCATGGTGCTGGCTACAGCCTGCGGCTCCCTGGCCTTCAGCCACGTGAATGACCCGGGCTTCTGGATGTTCAAGGAATACTTCAGCCTGAACGTCGGCCAGGCCATCGCGGTGCGCACCACGTACACCACGGTACTGGCGGTTCTCGGCCTGCTCGGCGTGCTGTTGCTGAGCACCTTCATCGGCTAGTCTCCAGCAGCCACGACAAAGACCCCAGGGCAGATGCACTGGGGTCTTTGTCGTGCGTTCCTGCAGTGGATCCCTGCTGGTCGAAAAATTGGGAGGGGGAAGGCGCCTTGGGTTCGCGTCCCGAGAAAGGAAGGCGTCGCCGAGTGCCAATTGTCCACTGGTCGCCGGAACATCAACAGCCATGCCGACTGTCTCATATTCACCGCGGCGCGGGGAAAATTCCTTGCGCTCTGGATGCTCGATTGAGGGTACCCGCCTTCGTGGCGAGTGGGAAGTGGCAGCTGCGCTTCTGCGGAAGAGCGGCCGTGATCGGGTGCCGACCCGTTGTACCAGCAGTTCATATCAGTGATATGAAAAATCTATTGCACTGATACGAAACCGGTGTTATCGTTGTTATGTGGAAACGAGAACAGTGATAATCAATAGTGCTGAACGACTTCTGGCTGAATCTGCCACGGGCGACATCTCCACCCGGGCAGTCTGCGAAGCCGCCGGGG
>Ga0160443_100232_pt1 | contig 60924 bp, 61 predicted proteins | sample HID1972I_E1MG_FD_108244 | JGI IMG/M metagenome (GOLD analysis project Ga0160443, IMG submission 108244) | Enriched pill bug-associated microbial communities from UW Madison campus, WI, USA - HID1972I_E1 MG | ecosystem: Host-associated > Arthropoda: Insects > Digestive system > Unclassified ... | reverse complement strand
TTAAAGAAGCTGCAGAAGCTTATGAAGTTTTGAGCGATGGAAACAAAAGAGCGCAATATGACCGGTTTGGTCATGCGGGTGTTTCAGGAGCTGCCGGTGGCGGACAAGGCGGCGGTTTTGGCGGCGGAATGCGCATGGAAGATATTTTCAGCAATTTCGGCGATGTATTTGGCGATGAAGGTTTTGGCAGTTTCTTTGGAGGTGGTCAGCGCAGTGGCGGTGGCAGGGGAAGAGGTTCAAGGGGATCCAACCTTCGGGTGAAATTAAAACTGAACTATGCCGAAATCGCAAACGGCGCATCAAAAAAGATAAAAGTAAAAAAATACATCGCCTGTGATACCTGTGGCGGTAGTGGAGCGAAGGACAGTAATTCCGTTCAGACTTGTAATCATTGTCATGGAACCGGCCAGGTGCGCAAAATTGCCAATACCTTTTTAGGTCAAATGCAAACTGTTGCTACATGTCCTAACTGTCAGGGTGAAGGGAAAATAGTAACTGCCAAATGTAACGCATGTAAAGGTGAGGGCAGGGTATATGGTGAAGAAACAATCCATATTGATGTTCCGGCCGGTGTTCAGGAAGGCATGCAATTGAGCATGAGCGGAAAAGGAAATATGGGCGAACGAGGCGGCACGCCAGGAGATTTATTGATTTTGATAGAAGAAGAAAAGCATCCTGAATTAGTCCGCGACGGCATAGATGTACATTTCGTTTTACACCTCACTTTCCCGGAAGTAGTGTTGGGGACGCAGGTTGAAGTAACGACAATCGACGGAAAAGCCAAGATTAAAATTCCCGCAGGAACGCAAGGTGGTAAAATTTTCAGGTTGAAAGGAAAAGGCTTTCCCGAAATAAATGGATATCAAAGAGGTGATCAACTGGTTCAGGTTAAAGTCTGGACACCTCAAATGCTGAGTGACGAAGAACAAAATGCAATCGAGTCTTTGAAAGATTCACTGAATTTCCAACCCAGTGAGGAGGTTAAAAAAGAAAAGAGTTTTTTTGAAAAAATAAAAGATGTTTTTAATTAAAGGATAGCACAAAAACAAGCGGCAGACTTTTAAATCCGCCGCTTGTTTTTGTTAGTCTAAATACTTAGATGACAATAAATTACCCTGATTTTTAAACCAAAATTGCAATTGATTATGATACAGCGAAATTTTTAAAAATAATGGTGTATTATTTGGTTGCAATTGAATAAAATTATTACCTTTGCAATCCATTTAAAAATGGAGGTAGTAGCTCAGTTGGTTAGAGCGTCGGATTGTGGTTCCGAAGGTCGGGGGTTCGAGACCCCTCTTCCTCCCAGATTTTTGAAGCGCATTGGTTTAATACCATTGCGCTTTTTTAGTTGTAAAGCATATCAAGATTATTTTTCTCCAATTTATACTCTCTTCCCAATAGTTATTTTATTAATCTAATTCACAATGGCTTTGTGTACTTTGTGAAGGCTTTTGTGTACTTTGTGGTTAAGAAAAGAGCTTTTTGATAAGCAAATTAATGACATGTATTGGAATTGGTCTCAGTTGCGTATTTCAGACAATTTGAAACTATCAGTAAAGAAATCCAAAAAGCCACAACGGTATTTTATCTCCAAAGCCATATTCTATGTTGTCCGCTGCAATGTAGGTTTCCTTCTTATCTTTAATTTGTTTATTGGTTTTGTTTTTTTCTCCAATTTCAATAGTAATCTCCTCATTGATTAAAAAGTCCCCTTGTTCTGTATATAATAGATTATGCGCATATCCGACTTGATTTGCAAAGAAAGTTTCTCGTCTATTTGCTGGGTTGGCATTCTGATTTGCAAGCACGAAAATAAGGTTCGTATTATTCAGGTAAATTTTGGCAGGTTTTTGCAATTTCGAAATACCCTTGGCATTTCGAAACAAATTTCGGGTTAATTCTATCTCTTCCAAATAAAACAAATAGGAAAGTAAAGTTGCCCTATTAATTCCAATCCGTTCACTCAATTTGCTTACATTGGGCATAAAAGGAACAGATTCGGCAATAATCATGAGTAATTGTTTTAATTTATTGACATATCCAATTTCTATATTCCTTAATAATGGCAATTCAATTTCCATTATCATATTAATTACCTGTCCGACTCGAAGTTCGTATAAATCCTGTTGTTCTTGATAATAAGGGTAATATCCTTGTTTCAAATAAGATTCAAAGTACTGGAATGGCTTGACTTGTTTATTAATTAAAGCGGATTCTGCTAAATGATTTTTTAAAATTTGGTTTAGGGAAAGCTTTTCAAATGTCTTACCGGTTTCTACGCTCAAGTATTCCCGAAAGGAAAATCCCTGCAAATTGTAAATTACAGCCCTTCTGCTCAAGTCTGCTCCGGAATCTATAATTTCCAATAAGGAAGAACCTGTAAAAACTATATTTAAAAATGGATAAAGGTCATATATGTTCTTTAGCTCTTGTTTCCATCCTTCATATTTATGCACTTCATCCAAAAATAGGAATTTGCCTCCTTTCTGTACAAATTCAGAAGTCAGATCCAGTAATTTGTTATTATTGAACCAGATATCATCTAAACTAACATAGAGTGTCAATAATGTAGTTTTCCCTACACCTCTTGAGCCCTTCAGGCCTATTAACCTTGCCTCCCAATTAATTTCGTTTATTTTGTCTCTAACGAAAGCTAAAGGGACATGAATGCAATTTTTGTTTTAATTTTGAGCGAATAATTATTTTTAGAAATGAGCAATAACAAACGCGTAATTAAAGCGCCAACGGGAACACAACTCAGTTGTAAAAACTGGATTTCTGAAGCGGCTTACAGGATGATTCAAAATAACCTTGACCCCGAAGTGGCGGAACGCCCGGAAGATTTGGTGGTATATGGCGGAAACGGGAAAGCGGCAAGGAATTGGGAAAGTTTTGATAAGATACTGGAGTGCCTCCGTAATCTGGAAGAAGACGAGACACTGATGGTGCAAAGCGGGAAACCGGTAGGCGTTTTGCGTTCACATAAAAATGCACCCAGAGTGTTAATCGCAAACTCAAACCTTGTAGGAAAGTGGGCCAATTGGGAACATTTCAGGGAATTGGAAGCCAAAGGTTTGATGATGTATGGTCAAATGACTGCCGGAAGCTGGATATATATTGGTTCTCAGGGTATCGTTCAGGGAACTTACGAAACTTACCTTTCCTTGGCACACAAGCATTTTGGAAAAGGAAGTTTGAAAGGCAAGCTGAATGTGACGGCGGGTTTAGGCGGAATGGGTGGCGCTCAACCATTGGCCATCACGATGAATGAAGGTGTCGCACTTGTTGCCGAAATGGAAGAATGGCGTATTTTAAAAAGGATAGAAACTAAATATTTAGATAAGTGGACAAAAAATATTGATGAAGCCATTGACTGGTCTTTAGCCGCAAAAAGCAATGGCGAAGCTGTTTCCATCGGTGTATGCTGTAATGTGGTGAATTTATTACAAAGATTAATCGAAAGGAATATCGTTCCTGATACCTTAACGGATCAAACTTCCGCACATGATGAATTGATTGGTTATTTCCCCGAAAATTTATCCGTAGAAGCCGCAAATGCTTTAAGGCAGGACAATCCGGAAGAATACAAAAAACTGTCTTTGGATACGATGGCGCATCATGTCCGTCTGATGTTGATGTTGCAAAAAATGGGTGCCATCACTTTTGATTATGGAAACAACTTAAGAGGTCAGGCCAAAGACAAACGAAATGTAGAAAATGCATTTGATTTCCCAGGATTCGTACCAGCATATATCCGTCCTTTGTTTTGCGAAGGAAAAGGTCCTTTCCGTTGGGTGGCATTAAGCGGCGATCCGCAAGATATTTATACCACGGATCGGGAATTGGCCAGATTATTTCCTGAAAACAAAGGTTTGCTCCGTTGGTTGGAATTGGCAAAAGACAAAATTGCTTTCCAGGGATTGCCCGCCCGGATTTGTTGGCTGGGGATGGGTGAACGGGAAAAAGCGGGATTGGCATTCAACGAACTTGTGAGAACCGGAAAAGTAAAAGCTCCAATCGTTATTGGCCGTGATCATTTGGACAGTGGATCGGTAGCATCTCCCAACCGTGAAACAGAAGCCATGAAAGACGGTAGCGATGCTGTTGCTGATTGGCCAATTTTAAATGCATTGATCAATACTGCCGGTGGTGCAAGCTGGGTAAGTTTCCATCATGGCGGTGGAGTAGGGATGGGTTATTCCCTGCACGCCGGAATGGTAATCGTAGCCGATGGAACCGATGATGCCGAAGAAAGGTTAAAGCGCGTATTGCACAACGATCCGGCAATGGGCGTGATCAGACATGCGGATGCGGGTTATGAAGAAGCAATTGAATGTGCCAATGATTTTGATTTGAATATCTGGTAGTTTCAGAAGAATAAGGATAAAAAGAGCGATTTGTACATTACAAATCGCTCTTTTTAGTCGTAAGTCATAAGTCATAAGTCATAAGTCTAAAATCTCATGTCTCATGTCTCAAATCTCATGTCTCAAATCTAATGTCTAAAATGCCTCATGCCCGTAACCACCAATGCCATGCCATTTGCTTTACAAAAAGCGGTGGTGTCTTTATCACGGATAGAACCGCCGGGTTGGATTACGGCACGGACTCCTTCTTCAAATGCCATTTTCACACAATCATCGAAGGGGAAAAATGCATCCGAAGCCATTACCGAATTGCTTAAATCAAAATCAAAGCTTTTCGCTTTTTCAATCGCATGGCGCAATGCATCCACCCGGCTTGTTTGACCACATCCTTTTCCTAAAAGCTGTTTATTTTTAACGATGGCAATTGCATTGGATTTCAGATGTTTGCATACCAAATTCCCGAAAATCATATCCTCTTTTTGCGCTTCTGTGGCTGGTTGTGCGCCTTCCTCTTTCCAGTCAATGAAATTACCTTCATCTTTTTGTTGGGTCAAAACGCCGTTCAATACATTCCTGAACATCGTTTTGGAGATTTCCGTTTCTTTTAGAACCAACAGGTTCCTGTTTTTTTTACTTTTTAGGATGTTTAATGCCGGCTCAGAATAAGAAGGAGCGATTAATATCTCAAAAAATAATTCATTGATTTTTTCTGCCGTTGCCTCGTCAATTTCTTTGTTGGCAATCAAAACACCACCAAAGGCACTTTCCGGATCGCCTGCCAATGCGGCATCCCAGGCTTCGGATAAGGTTTTTCTTTGCGCAATGCCACAAACATTCGTGTGTTTGATGATTGCAAAAACAGCATTGTCAAATTCCTGGAAATCCTGGATGAGTTCTACCGCGGCATTGGCATCCACTAAATTATTATAAGAAAGTTCCTTGCCGTTTAATTTTTCAAATACTTCCGTCAGGTCGCCATAGAAAACACCTTCCTGATGTGGGTTTTCGCCATATCTCAAGATGTTTTTTTGTTGAAAATTAGGAATAATCTGACCATTAAAATAATTATTGATGGCAATGTCATAATTCATGACCACAAAAAACGCTTTTGCGGCAAATGCTTTTCTTTGCTCTAATGTCGTATTGCCATTTTGTTCCTGCAAAAGGGTAGTCAGTTGCCCGTAATCCGCTTTGTCGGAAACCACCATTACATCTTTGTGGTTTTTTGCGGCTGCACGAATCATGGTTGGTCCGCCGATATCAATTTTTTCGGTAATCAATTTTTCGTCGGAAGTAGTCTTTAAAGTTTCTTCAAAAGGATACAAATCAACAATGACCAAATCAATTTCAGGGATTTCATATTCGGCCATTTCTTTCATATCCTGATCTAAATCACGACGACCTAAAATACCACCAAAAACTTTGGGATGCAATGTCTTTACACGACCGCCCAAAATGGAAGGATAAGTGGTTATGTTTTCTACAGGGATACATTCAATCCCTTGATCTTCAATGAATTTTTGTGTTCCGCCCGTGGAATAAATGGTGATATTTTGTTTTTGCAATTCTTTTACCAGCGGTGCCAGGCCGTCTTTGTAAAATACAGAAATGAGTGCCGATTTGATTTGTTTTTGATCCATTGCTATTGAAAATTCATTTAAAAATTGCTGCGAAGTTCCTAAAAGGAAAGCAATAATGCAAAATTGCTTATTCTAAGTTATATTTGCGCTTTCTCCTTTAAATAGTTTTCATTGTGCAAGGCAAAATAATCAACGATCCGGTGTATGGTTTTATCAGGTTTCCCGAAAAGGAAATGATGCAAATCATAGACCATCCTTGGTTTCAAAGATTGCGCAGGATCAAGCAAATGGGCATCGCGCATTTTGTTTATCCTGGTGCCATGCATTCCCGTTTCCATCATTCCTTAGGTGCGGCACATTTGATGAGGACGGCATTGACCGAACTCAAATATAAAGATATAATCATTGAACATGCGGATTGCATGGCTGCACAAAAAGCGATTTTATTGCATGATATTGGCCACGGTCCTTTTTCGCATTCTTTGGAACATGCCCTAATTGAAGATATGTCGCATGAAGACATCTCAAGGATCATCATGCACAGGATGAATGATGAATTTGAAGGTTCTTTATCCTCCTCAATCGAAATTTTTGAAAATAAACACCCGCAATTATTTTTGCACCAATTGGTTTCCAGTCAATTGGATATGGATCGCATGGATTATCTGAACCGGGATAGTTTTTATACCGGCGTTTCTGAAGGCGTGATTGGCTACGATCGGATTTTGCATATGCTTACCGTAAAGGATAACGCTTTGGTTGTGGAAGAAAAGGGGATTCATTCCGTTGAAAAATTTATCATTGCAAGAAGATTGATGTACTGGCAGGTTTATCTGCACAAAACCGTTTTGGGTGCTGAGCAATTACTCATCAATATCATTAAAAGAGCCAAGGAACTAACCAAAAAAAATGAAGACCTGTTTGCGACACCTGCACTCAAATTCTTTTTGTATGAACAAATAACAAAACAGGATTTTCAACAAAATGAAAAATTGTTGCCGCTTTTTTGCCAATTGGACGATGATGATATTATGGCCAGCATAAAAGTTTGGGTAAATCATTCCGATAAAATTTTATCCACGCTTTGTAAAATGATAATTTACCGTCATTTATATAAAGTAAAATTGAGTACGCAATCATTGGAAAGTGAATTGGAAACATTAAAAACTGAGTTCAAAGAAAGATATACGGAAGAAGAATTACCTTATTTTTTATTTTCAGGGACAACAAGTAATGATACCTACAATCAACATGATGAACAAATAAAAATCCTCTTCAAATCTGGAGCAATCAAACCCGTTTCTGAGGTGGACAATGCTTTAATCAATGAACTGACTTCCTTGCTGGTTAAAAAATATTACATTTGTTATTTGATATGAATTCCCTCATCGAACAGAATGAAGCGGAGACATCCCTCTTTACGCTGTTGGGAGAGTTATCTCTTTTAAATATTTGTATGGCTTAATCATTTTCTTTTTTTGCGTTATCAGGTCTGTTTTTCTGTATAAATTTAGAGCTCACAGTAAAAAGTAGAGCGAAAAGAATGCATTCAAAAAAGGTGGTTATCATTATTTTGCCTGTGATAATATATGCATTGCTAAATGATATATGAATTATTATTCTTATGATGAAATACAATAATCCAATTTTTAAAATTTTTTTCATCTTATTTTTTACTTCAAATCTAAATGCGAAGATCCTTTAAAATATGATTATAAAAAAATATATTGGTGGATAAAATGATTTATTAGATCAAATTGCTATAAAGTTGTATTATACTTTAAACGGGATGAAAGTGTGTGTGTTTTCGCTAATCAAAATGCACTAAACTATGCGGCTTAAAATATAGTTGTTATTTTAATTTATAATGCGTAACCCTTAGGGCTTTGGCATTTTCACCACAATCTTTGGGTCTTAACTTCTCAAAAATAATTCAAATGCTCCAGAGGAGCCAAAATATGGGTAGTTATTGAATATAGGTAGTTGATTAGCTACAGAGTAGCGTAATATAAATTCTTAAACATGAAAATAGCATTGACAATATGTTCCGCTCCTATGGAGCTGTGTAATTCTAACCTTTTGTGCTATCAATGTTAAGCTCCTCTGGAGCAATAATGCGTTGACTGGGTATAAAACCAAATCTGTTTTATGATTTAAAACACTGCATTCCATATCTATATTTAGGAGTTACTTCAAACTATTGTCCTATCACGAATATAGTGACATGCAAAATATATTAAAATGCTGCTGTTGTTGTGTGTTTTCACCAACAACAAATTATGCACATGGCACGATACTAGATAAAAGTCTGCATTTTTCGATAATCAAAATGCACTAAACTATGCCGCTTAAAGTATAAAGAGCCATTCTAAACTTCCAAATTCAAACTCCTTAATTCCCGTCGGTGTCAACAAAACTAACTTCCCCGTTTCCTTAACTTCCTGAACGAAAGCTTCAAATTTTACTTTGGTATGAAGGTTGCGAAAATTCATGCAATGATCTTTTTTATATAAATTATCGTTGTACGCTTTTAAGATTTCATCTTTTTTCTTACTAGGTTCAGAAAGCAAACCATTTAAAATTCCTGTTCTCAAATCCTGAATGATTTCCAATAATTCAAAATTTCTCTCGGCTACTTTTTTTAAAGAAATCGCATTAATTAAATCTTCGGGAAAATCCGTTTGGTTTACATTTAACCCAATGCCTATTACGGCAAAATTCCATTTAGAACCCCGAAATGTGTTTTCAATTAAGATGCCTGCTGTCTTTTTGTCATTGATATAAATATCATTTGGCCATTTTATATTTACCTGACAGCTTTCAGGAAGGATCGTTTTCAGATATTGAATTATGGTCACTGCAACTGTCATACTCAACTGAAAGATGTGTTCCGGCTGAATTTCAGGTTGAACAATCAAGCTGAATTTTAAGTTGCCGGAATTGTCCTGCCAAGTTTTGCCTCTTTGTCCCTTACCTGAAGTTTGGTGTTTTGCCCACACGACATTTCCATGCTGTGCCATTCCGTCGTCAATAAGTTGCATGGCATAATTGTTGGTACTATCTAAAGTATCAAAATAATACAACCATTGCGGCATCGAATAAATTGATGATTGTGCCAAAAAGATTTAGTAATTTTGATGCAAATTAATTGAATAACAAGTTCAGAACAAAAATCATTGGAAAAAATATTGAATTCTTTAAAAAACAGACCCAAATCCCCCATTCGGATAAATCGAGACAATCCCCTTTTTCAAACCATAATCAAAGCAATTCAGGATAAAAATGGCGAACGGATCGTTTCCTTGGATTTAACCAATATCGATGAAGCCGTTTCTGATTTTTTTATCATATGTGAAGCGGAATCCAGCCTTCAAATCAGGGCCATTGCAATGAATATCGAACAAATGGTTTTGGATAATTGTAATGAAAAGCCTTACCATACGGAATATGGGGAGGAATGGACGCTTGTGGATTTTGTAAATATTGTTGTACATATTTTCAAACCTGAAGAACGGAAATTTTACGATATAGAAAATTTATGGATGGACAGTGGAAGGATGGAACACGATGCCGGTAAATAAGCAAATTTAATTACCGAGTAGATTAATTAAAATTAACTTTTAGATCGCCTTTTTTAACAAAAGGCATATTGTTTTTTGATGAAAACAATAAAAAGCAAGGCTTCATGGAAGAAAATAAAAATAAAAAAAATTTCCCGCCCGGGTTAAATGGCAGCAATCCGAATAAGAAAGGCCCTAAATTCAATATGTATTGGATTTATGGATTAATCATTGTATCTTTAATTGGCTTGAATCTCTTTAGCGGAGGGATGGATAATTCTCAAAAATTGACTTCTTTTTTAGAATTCAAAAATGATTATTTGGATAAGGGACTGGTTAAAAAAGTAGTGGTGGTCAATAAGGAATTTGCGGAAGTTTATTTAAACGACGATGCAAAACCAAAGCCCAAAGCGGAGAAAAGAAGTCCGATTGGATTTAGTCCGGAAGTTACGCCTGACTTGAAATTCAACATAGGTTCTTACGACGCATTCGACAGGAAATTTGACGAAATAATGAAAACTTACGCTGCCGAAGGCAAAGTGCAGGTGCCTGTGGAAGTGGAAAACCGCGGAAGTTTCCTAAAAGATTTTATGAGTGGCATATTCCCGATTTTGATCGTCATGATTATTGTCTGGTTCTTTATCTTCAGGAAAATGGGCGCGGGTGGTGCCGGTGGGCCTGGCGGTGGTATTTTCAGCATTGGGAAGTCCAAAGCGCAGCTTTTTGAAAAAGGAACTAAAGTGAACATAACATTCAATGATGTAGCGGGCTTGGATGAAGCTAAAGTGGAAGTGATGGAAATCGTGGATTTCTTGAAAAATCCTAAAAAATACACATCACTTGGTGGTAAAATTCCCAAAGGTGCATTATTGGTAGGACCTCCGGGAACGGGTAAAACCTTATTGGCAAAAGCCGTGGCTGGCGAAGCGCAAGTGCCGTTCTTCTCCATGTCAGGAAGTGATTTCGTGGAAATGTTTGTTGGGGTAGGAGCGAGCCGGGTCAGGGATTTATTTAAACAAGCAAGGGAAAAAGCACCATGTATTGTATTTATTGATGAAATTGATGCAATTGGTCGTGCGAGGGGGAAAAATGCAGTGGTCAGTAATGACGAAAGGGAAAATACGCTGAATCAATTACTTGTGGAAATGGATGGCTTTAGCGGAGATACAGGGATTATTATTCTTGCTGCCACAAACCGACCTGATGTTTTGGATACAGCCTTATTGCGCCCGGGTCGTTTTGACCGTCAGATTTCCATTGATATTCCGGATGTAAATGGAAGAGATAAAATTTTCAGGGTGCATTTGCAACCGATTAAGAAAGCTTCTGATTTGGATATTCATAAATTGGCTTCGCAAACACCGGGTTTTGCAGGTGCTGACATTGCCAATATCTGTAATGAAGCTGCCCTGATCGCTGCCAGAAAAGGAAAATCAGAAGTGAATATGCAGGATTTCAATGATGCCATTGACCGGGTCATCGGAGGTTTGGAAAAGAAAAACAAAATCATCCTTCCCGAAGAAAAGAAAATCATTGCGTTTCATGAGGCCGGACATGCTGTTTGTGGTTGGTATTTAGAACATGCGCATCCTTTAATTAAAGTGTCTATCGTTCCAAGAGGTGTTGCTGCATTAGGCTATGCGCAGTATCTTCCTAAAGAACAGTTTTTATATACCACCGACCAGATGAATGACCAGTTAGTGGGATTATTTGGCGGAAGGGCTGCTGAAGAAATTATTTTTGGCAGGATTTCAACGGGCGCTCAAAATGATTTGGAAAGGATTACGAAAATGGCCTATTCAATGGTCGCCATTTATGGTATGACCGGAAATGTGGGTAATGTCTCTTTCCATGATTCACAACAGGAATATGCAACTTCGAAACCTTATTCAGAAGCTACCGCCGAATTAATCGATAGGGAAGTAAGGAGTATTATCCAGGCACAATACCAGCGGGCAAAGGACTTATTGTCAGAACATATTGTTGCACTGAATGCTTTAGCTGAGGAGTTATTGAAAAAAGAAGTGTTGTTTAAAGATGATTTGGAAAGGATCATCGGAAAAAGACCTTTTGACGATCCGCAAGTTTCTGATGTTCAGCCTGCGGCCGACAGTTTACCTGTAAGCGAAGTTTTGAAAAACAAGGAGAATGCAAATCAAACAAAAATTGATGAAGTAAAACCTAAGGATACTTATTATGAAAATGAAGCATAATTGTTGAATTGAAATAGAATAAATTGAAAAAAGACCTACTGAATGAAGTAGGTCTTTTTTTATTTACACCTTTAAATAAAGAGTAGATATAGATTTCTAATTGTATTTTTTGTGTTCCTGCTGCGCTTCTTTGGTTCATAGACAATATCGGCACTTTAATTTTAATAATAGCCAATCATGACAGGGTTTATCAAATAACCAAAGGATCTCATTTTGCTATAAAAAAGTTTGATTTTATCTTTTGGTATGAGGATATGGAAATTTTCAGCTTTAATGACTATTTTTTTCAATTCAGGGTCTTGTGCGATATATCTCAGTAAATCTTTATCATCTTCTTGTAGTTTGAATGTAATAAAGTCATCCTTATCTTGAATGGCCGTGCTTCTTACTATTAATTCATCAAAATGATTTTCCCAAAGTGCAGGTAGTTTTTGGTGGATGCTAATTTTAAAGGTGTTTATTTTTTTCATTAAGTCGGCACTTGTCCGACAATCTTTCAGGAATTTTTCATTGCTGAATTGAAACCTTCGTTCACTGCTTTTTATCGTATAATTACTCACCATTGCTTCTGCAAGTGCGGCATTGCCTTCAACATGAATAGTCAAGCTTGTTTCATCAAAAATGATTGCTGTTTTTTCTACAACTTCCGTTGGCTTATAGTCTTCTTTTAAACCAAAAATATGTGCGCCTAAATCGGTTAGCCTGCAAGCTAAGAAATTATCATAATAAGAATATTTTAAAGTTTGCTTTGGATCAATTGCGATTTCCATTAAGCCCAATGCCGCCAATAAATAAAAATGACCCATAAGGTTGGGATAGTACACAGTTTCCAAAATATTTTTGCGGGAAATCTGTAAACTTTCATTATTGTCTATTCCTGTATTCACGATTAAATCTATCACATAATGGTGTGTGATAATTTCTAAATCGAAAAAATGGGTTTCTGTAAATGTTTTTATGTTTTTAGCGGAAATCCAGATATCAGTAGGAAAATCCTTTATCATTTTGAAAATTTCAGCCGTCGGCTTTAAATTAAAATCAAAGGGATCAATCCTATTAATTCCTTTGATGGAACTTAACAAAAAAGGTGCGAAAGGCTTTTTGGTTATGTTGTGGTTGAGTAATTGTTTTAAGGTTGTTATGATGGAAGTAGCTACATCCTTGCTATTGAAATTATCTGAAAATAAACCTGAAATTAAAGTGGACCTTAATTCTGAATTCCCTTCAAAGGGGAACTTCTCTAACTTTAATGTTTTACCCATTTTCTTTATAGATGCAAGAAGAGGCACTCCTTTTTGGGAATATTTGATGCCACCTTGTAAATAATATGCTGCAATCAAAGGTAATTCCTGAAAAATAGTCTTTTCGGCATTATAAAGCATTGCGTCGTCGGGAATTTCGAAAGCTTCTAAATAATAACCATTTGGCTTTGGTAGTATTTGGCTGAAGATTTGTCGCATAAGCGTTGGTAGCGCAAAAGGTAATTCCAGGTTTTTCATGAATCTTTCCTCATTGTATTCAATTACTGCCCGGGAATAGAAATTGAAAAAAAATTTCCAAATCTGTACATTTTCCAATAATTGTACAGTGAACCGTTTCCCATAACCATATTTGCTTTCTTCACTATGGATTGCATAAAACTTTTCGCCTAATATTTCTTCTAGTTTTTCTTTGTCAATTTTAGTTTGCCATGTGGCTGTAAGAAGAATTTCCCGATCTTTTTTAGGGAAGGAATAATAATAGTCTTTTAGGAATGTGGGATTGGTATAAACCTGCATACAAAAATCAATCAGCTGGTTCTTGGGAACATGCTTCTTTACATCTATTTTTCTTAATAATTCATCGGCACTTAAATTCTCCCAACTTTCGTCACTGGATTGTAGAATAAAGTCAAGTACAGGAAGAAACCATAGATTATAAATTGCGTCCCGGTTAATTAAATTAAGCTTATTGTAAATTTCTACTTGTGATATGTTTTCCGTCATTTTTTTTAATTAAGAACCTAAAATAAATTGAATATCATCTTCGGACATGGATTTTAAAGAAGCGCCATCCGTTGAAAAAATGTTTTCAAATAATGCACTTTTCAATTCTTGAAGTTTCAATATTTTTTCTTCTATAGTATTCATCGTGATTAATTTATAACTCAATACCGTTTTGTCCTGACCAATTCTATGTGTTCGGTCAATGGCCTGATTTTCCGCTGCCTTGTTCCACCAAGGGTCAAAGATAAATACCATGTCGGCAGCTGTTAGGTTCAGTCCTGTTCCACCGGTTTTTAAAGTCATGATAAATACTTTACAGTCTTTTTCATTTTGGAATCGTTCCACCAATTCCTGCCGATTTCGCGTACTTCCCGTCATGCTCACAAAATCAATCCCTCTTTTGTTTAATTCATCGCCAATGAGTTCCACAGCCGCAAGATAATTGACGAACACTAAAATTTTATGTTGGTTAGAAATGGCGTCTTCCAAATTTTCGATTAAAATCTCAATTTTTGGCGAAGAAATTTTCCCGTCTGTTTGCGATTCCGGAACAGATGCAATTTGCCGTAATTCATTCATTGCCTGAAAAATGAAGAATTGTGCTTGTTGGATCCCTTTCATGGCCACTTGCTGCTCAATCGAATTTTTATAAAACAAACGCCGCTGTTCATAATACTTTGCTTGAGCGGGATTCATTTCAACATATAAAGTTTGCTCTATTTTTGCCGGCAGGTCTTTTAAAACATCCTTTTTCAACCTTCTTAAAATAAATGGATAAATCTTTTTCTTCAATTCCAGAACAGCATCTTTATCATCATATTTCTGGATGGGAGTCAAATAATTTTGATTGAAATTATCCGAACTTCCAAACATGGCCGGATTTAAAAAACGGAATAAAGCATATAATTCAGAAAGGTTATTTTCAACCGGGGTTCCACTCAAAGCCAATCGATGTGGTGCTTTCAATAGAAGAGCTGCTTTGTGAACCTGACTTTGACTATTCTTTGCTGCTTGCGATTCATCTAAAATTGCATACAAAAACTGCTCTTCTTTTAAAATTTCAATGTCATTTCTCAGAAGGGAATAAGTCGTCAATATAATCTGGTGTTTTTGGGCTTCTGCAATATCTCTTTGGTTTCCGTACCAAATATAAAAGCTTAATTGAGGTGCAAAACGACTGAGCTCTTTTTCCCAATTAAACAATAAGGATTTCGGCATGGCGATAATTGTGGTATCCAGATCTTTTTTGGAACTATACACTTCAGCTAAAAGCGTAATCGTTTGCAGCGTTTTCCCTAAACCCATGTCATCCGCCAGGCAAGCTCCTAATTTATTTTCATATAAATACATGAGCCACTTAAACCCTTGTTTCTGATAAGGTCTTAATTCTGCATTGACTTTAGGCAATTTTACTTTTGCCTTTGCCAGTGCATTAAAACCTTCATAAATTGAACGTGCTTGTACAAATTGGGTTTCTAAGGCTCTTTCTTCAATCAGTTCCTCAATAATCGGTAAATCGAAAAAAGAAACGACGACAGCACCTTTATTGTCTTTTTTCTTTTTGAAAATTCTTTGTAATTTCTGCATGTATTGCTCATTGACTAAAGCATGTGAGCCATCGGCAAGCAAGATATATCTGTTTTTGTTGAATTGATTGAGCGCATCTAAAATGGAAATGGATTGGTCGCCAAAATCCAAAGAAGCATTTCCTTCTAAAAAATCGATGCCATGACCTAATTGTACATTTAACCTTGGCTTATTTATATTGATTTTATATTCTTTCAGCTTTTCACTTCCGATCAAAGCAAATTCCGAAATGAGGCTTGGAATATCCTTGTATATAAAATCAGCCGCAATTTTTTCCGGAATAGTGAGCAAAGTATCTTCCCTAAGTACGCCCTCATTGTTTTTTTTCTTTCCTTTTGGACTATGGGCGGCCAGTTTTTTCTCGACTATACCAATATAAGTTTCCAGATTCAATGATTCTATCGGATGGATATTGATGATTTCTTCCAGCTCGTTTATTGTTGCAAAATAAAATAGGTCATAATCATCCAAAAAGTTGACTTCTGAATTTGGCATGATTTGCCCAATCCTCAATAATAAGGAATTATCGATATCTACTTTTTCAAAAATCAATGCAGGGCGGGCTTTCAGTGGTTCTGTTTTCTTTTTTACGATATAATTCTCATATTGTAAATCCACATTCTCAAAATAAGAATAAAACAAAGAAAAATATTTTTGCAAATCTGCAATGGGCATTTTCGCAATCTTGAATACGGGTAAATCTTTAAAATAGGAGCCAATCGTATATACCTCAGTAATAAGCTTCTGCTCATCCAAAAGGGCATAATCATTATTTAAAAATTGAAAATTTTCAAATTGACCGCTTGACGCAATTACGGACATTTTAGTCGAAATGGATTGTTCCTTTTTTTCTACAAGCAACTGTAGTTTGGCAATGCCTTGAACCGGCGTAATCAACTGCTTTTTGCTATTGATTAATTTTTTGGATTCCAGGAGTTGATTAATTAAATATGGATATTCCTGAAGATAAATCCTCTTTTCCGGGTTTTCCCAATCCACTGTAAATGAATTTTTATCCTTGATTAATTGAATGTTTTTCGTGATGGTCCTTTCCAAACCACTGAACCACCGATAATCAAATTCTATTTCGGAATTGTGTTCATCAACAACTGTAATAAAAGCGCCATTTTCATCAAATTGCAACAAGAAGAATATTTTTTCTTGAGTTCTATGGAATGTTAGGTTAGGACTTAATGAAGATTTATTGCGTTTAAATTGATCAAATAAAGACATTTATCTGTAAGAATGGTTGAAAAAATTAAATATGCAAAATTAGTGCTTTTTGAGCATGAAGTGGCCACGATACCTATACAAGATTTCGTTTGACTGCAATTATGCTACATTGAATATAGTGGATAATTTTGTGTGAAAAAATCTGCCATTTTGAAATTTGTTGTTATCTTGCCGACAAGATTCATGGTGTAAAGTTGTCCGTATATGTCCATTTGGAAAAAAGAAGTACAGAATTTAGAAAGCTTGAATGCCTTGAGCAAACAAACATTAGCGCATTTCCTGGAAATGAAATTTATTGAAATCGGAACTGATTTCCTGAAAATGCAAATGCCCGTAACTGAAAAAACACACCAGCCTTATGGCTTGCTCCATGGCGGTGCTTCTGCCGCACTTGCAGAAACAGTTGGCAGCGTTGCCAGTTCTTTATGTATCGATACAGATAAACAGATTTGCGTAGGTATGGAAATCAATTGCAATCACATCAGAAGCGTAAAAAAAGGAATGGTTTACGCCACGGCAAGACCTTTGCATATAGGCGCAACCACACATGTCTGGGATATAAAAATCATGGATGAGCGGGAAAAATTAGTTTGTGTCAGCCGTTTGACTGTTGCCGTTTTAAACAAACCTAAAACGCCATAATGGATTTCAGCGTTTGCATATTGGTCAACAAATGGCATGATAAATTGCCGGATGTCATCCGAGCTGTCGAACCCATTGCACCCGAAATTTTGTTGGGAATCAATGGTGATTTCCGGCCCGAAAATCATTTAGAATTACAACAATTCCCTAAATTGAAATTTGTTTATCAGAAATGGAGTGGATTTGGCGCTACAAAAAACGAATTGGCAAATCAGGCGCAAAATGATTGGATACTTTCTTTGGATTCTGATGAAGTGGTGAATGCCGAATTGAAACAATCCCTTCAAAATGCTGACTTATCGGATCCTCAACATATTTTCACGGTTTCCATGCTACATTTTTTAGCTGAAATACCTTTGCATTTTGGGTCATGGGGGAAAGGGAAAAAACAATTTTTGCGGTTTTACAATAGGAGATTTACCGAATGGGATGAAATGGATGTCCATGAAACTATCAAACGGCCAACAAATACAAAGCTTATTCCATTAAAAGGTAAAGTCCATCACTTCACAGCCAAGAACTATGCTGATTTTATTGAAAAAAATAAGTACTATGCAAAACTATCTGCCGAAAAATACCATAAACAAGAGAAAAATATTTCTTTCCTAAGGAAATACATGAGTGCCGCTTTCAATTTCCTGAAGGGCTATATTTTTCAATTGGGCTTTTTAGACGGGAAAGCCGGATGGCAAGTTGCGAAAGGGAATATGCTTTATACTTTTTGGAAGTATAAGGGCTGAGCGTCCCCGTGATGTTATAAAGGCTTATATCAAAATTCCGGAAATAATATAACGAAGGATTGTGGTGTTTTCTTGTGCTTATTAAAAAGGCATAAATTGATAATCCGGATTATTGTATAATTTCCTGTATTTATCTAAGATTTCGGTTTTGTTCTTATAATATCCCTCGAGACCGATATTATTGATGACTTCAGTAAGTATGGCATAATCGATTTCATATTTTGCATTAAAAACACCCGTTTTAACTGCATTTTTTACCAGTGTTTTATAAAAATCATTTTTTACAAAATAGTCTTTTTCTCAGGTTTGAGCGTCATGCATTAAAAATACCTTTTGTTCTATGTATATACTCCCTACTTCGCCTTTTGAAAATAATTTATTTGTAGTATTGTAATATTTATATATGCCATCGTTAAGAACTATTAAGCTGTCAATAATATTGTTTCTAATAAGATTCTTACTTGAAAAAGCAACTTTATATTTTCCATAGCTTTTGTTTCTTAGGCGTCTTAAATATTGATCTTGGATATAAAAGAGGAGTATTTGTTTTGCATTAGCCGTATCGCTGACTTGTTCCTCTGTTTGTAATTTTAAAATTTTGGATAGTATAAAATTTCTATTTGTATCAATGTCTACGAAGTTTAAATATCCGATGCAGTCAGAAAAAAGTAAATCTGTTGCACTGGAAGCTGCTATGCGTCCTGATATTTCATCGGTTATTAATTGTTGCGCTTTAACGGTATCTCCCATAAAAAAGAATGCTGCAATCAAGTTGTCGGTGTTCAGCTTATTGAACATATTGATTTCATTCTTTCCGCATTCATCTATTATTCTCGTGTATTGTTGTTCAGAAAATAAAGAATCATAATAGTTCTCTTTCGCTTTGACACTATCATAAGCTGCTTGCATATTAGTTTGTGCAAATGCATTGGGACTTAACAGAAAAAGGATTAATATTAATTTGTAGATTTTCATTATTTGTTTTATAGCTCAATCAATAATCATCCTTCTTGAGTTCATCAATTGTTTGTCTGGTTGTAGCGTCTTGCTACCATCTATCAATTATTAAAATTCAGCCTCAACACCCGCAAGCTCACAAAGCTTTAAAATTACACTTTCCACCAATGCATCCGGGCAGCTTGCACCGGAGGTAACCATGATCTCCCATTTCTCTGTATTGGGAAAATAATTTTCTGTTTCTATGATTTCTTTTTTATGGAAATCAAAATGTTTTATTCGCTCTTTTGAAATCAGGCAGTGTTCATCATTGATGAAATAAGTAGGTAATTTTTCTTCGCAAAGTTCCACTAAGTGAGAAGTATTGCTGCTGTTGTATCCCCCAATCACCAAGGCGAAATCCGCTTTTTGTTCCAGCATTCCTGTAACTGCTGTTTGGTTGTCGTTAGTGGCATAGCAAAGGGTATCACGGGTGTCTGCAAAGTGGTTTTTTAAAGTAAATTCATTTAATTTAAAATGATCAAACATGACATTTTTCAAATAATCGGCGATGCCTTGTGTTTCGCTTGCCAACATGGTTGTTTGATTGACCACGCCGATTTTGGTCAGGTCTTTTTCCACATTGAATCCTTTTGAATACTGACCTTTGAATTCCTCGTAAAAGTTTTCACTGTTCAATTCCCCGGTAATGTATAAGGCTAATCGCTGTGTTTGTTCCATGTCGCGGACAACGATAGTTGGCGTTTCGTCCTGACTATGGGAAAAAGTTGCCCTGGTTTCTTCATGTTTTGGTTTTCCATGAATAACAATGGTGTAGCCTTCTTTCCCGATCTTTTCACTTCTGTTCCATACTTTTTCTACAAAAGGGCAAGTGGTATTGTATTGTTTAGGCTCAATATTTTTGTTGCGTAATATTTCTTCAATTTCAAGCGTAGTGCCAAATGCGGGAATGATCACAATGTCATCACTTGTGATTTCATCCCAACTGATTTCCTGGTTACCTAAAGTATCCATAATAAACCGCACACCTTCTGCTTCCAGATCACGGTTTACTTGAGGATTATGGATCATTTCGCTCAATAAAAAAATACGCTTGTCCGGGTTTTCAAATACGGCACGAAATGCAATTTCAATGGCATTTTCAACGCCATAACAAAATCCGAAATGCCTTGCCAGGATAATTTTTAAGTTCCCAAATTCCAAAATCGTAGGATTGAAATCTTTCTTTAATTTATCATCCACTTTCCGCTGCGCTTTAATATTGGAAATCAATTCGCTTCTGTAATGAACCGGCACATCAAAAGTTTTCATTTTTTTTCTTTTTTTTTATTCGACATCAGTTAAAGATTGAATTCATAAAATCTCATGTCTCATGTCTCACATCTAATTAACCAAAAGTAAATTCACGCTTCTCTGCAAAATATTAAATGCTATTTCTGCCATCAGGTTTTCTTTATCCAATGTCGGGTTTACTTCCGTAATTTCAAAACAACAGATTTTGTGGTTTTGCATAAAAGAAGCTACCAAATCTTCTGCTTCCCTTTCCTTTAAACCATTGCTGACTGGCGTTCCTGTTCCTCTTGAAATGGAACTGTCCATACTGTCCACATCAAAGGATACATAGATATCATCGCATTTGCTCAAATGCAACATCGTTTGGCGAACTACATTTTCCACTCCTTTTTTCCTGACTTCCTGAACCGGAATAATTTTAATATTGTGTTTTTTCAGTAATGCTTCTTCTTCTTTTTCATAATCTCTTAATGCAATAAACACAATATCTTCAGGTAATATCTTGGGTTGGATTTTGCCGATATTTTTTAATTTGTTCCACCATTCGATGGTATTGTTATCCAGTTTGTGTGCTTTATTTTCAATATTGTCTTCCCCTAATGCGGTGGACAAGGGCATTCCGTGCATATTTCCTGAAGGGGTAGTGTAAGGCGTATGCATGTCGGCGTGAGCATCAATCCAGATGATGCCTAATTTCCTTTTGGGATTAGCCATTTTTATTCCTGCAATCGTTCCGCCGGCAGTACTATGATCTCCAGCTAAAATAATGGGAAATAATCCGGATTTTATGGTATCCTGAACGGAATGTGAAATACGGTCATACATGTTATAAACGCCTTTTATGCGCTTTGCATAAGGGGATTCCACTGGTTCATAAAGTAATCTGTTTTCATCAGGGATTACTTCTGTTGGGATATTTACAAATAAACTGCTCATGAAATCAAGTGCCGCAATTTTGATGGCATCCACGCCTAAACTCGCACCACGCGTACCTGCCCCAATTTCTGATCTTACTTCTATTATTTTAATGTTTCTCATAGGTTACAAAAATACACAATCCTTATCGTTTTGCGAAAGCTTTGTTTGATAGAGGAATAGAAATTGTGATTTGGGTCGTTTCATAAGCACCTTTCATTTTTTGAATTTTATTTTAAATTAGATGTTTAACTTCGCAACAATGATAAATCGGGAATCAATTCAGCAAGTTATCGGGCGCACGGATGTCGTGGAAGTTATTGGTCAATTCGTTAATTTAAAAAGACGAGGTGCCAATTATATTGCCAATTGTCCCTTCCATAACGAAAAAACACCCTCCTTTAATGTAAATCCGGCTAAAGGGATTTTTAAATGTTTTGGTTGCGGAAAAGGTGGCGATGCGGTTACTTTCATTGAGGAATATGAAAAGTTTTCTTTTACGGAGGCTATCCGCTGGCTTGCAAAGTTTTATCATATTGAGCTTCAGGAAACTGAAGTTACGGAGGAATTTAAAGAACAGAAAGAGGTAGAAGAGAGTTTAAGGATCATCAATGATTATGCGGCACAGTATTTCCATAATAATTTGTCGGATAATGAAGAGGGCCAGATTGTTGGTGGTCAATATTTTACTGAAAGAGGTTTTAATAAGGAAATCATTGAAGAATTCAAGCTGGGTTATTGTTTGGATCAATGGGACGCTTTCTCAAAATCAGCCATAAAAAATGGTTTTAACCAGGAACTTTTGGAAAAGTCAGGTTTGGTAAAAATCCGTGATGGCAAACCACTTGATAACTATAAAGGACGGGTTATTTTCCCTATTTTCAGTAATACGGGGAAAATTTTAGGATTCGGGGCGAGGATTTTAAAGAAAAACGATCATGCTCCCAAATATATCAATACACCGGAAAATGAGTTATATGTAAAAAATAGAGTACTTTATGGACTTTATCAATCCCGAAAAGCAATTGCAGACAGCAAAGAATGCCTTTTGGTGGAAGGTTATACGGATGTTGTCTCCCTGCATCAAGGGGGGATAAAGAATGTTGTTTCCTCCAGTGGGACTTCATTAACAGAAGGCCAGTTAAAGCTCATTGGGAACCTGACGAAGAATCTGACCATTTTATATGATGGGGATGCGGCGGGAATAAAAGCGGCTTTGCGCGGAATGGAGATGGCATTGGCCGAAAGTTTTAAAGTGAAGTTGGTTTTGCTACCGGAAGGTCACGATCCGGATAGTTTCATGAAAGAAAACGGTGCTGACAAATTTCAGGGTTTCATTGAAAAACACAAAAGGGATTTCATCGGATTTGTCTTGGAAACAGGGTTGAAAGATGCGGCAAATGACCCGGTCAAAAAAGCAAAGCTGGTTAATGATATTGCGGAAACAATTTCTAAAATCAACAAAACGGAAGATTTCACAATTCAGCAATATTATATCCGTAAAAGTGCGGCTGATCTGGATGTTGAGGAAGAAGGGATGGTGAATCTGGTCAATAAATTCATTCGGGAGCGAATGAATTTTGAAGACCGGAAAAATAAAAGGGAACAGCAAAAAGAAGAAGAAAATACGGAGGTTGATGGTATTCCTGAAGAAACGCAGGAGGATGCCACTAATTTAGTGAATATAGATCATAAAGAAGAATGGCAATTGTTGAAAGTTCTTTTGGAATACGGACCCAAACCTTATGAAGAGGACACGGTGGCTTATTATTTTTTTGAAACGATCGATACGGAATTATTCCAAAATCCTTTGGCAAAGACGATGGTTTTGGAATATTACAATTATTGGGAAAAGCAAGAGGAATTACCGGAACTGAGCTTTTTTGTAAATCATGAAAGCAAAAGCATCAGGCAAAAAACCGCGGATTTATTATCTGAGCCTTTCGTGCCAAGTGAAGATTGGAATAAAAGATATAAAATAGAAGTTCTTTTTGGGGAAAAGATTTATGAACAGGAAATTGCCAGCACTTTTGCTTATTTTGAATTGAAACTCATCAGGAAATTGTTGCAGGAAAATTGGAAACAGATGAAAACGGAACAATCACAGGCTCAAATTGAGGTGTTGATGAAAACGCATATGAAATTGAAAGAAAGGGAAAAAGGACTGATGATGATTGTGTTTGTCCGTTAAATGAATCGTTTATTTGCAAATTTGCAGGTGAGCATAAAAAATGTTTTATGATCAAGAAAGAAATAAAACCAGTCGAAACCATAATTGAAAATGATGGTGAATTTCCACACGAAAATGAGGAAGCGGCAATTCAGGAACAAATTGAAATAGGAAAAGTACAAAGTGTCCGAGGGCAATTCGTTGATGTTTTCAACAAAGAAATATTTCCTGCGGAAATTACCATCCACAATAAGCAAATCACGCAAATCAAAAGGCTGGAATATGCACCCCAACACTATATTTTGCCTGGTTTTATCGATGCACATATTCATATTGAAAGTTCCATGCTGGTGCCGACGGAGTTTGCAAAAATCGCCGTTACACATGGAACGGTCGCCACTGTTTCCGATCCGCATGAAATAGCGAATGTTTGTGGAATTGAAGGTGTGGATTTCATGATTGATAATGCGAAGCAATCTCCTTTGAAGTTCAATTTTGGAGCACCTTCCTGTGTGCCCGCTACGAATTTTGAAACTTCGGGAGCGGTCATTAATTCCAAGGAAATTGAACAATTGCTTGCCAGGAAGGAAATAAGATATCTTTCCGAAATGATGAACTTTCCCGGGGTTTTGTTCAATGATCCTGAAGTGATGGCAAAAATTTCCGCTGCAAAAGCATGGAATAAACCAATTGACGGCCATGCGCCCGGATTAAGAAATGAAGATGCGAAAAAATATGCCGCTGCGGGTATTTCCACCGATCATGAGTGTGTTGCACTTGATGAAGCATTGGATAAAATCAATTGTGGCATGTATATTTTAATAAGGGAGGGGAGTGCTGCGAAAAATTTTGAAGCACTCGTGGATTTATTCAAATCGCATCCGGAAAGGATCATGTTTTGCAGTGACGACAAGCATCCAGATGAATTAATTAGCGGACATATCAATCAATTGGTAGTAAGGGCAATAGCAAAGGGATATAATGTTTTTGATGTGCTTCACGCAGCTTGCATATTACCCGTTTTGCATTATAATCTGGATGTTGGTTTATTAAGGATTAACGATCCCGCTGATTTTATCATTGTTGAAAACCTGAAAGATTTCCCTGTTTTGGAGACTTATATTGATGGGGAATTAGTGGCGCAAAATGGGATCAGTTTTATTGAAACGGAAACCGTCCAACCTATTAATAATTTTAAGGCGCAGGAAAGGGAACTGAATGATTTTAAAATTAAGGCAAACAGGGAAACTACTGAAATTAAAGTAAATGTCATTGAAGCCTTGGAAGGACAACTTATTACCAATGGTCTCCAGAAGAGTCTTTCCGTAATTAATCAGGAAATATACCCAGATTTAGAACAAGACATTTTAAAAATTGGCGTTGTCAACAGATATGTGGAACAAGCACCCATTGCGTTAGGCTTTGTCAAGAATTTTGGCTTAAAACGCGGTGCGATGGCTTCTTCCGTGGCGCATGACAGTCATAATATAGTATTTGTGGGCTGTGACGACCAATCCATTTGTGATGCTGTAAATGCCATTATCAAACAGGAAGGCGGTATCAGCGTTTGTGACGGAAGCGAAATTGAAATTATGGGCTTGCCCGTTGCTGGTTTAATGACTTCAAAAGATGCGCTTGCGACAGGAAAGGAATACGAACGATTGGCTGCCGCCGCCAAAAGCTTAGGTTCCCAATTATCGGCACCTTTTATGACACTTTCTTTCATGGCATTACCTGTAATACCTGAATTGAAAATAACGGATAAAGGGTTATTTGATGTTCGGAAATTTGAATTTACTAATTTGGAAGTAGAATGATTTTAATGGGTTATTGAGTGCTTGCTCTTAATGAATCATTCTATAAATGAAATATGTGGCATTTAAAAATGGTTTTATTTAAGAACAATAATCACAAGGCGATATGTGTTTATTGTCCTTCGCCTTCCTTTGGGTTTGAAGATTTGTAATGTCATATTTTGAGTAAATGCAAAAAGCACCGGAAAGGTTCTGGTGCTTTTTTTACTTGCTACTTCCAATAATTTTACCAAACATATTGTTTTTTATTCATTAATAATGCTTCTCCAACTATAGTTTTCGTATTGGTAGCTTTATCAAATACAACACATTCATATAAGACTCTGTTTTTATCGGGGAAAATTTCTTTCACGGTTACAACTGCTTCATATTCGGTATCTGTAAACATAGGTTTCAACCATTGAATGGTTTGGCTTAAATATACATGGCCATCGACATGGAACAATGCGCCAAATATTTTTGTAAATACGCTGGCACCTAAAAAGCCGTGGATGACATTCCTGCCAAACATACTTTCTTTTCCGGCTTGAGGATCAATATGCAAAGGATTTGTATCGCCACTCACTTTGGCGTAAGTATCTACATCTTCTTGAGTGTAAGAGAATGTGTGTTTGAAATTGTCTCCGATTTTTAGCATAAGTTCCTTTTTAAGTAATTAATATTTATAATCTCCGTTTATTGAAGGAACGGATACATCATTTATATTATCGATAATGGCGGAACATTCCATTTGTCCATAAATGTCCTTTACCCATTGCTGACTGCCGTCTTTTGCATCTAATTTATATAAATTTTTATCAAAACTGCTGATGTAAACAGAGCCTCCATTGATTACGGGGGATGATTTGATTAATCCGAAGGTTGACTTTTTCCATTTAATTACGCCATCTATGATGTCGATACAATAGATTTGATTGTCATATCCTCCAAAATAAACATTTTGATTATATACAGATGGGGAAGAAACGATAACATCCTGTGTTTGGATCTTCCAACGCAATAATCCTGTGGCTGAATCAATGGAATAAAAATTACGGTCACTGCTGCCCACTAATACATTACCACCAATTTGGATTGGCGAGCTCCGAACCTGTCCTTGAGTGGCAAATTGCCATTTTTCCGTGCCGGTTTGCGTATAGAGTGCATAAACACTTCCATTGTCATTGCCAATATACATAAAGCTGTCGTTTACAACACAAGGAGAGGAGTAGAATGCTCCCGGAGTACCAGGGGTATAAGCCCAGATTTCAGTTCCGTCTTGGTCAAGTGCGGCTATCTTATTGCCTACTCCCGAAATGAAAATAGCATCATTATAAGTTGCGACAATATTATGCTTTGTAGGGGAAGACATGATGGCACTTCCCAAATCATAAGACCATACCGTTTCCATTAAGGTAGTGATCGCATATAATTTATTTCCGGCTGGAACCAAAAGAGTACTTCCATTTGGTAAAGGCGTTCCTTCAATCGGACCGTCAAGTTTTATGGAATCTATTAATTTTCCCGTTTTATGGTTGATTTTATATAGGTTGCCATCTGTTGTGCCTACCCAAAGCGCATTGCTGAACAATACCGGCGTTGCATGAACTTCCGCAGAAACGGAAAATTTCCATTTGGTGTCACCCGTTTGGGGGTCTAAAGCATAGACGATTTTATTGTTGCTTGCCGTAAATAATGTTGGTGTGTAAACATCGGGAAATGGTTCATCCGGACTGTATTTATTACATGCGGTAAAATTTCCCAAACAAAATATAGCACATACGGCCAAAATAAAATTACGATAATGTTGATTCATTGAATTGGAATTGTTCTAAATTTAATATTAGCTCACAATAATAAGCATTCTATTTTTATTATCAAAGACGGAACTGTTATTTTTTATGTTGGGTTGCCCAAATAAATTATTTTTTTGCCTTTGCATGTTTGATGTTTTTTGCCTTTCGCTATCTTTTTCAAGGGGGTGAAAGGTGTGTGTTTTTTGTAGAAATGGATGCGTATAGTTCAGTGATTCAAACTAACTTTTTACAGCTTTTCCTGCGGAAGCCAGCACTTCTTTGATTGCTTCATAAGATAAATGAAGGCAAAACCCTAAGCTTTTTTCGTTAATCCATTTCGCTTCCAAAATGTTTTCTTCTTTTTGTGGGAAAAGTGGTAACTCTTTATCCGCTTGCATTTGAAACCAATGGGTCGTTTTAAGGTATTGCTTGCCTTCGCGGGCATAAATATGATGAGTATCGGTGATTTTTTCTCCGATTTCAACTTTTGTCAAGCCTGTTTCTTCTTTTACTTCCCTTACTGCACATGCTTCAATTGTTTCGCCTTCATCTAATTTCCCTTTTGGTAAATCCCATTTCCCTCTTCTGAAAATCATGAGTATTTCATCGTCCTGATTGCTTACAACACCACCGCCTGCATGGATTTCAGGATAAATTTTGATCAGCTCAGTTTTTAATGTTTCAATGGAAATATCTTCAATAACCACACCTAAGCTAAATGCCTTTTCCAAATGCTTTTGTGCCAACCTAAAATTTCGGGGAAACGCGCCTTTCAAGTATAAATAACCTGCCGAAATGGGCCGTTTTGTCATATACTGCTCTGCAGAATTAGTTAAAACTAAAGGCTTGTTGTTTAGGAATATTTTTTGTTGATAAAACATAGTGTCTATTTTTTTGAAATCAAGTCTCTGGCACATGTAAAAATGTTGAGGACAAGGAAGGTAAGGCGAAGTTAAGCATTGGAATTTTTAAAAAAAATTAAATTAAGTAGTTATTTCCCCTGATTTATTTTAGGTTTGCGTTCTTATGGAAAAAGCTTTAAGTTTCGCAGAAAAATTGCTTCAAATACGGGCATTAAAAATTAATCTTAAAGAGCCTTATATTTGGGCTTCGGGATGGCATTCCCCAATTTATTGTGATAACAGAAAAATCTTATCCTACCCGCATTTACGGGATTATGTAAAAAGTGAATTGGCCAATATGGTTTTGGAACAATTCCCCGATGCAGAAGCCATAGCGGGTGTTGCCACGGCAGGGATTCCGCATGGTGCTTTGGCAGCCGATTTATTGCGTTTGCCATTTATATATGTACGCAGTAAGGCAAAAGGTCACGGATTAGGAAATAAGATTGAAGGAGAATTATTGCCGGGTCAAAAAGTTGTGGTTATTGAGGATTTGGTTTCTACGGGAAAAAGCAGTTTGGAAGCGGTGGATGCCTTACGTGCCTCAGGAGCGGAAGTGATTGGGATGTGTGCCTTGTTCACTTATGGTTTTCCTCAAGCGGAAAAAGCCTTTGAAACTGCTGGTTTGAAATTGAGTACGATCAGCAATTACCCGGCGTTAATGGAATTGGCAGAACGGCTTAAAATCGTAAATCCCGAAGAAAAAGAGCAATTATCACAATGGCGCCTAAGCCCGGAAACGTGGGGGCGTTGATTTTTCGATATACATTTGATTAAGGCACGCTTATTGCTAGTAGTCGTTAATGGAGCAATATCTTTTTGTTTAGGTAACTAAGTCAAAAGAAAATTAACAAAATTATTTTCTTCAATAAATTATCTTTGCAATTAAATTAGTATGTTCTATAAATCATTATTTGTCAAGTGATTTCTATAATTTATCCATCCCAATTTTAATCAAACAAAATGAAAAAAACACGCATTATTTTTTTATTTACTGCAGTCATCGGCTTGCTGAGTTCTAATTTCGTAAATGCACAAGATCCAGGGCGCGAATTTTACAAACAACCTTATAAATCGCGGAACAGTGGTTCTTTTGATGCCAACACCAATGTGGTCAATTTAGGGATAGGTGTTCCTAACGAATTGAGGTATAATGATGGAAGGGGTTTCGGACCTATGTATTTAAAATATGAACATGGGATTTTGGATGAAATAGGCATTGGTGGTGAGTTTTCTTTTGCCGCTGCACGGACAAAGCGTAATAACAACAATAAAGCATGGCGAAGGGCAGGGTTCAATGTTGGAATATTAGGTTATTATCACTTCAATAAATTAATTCCTGTTGAGAAATTGGATGTTTATGTCGGGGTGGGATTAGGTACACAAGTCATAACTTACAGCAATGATTTTGGGAGGGAAAACCAAGCTACTGATGCAAGTGCAATCGGATTGTTTAAAGTTGGTGCAAGGTGGTATTTTACACCAGGTTTCGGTGTTTATCTTGAATCGGGATACGATGCAATGAGCAGCGTAAATTTGGGGTTAAGCTTTAGGTTTTAGTTACAAAAGATATTCAATGAACACATAAAAAAGCTGCATTAATTAATGCAGCTTTTTTATGTGTTCATTGAGGGATAGTTGGTGAATAGTTGTTCAGAAGATCCCCAGCTACTATCCACTTTGGGTTATTCATATTCAACTCCGACGGGTTTACTCAGCAAGTCCTATAAACTCACAAACACTTATTCACTTATTTTCCAATCCATTTACCCAAACACTTCAATTTCATTATAAACAGTATCTCTTTCCACCGGTATTTTACCAACAGCCGAAATCAATTCGCAAAGATCTTCGGTACTCATGGAAGGCGTTTGTTCTTCGCTTCCTGCCATCGTATAAATCTTGGTGGTGTCGTCAATGGTTCCGTCCAGGTCGTTCACGCCATAGTCCAATGTCAATTGAGCGGTTTCTCTGCCCAGCATGGGCCAATAAGCTTTTATGTTAGAGAAATTATCTAAATAAATCCTTGAAATAGCATATAATTTCAAATCTTCCACAATAGTTGATTCCGCAATATGAGACATGTCATTTTCTTTATTCCTGAATTTTAATGGAATAAAGCAATTGTAACCACCTGTTTTATCTTGTGACTGACGCAAGCGGTCCATATGGTCGATACGATGGGCATATGTTTCAATATGGCCATACAGCATAGTTGCGTTGGTATGCATGCCTAATTTATGTGCGGCTTCATGTATATTGAACCAGCCTTCTGTATTTACTTTATCCGCACAAATGACATCGCGTACTTCCTGCGCAAAAATCTCTGCACCACCGCCTGGCATGGATTGCAACCCAGCGTCTTTCAGCTTTTGCATTCCTTCATCAACGGTTAATTTTGCTTTCCGGAACATATAATCCAGTTCCACGGCAGTAAAACCTTTGCGATGCAATTCAGGACGGTGTTCCCTGATTCGCTCCAATAAATCACAGAAGAAATCCAGGTTCATTTTTGGGTGCACACCGCCTACGATATGCACTTCAGTAACAGGCTCATTATCGTATTTTTTAACGATGTCCATCATTTCATCAATGCTTAATTCCCATCCTTTTTCCCTGTTTTTATAGGTCCTGGAATAGGAGCAAAAGCCGCAAGTGAAAATGCAAACATTGGTAGGTTCGATATGAAAGTTCCGATTAAAATAAGTTTTTTTACCATGAAGTTTTGTCCTTATGTAGTTTGCCAGGGCGCCAACAAAATTCAAATCGGCTTTTTCAAAAAGCAAAAGCCCGTCTTCATTACTAATTCTTTCTCCTTGAATCACTTTTTGTGCAATTGCCTTTAACGCATTGTTTTCTGGCATAACGGCTAAAAGTGTTTCTGGAAATGCGATCAATGATTCCATAGGTTGTTTTTATTGTTCTATTCTATTTGCAAAGGTACAAAGGTTTCTTTTTCAATTAGCTTAAAATCGTGGATTATCCCTTTCGGGAAAGGGCAATCGTCATTAACGAACTTTCAGGACAAAGGAAATGTTTTAAATTTAAAACCATTAAAATTATGCCAGAGGGACCATCCATTGTTATATTAAAAGAAGAAATAGAAACCTTGCACATCATCGGAGAACAAGTAATAGGAGTGAGTGGAAACACAAGCATTGAAAAAACGAGAATGGAGGGGCAAACATTGACGGCATTCAAATCCTGGGGAAAGCAGTCTTTCCTTTGCTTTCCTACTTTTGCACTACGCATTCATTTTTTACTGTGGGGCACTTATCGCATTAATGAGCGCAAAGAAACGCCTGTTCGGCTAAGCTTACGCTTTAAGAATGCGGAACTCAATTTCTATTCCTGTTCATTGCGGCTTATAGATGAAGATTTAGATGGCCTTTACGATTGGTCTGCCGATGTGATGTCTGATAAATGGGATCCGGAAAAGGCTTTTGTAAAATTAAAGCAACATCCAGAGATGTTGGTCTGCGATGCATTACTCGATCAGCAGATTTTTTCCGGTGTAGGGAATATTATTAAAAATGAGGTCTTGTTTATACTCCGCATACACCCTTTAGCAATGGTGGGCTCACTTCCAGATGAAAAACTAATGGAGCTGATTTCAGAAGCAAGGACGTATAGCTTCGATTTTTTGCGTTGGAAGAAGGCGTTTGAGCTTAAAAAGCATTGGCTGGTCCATACCAAATCTATTTGTCCGAGATGCGATATTCCCTTAAAGAAAGGGAAACTGGGGAAATCTAACAGGAGAAGTTTTTATTGTGAAAACTGTCAAATATTGTATTAAATATCATATTATAGGTAGGTGAACTGCCTTTAAATGAAAAGCTTGCATTCTTCCTCTTATAAGTAATAATCTTATTATGATTTGTGTGATTTTTTTATGGCTTTATTAAAGAACCATCTCGTTTTGTTTGAAGATTCGAAGGAAAGTATTATTGACACCCTTATTATAGTAAAATGTAAATTATCGCTCATTCAATGAATATGGAAACCGGATTATATACAAATCCATTGCAGTTCCAAAACTGGCAATCCAAGTTATCTTTCATTTTCAAAGGAGAGATGCCCTTTTTCAAAAGAACTAATCGAATTATAAACCGAAAAAAACCAATTAAATCAATTCCTTTCTTTATTTTTGTGCCCTATGTCAATTATATCGTTCCATTTATTAAAAGTAAAAGAAATCAGGAAAGAAACCGCAGAATGCGTTTCTGTGCTTTTTGATGTACCTGAAGCTTTAAACGATACTTTTAAATTCCGCCCAGGGCAATACCTTACTTTACGACGCACAATCAATGGCGAAGAAGTACGCAGATCTTATTCCATATGCGCTTCACCAAGTGACCGGGAATTACGCGTTGCTGTAAAAAATGTGGAATCTGGGAAATTCAGTGGATTTGCCAATTCGGACTTGAAAGTTGGGGACGAACTGGAAGTTATGCCGCCATTAGGCAAATTTTCACCGAAAGAAAAATCAGCAAAAGATGCTAAAAATTATTTAGCATTTGCAGCAGGAAGTGGGATTACCCCGGTTATCAGTATTATGAAGTCACTTTTGGAAGAAAACCCCAAAAATAATTTCACATTAATATTTGGCAATAAATCAAGAAACAGTATTATTTTCAAAGAAACCATCGAAGGCCTGAAAAATAAATACATGGAACGGTTGGCGGTTTACCATATATTTACCCGCGAGACAATGGATACGCCACTATTCAACGGAAGGATCACTGACGAGAAAGCCAATGAGTTTTGTGACAGTCTGATCCACTTGGATAAAATAGACGAACTGTTTATTTGTGGCCCCGAAAGCATGATACTTAGTTTGCGCAAGTACTTTGTGGAACAAAAAAAGATGGATACGAAAAATGTCCACATCGAATTGTTTTCCTCTCCGGACGAGCCTAAATCCATGCACCAGGAATGGGAAAAGAAAAAACATAGTACAGACGCAGATAAAGTTTCAAAAGTAACCATTCGTTTAGATGGGACGACTTATGAAATGGATGTGCCTTATAATGGCGATACTATTTTGGATACGGCGTTGATGCAAGGTTTGGATTTGCCTTATGCCTGCAAAGGTGGCGTGTGTTGCACTTGCCGTGCAAAATTAGAAGAAGGTGAAGTGGAAATGGAGGTGAATTATGCATTGGAAGATGATGAAGTTGCCAATAATTTTATCCTGACTTGCCAATCGCATCCACGGACAGAAAAAGTAGTTGTTGATTTTGATGTTAAATAGTGCTTTATGCGCCGCTAAATATTTTTGCCTTTAATAGATGACCAATTTTATTGCCATTATTCCTTTGAAAGTCGTGGTTTTCCCAAATGAAAACCTGAACATCCATGTCAAAGAACCCAAGTATATCCAACTGATTCAGGAATGCATTGCCGATAAAAAGCAGTTTGGCATATTGCCTGAAATTGAAGATAATCATCAGGCTACGGGCACTTTAATGGAAATTGTGGAGGTGGCACGGGTTTATGCTGATAATAGTTTGGATATACGGATAAGGGGTATCCGGGTTTTTCATGTTTTGGAACACATCCCCGCCATTCCTGACAAGTTATTTTCAGGCGCAATTGTTGCTTATCCTGAAAATAACGATATTAAAATAAGCCCTTCCCTCACTAATTTGATTATCGAAGAAGTGATGCGTTTGTTTGTTTTATTGAATTTAGGGCATAAATTTCCCAAGGATAAAACAGAATGGGTTTCTTATGATATCGCACATACCATTGGTTTTTCTCTCCAACAAGAATATGAGCTATTAACCATTCTGAACGAAATACAAAGAATGGAATATATCCGACGACAATTGAAATCGATGGACACCGTAGTGGAAGAGTTGGAATCTTTAAAAGCAAGAATTATGCTAAATGGCCATTTTAGAACTTTAACTTAATTAAAAAAAACAGTAAAATAATTGAATTATGAAGAAAAATCTCTGTGTGGACTGGGGGAATTCAAGCGTGAAAATTGCATTGTTTCAACAAAATAAAATTGTGGAAACCTACAGTTTTTCCAAAGAAGAAGTAATTGCCCAAATTGAACAGATTGTTGCAAAACACCAACCCGATGCTTCAATTATTTGCAAAGTTTCAGAAGTTCCCCAAACCTTCATTACTTATCTTCGGGAAAGCACAAAAATGATCATGCTGGATGCGGATACCCCCCTGCCCATCATCAATGCGTATAACAGTATTCATACTTTGGGTATGGACAGAGTAGCACTAAGCGTGGGCATGCAAGATTTGTTTCCGAATAAAAATAATTTGGTGGTCTGCTTAGGAACGGCAATCACTTATAATTTTAGTCAAAAAAATGGAATTTTTAGAGGCGGAAATATAGCACCAGGTATGCAGATGCGCTTTAAAGCTTTACATGAGTTTACGAACCAGCTTCCGTTAATAGAAGAAAAAGGAGAAATATTGCTCTTGGGATACGATACTTCCACTTGTATCCGTTCAGGTGTGGTGTTGGGGATCGCTGCGGAAATTGATGGTATGTTAAACAATTATCGGGCGCAATATCCTGATTTTAATGCAGTCTTAACAGGCGGCGACAGCCCTTTCTTTGCAGACAAATTAAAAAATAAGATATTTGCAGACGCTCAACTTTTACTTAAAGGATTAAATACAATTTTAAACCATAATGCTCAATAAAAAAACATCCCGATTACTATTAACAATCGCTGTAACAGCTTGTAGCTTACATGCTTCAGCGCAAATTTCCGATCAGGATGGTCCGAAATCAACAAAAGAAAATTCCCCGTATTCCCGTTTCGGGATTGGGAATTTGAATAATGGTTTGAATGCAATGGCGCTTAGTATGGGCGGTACGGCAACTGCATACACAGATGCGTTTTCCGTTAATTCATTCAACCCGGCAACTTATAGTTTCATCAAAGCCACTTCATTGGATTTTGGTTTGCAGGCAAGTTCAAACAGTGTTTTTATGGACAATAAAAACTACTCTTCAGGAACTGTGACTTTTTCTTACTTTTCATTAGGTATCCCTGTTAATAAATATGGCGGTTTGGTGTTCGGTTTCAAACCCATTTCCACCATGTATTTTAATTCAAATGACACTTCAAATGTTGATGGATTGGGCAATACTGTATTCAACAACAACGGCTCAGGCGGCACGCAATATGCTTATTTAGGTTTATCCGGAAGATACAAAGGGTTTAGCCTTGGGTTTAACGCAGGATATGTTTTTGGTAGTTTCGACTATGCGCAATCATTTTATTCTTTAGACAAAAACAGTGACAGTGTTCCATCGTCGAGAGGTGGTGATTTCATGCAACAAAAACAAGTTGGCGGACTATATTGGAAAGGTGGCTTAATGTATCAGGCAAAACTCAAAAAGGATCACTTCCTGAACATAGGCGCAACGCTTAATTTATCCCAAAAATTGACGGTCCATGAAGATACATGGGACAGGGCGTATATCAGAGGAGCCGATGGAGGTTTTGTTTCTTTGGATACCGTAAACCAAAACACAGAAGTGAAAGGTGCTTTGCAAATGCCCGCTGAATACGCATTGGGCGTTTCTTATGGCAAAGAAATGAACTGGTCTATAGGCGCGGATTTCAAATATGCTGATTGGGCAAATTTTCAAATGATGGGGGACAGAACCGGTATCAGTGATGACGCCTGGCGCATGTCCATTGGGGGTGAATTTACGCCCAATCCCAAAGCGACTTATAAGAAATACCTTTCGATGGTTACCTATCGTTTAGGTGCATATTACGGTAAGGATAATATTAGCTTGAATGGCATAGAAGTGGACTATGTTGGTGGTACGATTGGTGCATCTTTCCCTTTAAAAAGGCAGTTTACCCAATTTGGAAGAATCAATACCACATTGGATATGGGAAAAAGAGGTACCACTGAAAATGGTCTGGCAAGAGAGTTTTTCGTTAAATTTACATTCGGACTATCATTAAATGACATTTGGTTTATTCGGCCCAAATATAATTAAAACTCATTTTGCTGAGAATAACATTTGCAATGATCAATGCTATAGCCATCAATTAAGTCATGAGCAAACATTTAAAACATAAATTATTGGACTTTAAAAAACCACAGGGAATCGTCCTTGTGGTTTTGTTCTTGTTTTGTTCTTCTTGTGGCAATAAATTAAATGAGCTCCCGCAGCAAGATTTAAAAGATTTGGAAAATGATCAGGCAGAAAATGTTTCTTTTATATTCAGTAAAAATGGGAAGACAGTTGCGACATTAAAGGGCAAAGAATTTACCCGGAATGACCAGTTCAAACCCCAGTATGTTGATTTGAAAAAGAATTTGAAGGCCGATTTTTATAACGACAGTTTGGAAATCGACAGTAAATTGACGGCAAATTTCGGAAGGTATTACCCCGAAACAGGAAACATCATTGTCCGCGACAGCGTAGTTGTCATCAATAAAAAAGGGGAAAAGCTGCAAACTGAAGAGTTGATCTGGAACCAGAAAATAGAACGTTTTTATACCGAAAAAATGGTCAGGATAACCATGAACGACCAAATTACCTATGGGGAAGGCCTAGAAGCTAATCAGGATTTCAGTTATATAAAAATAAAGAACCAACGCGGGTCAATTCCGGTAAATAAAGGAGACTTGCCGCTTGAGTAAATTTGCATATTGTTTGTGATTTAAATATTGGGCATTATTTTTGATCAGGGTTTGATTGCTAATCGAGTATGTTTTTTTGTTTAATATTGAGGGTGAAATTATAAAATCCGGAAATATCAAAGCCCCACAAATCAGCCTTGATGGCATCCTAAATGGAATTTACTTTATCTGGTTCCAAAATGAAAAAGAAGTTTCCAACTATTTGAAATCCGTAAAAAACTAATACATAATATATCATGAAAAAGAGTATGAATATTTATGAAACCGACGCTAAAGCTTATAACGGCATGTTTGCATTGGAAGCTTTTGAAGGAAAGTAAGTTAAAGCCTCTTCATAAAGAACTGATCAAAATCCGCGTCTTGCAAATCAATGGTTGCGCTTATTGTCTTGATATACATACCAAAGATGCCCGCAAACTTGGTGAGACAGAACAAAGGATTTATTTGCTGAATGCCTGGCGGGAAACTTCTTTATTCTCGGAAGAAGAAAAAGCAATTCTTGCATTGACAGAAGAAATTACGCTGATTCAAAACCATGTTTCGGACGAAACTTATCAAAATGCAGCGGCATTATTCGATGATCAGTATTTGGCAGCGATCATTATGGCAATCATGACCATAAATTCCTGGAACAGGATTGCAATTACTCCGAAATTGGAATTTTAAATTGCAGAATATATATATATCCAAAAGCGTAAAATGAAAACCCAATTCAAGCAATTCAGGTAATACTTGTGCAACAATTGTCTTAAAGGAAATTTATTAGAACTTCGTCTAACAATAATACACCGCAGAGGTAATGAAATAGAGTTTAAACAAGGAGTTAATGTAAGCATTTAATTTCAAGTTCAATTCTTATATAACTTCAAATCTCTTTTTAATTCCATAATCTGACTTTTGAATTCGTTTATTTATTTTTTTAAGACTTCAAGATCTTCAAGGGTATCGATGTTGCCCAGTTCTTAGGTATGCGACTTCTTCGTCGGATGCCTAAGAACTGTTACTTCATTATTGTATATCGTAATTAATATCGAATTTATCTGAAATTAAATTTCCGTACCTTAGTCTTTGGCTGTATGTTTTCCTATAATTTTTGATATTAGCCTCATTGATGCTGATAATTCTACTGAACTAACTAATTGCTTCCTTTTGCTAATGTGTTGATTAGGTAATCTATTCTTTGGTTGATTGCATCCGTATTGAGTGTCGAAAAATAATTCGAAATTGTTTGGATAATTCGAAATTAATTTCGATATTTGCTTTTGAAATGACTTCTAACAAAAGTACAAAATAAATCTGTAAATCGGTTTGGGAGGTTCTGTTATGGATTTGGAGTTAGTTTATTTTTTATTTGACAGGATGCTCCTAAATGTTGATATATTTTTCCCCCTTTTAAAGATGTGGCTATGAATACAAAATATGATTGCCTTGATTATGATGTCTTAGATTTAATCGCTGAGGTGTCCAATGATATCCAAGATGTTTTTACTCCATATGGATTTTTAGCATTGAAAAATGATTTGTGGGAGCTTGCTAAAGCAGTAATACAAGGAAAATGTGAAAAGCAGGATGAGCCAGACTTTAGTAGTTTGTTAGCTACACTTGACAAATTGATTGAGGGTGCTTGGCAATTATTAGAGTATAAGAATAGACTTCCATTTTATCAATCATCGCTAAATATGTTATATGATAAAAATCCTTACTTCTTTAAAGATGAAGACACCAATAGGCCTGACATATGTACAGTTGATTACTTGATTGCTTTTGAAGATCAATTCACTATGCTTACCAAGGAAGAAGTAAGGGATTGTTTTATTGCTTTAGGCAAGTTTTTTTCTGTAATAGGTATTCTAGATTGGAAATGGCTGTTAAAAAAATGGACCTTATTTATAAACTCAGATACAACTGTTTTCAATAGAGGTTGGGATTACAGTCCACTTACTACATACGAGTATTTATTAAAATTGGTGGAAGCGTTGTACTTAGTTACATATTGGTCTAATGCAGAGTCGTTACCCGAATGTAATGAGCATTTATTTATTGAGGAAAAGGCCATAATAGAAATGGATTACAAGCATACTAGAAATTGTAATCCATTACAACAAATTAATTGGAGTTATGAACAATATAATGCGAGCATTCTAAAAGATGAAGTCGAGGTTTGGTTTGCTTGTTCAGAAGAAAAGGAAAGATTATGGAATAAAGATGAACCTGCAGAATTAATTAAAATTTACACGGATGTTGTAAGGTTATTGGAAGCAGGTTGGCTCCTAACTCAATCTAATGAGATTCCTATTTCTTGGTTGCATTCAAATGGCTTGGATCCTAAGCAAGAAGAAAATTCATTAGAACATGTTGTCCGAAATTTAACCAAAGAGCAATGCGATAACATACATATAACCTTGGCGAATTTATATAAAAGCACTTCAATTGGGGGTATCAGGAGAGAGCTAAAAGATCGATTATGGTGTGCATTACAGACAAAAGAGGTTTATGACTTTTCTAGCAAAATTAAGAAGGTAATCATGCCGATAATAGAGGTTTTGTATTTGATTAATCTTGAGGTTTGTAGTAGACCTAATAAGTGATTTGATTATGAAATTATTTTTATGTACACTTTAAATATCGAATTTTGAATTCTAAATATCATTTTTATCTCCCTGAGGAGTCGGAATTAAGATCTATTCTGACATCCGAAATTGTAAATGCCTTTTGCACTTATGGTTTTGAAGCTTTAAAAAAAGATTTGTGGGCATTGATTAAAGCTATAACGCATGACCAAATAAAAGAGGAGCAACGACCTGATTTTAGTGAATTATTAGTAACACTTGTTAAAATTGTTGAAGGTGCATGGCAATTTCTGGAGTATAAAAAAAGATATCAATTTGAGCATTCATCTCTTAATATAAAATATGCAAAAAATCCGTACTGTCAACAGAATGATAGGGAAGAACACGCTGAAAAAAAGTTGGATCACTTATCTCCATTCGGAGGTGAATTAGCATTACTTTCTAAGGAAGAAGTTCGAGATTTTACTGTCGCTCTTGAAGATTTCTTTTCTGTGATGGGCGTCTTAGATTGGAAAAGGTTGCTTAAAAACTGGATTAAACTATTTGATGATGAAGATGATTTTGTGGAATGTTTTGGTGATGATATCCCATTGATTATTTATGAGTATTTAATGAAATTGATTGAGACAGCTTATCTGATCAATTATTGGTATGAAACGGAATCGCTACCAGAACCTAATGCTCATTTATTCGAAACAGACTATATTATATTTGAAATGAATCCTAAGGACGATGAAAATTATAATCCGCTACTGGAAATTAATTGGATGTTTGAGGAATATAATGCGACTATTTTAAAACAAGAAATCAATGATTGGTTTGCTTGTTCAGAAGAGATCGGCCGCTTTTGGGAAAAAGGTGAACCTGCTGATTTAATTCGGATTCACGACGGTGTTGTAAGATTATTGGAAGCCGGATGGCTGCTAACACAATGTGATGAGCTTCCACTTTCCTGGTTAGATCCGAATAGTTTTGATTGCTTTTCGCAGCCTAAACCCGAAGAATATGCATTATCAGGTGTTATTCAATATTTGACCAAAGCGCAATGTGACAATATTTATTTGACTTTATCTGAATTATATAATGGTAGTTCAATTGGTTATAGACGAGATAGTCTAAGAAATAGATTATTCTGCGCCTTGCAAACAAAAATACGCTATTTGTTCTGTAGTGATATTAAGGAAGTAATCATGCCGATTATCGAGGTCTTGTATTTGATTAATCTTGAGGTTTGTAGTAGGAGAAATAAGTGAATGAGTTGTTGTATTTTTTTTTTTTTTTTTTTAATGTTTAAATAAAATTATTAAATAAAAATTGATTTGCTGTTTCACAAGAAGCGGGCCAATTTGAGGATAAAGACGAACCCGCCGATTTAATTCAAATTCATGATGATGTTGAAAGATTATTTGGTGCATGATGGCCTAATGTCAATTACTTTCTTGAACTCCTCAGGAAGCGATCAGTTGCTGAAAGATATGATAATTGCTTCGGCAAAGGATGCGCCCTTTCTTTACGGTGAGTTGAAAGATGAAGATAAGCAGGATCGCATTCGTTTTGATGATATTTGCCGTCCTTCTGAACTTTCGTTTAATACCATTGCCATTAAACAGAAATTTATTAGAATCAGAAAGGAGTGCGATTGAAGGATGTGGCCGGAAGCTTGTATTTTATTGAATTATTCATTAATGCATTTACTCACTGATTATCCCATCCAGAAAAATTCATTTTTTTTAAATCCAATCGTAGCTTAACTTATAAAGTTTATCTCAAAATGTCATAAAAGTATTAGATTTACAAGATTAAATTATTAGAATCGATACAGAATAACGCTATTAATAAGCCGGGAAGGGCTTAAATTTGAATAACCGGCATGAAATCCGTGGAAAAAAGAAGCGAGTAAAACACAAGCCTGAAAAGGCTTGAACAGCTAAATAATATCATGAGTTACAAGAAGATTTATTATCAAATCGTTTTTGGTACTAAATAGCGGAAACACATTGTAGAATTATATCAATAAATGTAGTTCAACCCCTTTTGGGTTGAGTAGTATGGCGTTTATCAGCCGCAGGTTTCGCCTGCGGTTATGAACATTGAAGTTCTTTGGGCTTCCCAAAACAATAAGCTTGAATATTGACTATAGGGTAATCGTTCGCGACATTTGAGATGTACCCATTAATGATGTTCGGGACATTTTAAAACATTTTTTTTATATTGAATGAAACCTATATTAAATGAATCAAAGAAATAGCATTGGTATTTTAATTCGTCAGTATATAAGCGTATGTTTAAATTGAACGGGCAGCAAAAGATTAAATTCTTTGACCTTATTTCCCTAAATTTGCTATTATGAATAAAAGAAAAATCGATCCTCAAGATGCATTGGATTATCATAGTCAGGGAAGGCCCGGAAAAATAAAAATAGTTTCCACTAAAAATACAAAAACACAAAGAGATCTTTCTTTGGCTTATTCACCAGGTGTTGCGGAGCCTTGTTTGGAAATTGAGAAAAATCCAAGTGATGTTTATAAATATACTGCAAAGGGTAATTTGGTTGCCGTAATCAGCAATGGGACTGCTGTGTTGGGATTAGGTGATATTGGTCCGGAAGCGGGTAAGCCGGTAATGGAAGGCAAGGCGGTTTTATTTAAGATTTTTGCGGATATTGATGTTTTTGATTTGGAATTAAATGCTAAAGATGTAGAAACTTTCATTCAGGTTGTAAAGGCACTGGAACCTACATTTGGCGGAATTAATCTGGAAGACATAAAAGCACCGGAATGTTTTGAAATTGAACGCAGGTTAAAAGCGGAAATGAATATTCCAGTCATGCATGACGATCAACACGGAACGGCAATCATTTCCGCAGCGGCACTATTGAATTCTTTGGAACTCGTTGGCAAGCCAATCGAACATGCAAAATTCGTAGTGAATGGTGCCGGTGCTGCCGCAATTGCCTGCACCAAATTATATATAGCTTTAGGTGCGCAGAAATCCAATGTCCTGATGTTGGACAGCAAAGGTGTTTTGAATCAAAGCAGGACAGGCTTAGATGAAATGAAACTTGAATTTGCGGCGGATACTTCCAAAAACACTTTGGCAGAAGCCATGGTTGGCGCTGATGTTTTTATAGGCTTGAGTAAAGCCGATGTTTTACTTCCTGAAATGGTAAAAAGCATGGCTGAAAAACCCATTATTTTTGCCATGGCAAACCCGAATCCTGAAATCACCTGGGACGCTGCAATAGCAGCAAGGCCGGATGTGATTATGGCGACGGGACGATCTGATTATCCTAATCAGGTAAATAATGTACTGGGTTTCCCTTTCATTTTCAGGGGCGCATTGGATGTGCGTGCCACTCAGATTAATGAAAGCATGAAGCTCGCGGCGGTAAAGGCATTGGCTGCATTGACCAAAGAGCAGGTTCCGGATATGGTAAATATGGCCTATGGCGGACAAAAGATGACTTTTGGTCCTCAATACATCATTCCCAAACCTTTGGATCCGAGATTGCTGACCGCTGTTGCGCCAGCTGTTGCAAAAGCTGCGATGGAAAGTGGGGTAGCGCGTAATCCAATCACGGATTGGGAAGTATATAAACAAGAGCTCCAAAACAGATTGGGCCTGGATAATTTTATCGTCCGTTTGTTGAACAATAAAGCGCGCAAAGACCCCAAGCGTGTTGTGTTTGCCGAAGCAGACAACCTTAAAGTCCTGAAATCTGCACAAATTTCAGAAGATGAGGGCATGGCTTTCCCGATTTTGTTAGGAAATGAAAAAAGAATCAGGAAGTTGATCGAGGAAAATAAAATCGAATTCAAAAATCCAATCATCATTGATCCAAGGAGTGAGGAAATGCTGACAAAAAGGATTGAATATGGTGAATTGTTTTTTGAGAAAAGGAAAAGAAGGGGATATAATCTGTATGAGGCCAAAAAAATAATGCGTGAACGCAATTATTTTGGTTGCATGATGGTGGAAACAGGGGAGGCTGATGCGCTCATAAGCGGATTAACCAGGAATTATACGGATACTATCCGCCCGGCGCTTGAAGTAATCGGCATGGCGGACAATGTGCAGAAGGTTGCCGGAATGTATGTCATCATCAGGCCGCAAGGTCCTTTGTTTTTGGCGGATACAACTGTGAATTTGAATCCGAATGCCGAAGAACTGGCTGCAATCACTTTGCTGACGGCACAGGAAGTGAAAAGATTTAATGTGGAACCCAAGATCGCGATGTTGTCTTATTCCAATTTTGGCAGCAGCCATACGCCCGAAGCCATGATGGTCAGGGATGCTTTGGAAATCGTGAAAGCCAAAGAACCGGATTTGATTGTGGATGGTGAAATTCAGGCATCCATGGCATTTAATAAAGAAGTGATGCAAGAAAATTACCCTTTTTCGCCATTGGCAAATGGAGATGTGAACACGCTGATTTTCCCCAACTTGTCTGCCGGTAACATTGCTTATAATTTATTGATGGAAGTTGGCGGATTTGAAATTATCGGGCCAATATTGATGGGCTTGAAAAAACCCGTTCATATTTTGCAGTTAGGCAGCACCGTCCGTCAAATAACCAATATGGTGGCGATGGCGGTCATGGATGCCCAGGATAAAGAGTAGCTTTTTGACTGAAATAGATTCTGAAATAAATTTGGGCTTTTCGGGTTTTCATATCCGGGAAAGGTGCAAAGTTATTTCTTTTAAATAATTCTTAACCCTTAATTCAACATGAACTTTTTGGCACATGCCGTCCTTTCCTTTAATGATAAAGATATTTTGACCGGGAATATGATTGCGGATTTCGTAAAGGGTTTGAATATCTTGGAAACATTCCCAATTGGCATAAAAGCAGGTATTCTTCATCACCGGAAAATTGATGCTTTTACGGATCACCACCCGGCAACATTAAAAGCTGCAAATATATTCCGGACGCAGTACAGGCTTTATTCCGGCGCCTTTGTGGATATTGTGTTTGATCATTTTTTGGCGAATGACCCCCGCTATTTTCAGGACGATCAAAAGTTGAAAAGCTTTACCGAAGATGTGTATGCCCAAGTTTATGAAAATGAAGTTTTTTTTCCGGAACATTTCAAACATTTGTTCAAAGTGATGTCCAGAGAAAACTGGTTGTTTCACTACAAAACATTTAATGGCATCAAGCAGGGTTTGGCCGGAATGAGCCGTCGCGCTAAGTATTTGCCGGAATGGGAAACGGGTTTTGAGTTGACGATGCGGTATTATTATGAACTGAATCAGTTGTATTTCGACCTCATGGATGATCTGGCTGTTTATGCCAAAAAAGAATTAAAAGAATTAATTTAAAGTTCATTTTACTAACTTTGCCGCTTAAAAAAAGCGCAGTTTTTTTAATTATTATGACAAAATACCTGGTAAAAACCTCTTTCCTTCTTTCTTTTTTATTTCTTATTGCCTGCCAAACCGTTACGGAGCAACAAGCTCATGCCAAACCGCCAATGGCAAAACCGGACAATAAATATTCTAGCGTTAAGTTAGAATTTTCGGATACCACAGGCCCGGAAGCGCAGCGGATTATCCGGAGCCTGGATTCTTTTTATAAAATTCAGGTAAGGACAGGATTTAACGGAAGTGTTTTGGTCGGATACAAAGGCAAAATTTTGTATGAAAGATATTTTGGTTATGCCAACAAGGAAAAAGGTATTGTGCTTGGTCCGGAATCCGCAAGTCAGTTGGCTTCGACATCCAAACCGTTTACGGCAACTGCAATTTTGTGGTTGAATCAAAATAAATATCTTGATATCAATGAACCGGTTCAAACCTATTTAAAAGGATTCCCTTATCCAAATATTACGGTTAAAATGTTGATGGAGCATAGGAGCGGCATTCCTGATTACTTGAAATTTGCCGGAAAATATTGGAAAAATAGTGAGATCAAGAGTAACGATGATTTACTTGAACTTTTTGAAAAAGTGAAACCTCGCCTGAATTCACAACCTGATACACGCTTTGAGTACAGCAATTCCAATTTTGCATTGCTGGCTTCTGTGTTGGAGAAAGTAACAAAAATGCCTTATGCCCAATTCATGAAAGAGTTTATTTTTCAGCCATTAGGCATGAACCAGACTTTTGTATATGAACCTAGTGTCGTAAAACCGGAAAAGATGGCGATTAGTTATAAAAATACTTGGGCAAGAGAACCTGATATGTTTGCCGACGGCATTCATGGGGACAAGGGGGTTTTTAGTACCGTGGAAGATATGTACCGTTGGGACCAGTCTTTTTATCAGCAAACTTTATTGAATAAAAAATCCCAGGAAATGGCATATACCGGTTATTCCAACGAAAAGCCGGGGATTAAAAATTATGGATTGGGCTGGCGGATGATGTCTTACCCAAGCGGTTACAAAGTGATTTTCCATAATGGCTGGTGGCACGGGAACAATACGGTTTTCTATCGTTTTATACAAGATAACTTTACAATTATAGTGCTCGGCAATAAATATAACCCCAAAATTTATGCGCAAGGGAAGGCTGTTTATGGTATTGTGCAAAGCAATAGCAATGATAATTTAGAATGGGAAGAATCGGGTAGCCCCAAAGGTGAATAGTGTTCTATGTTCTCAAATGGATATTATGATTCTTCTTTCGAGTTGTGATTGATTAAATAAATTGACTGAGCGTTAAGGATAAAAGTCTTGCTCGATAAGAGCTTAGGGTATTTCATATAGAAATTATATGCACTAAACAATTACCAATAAGAGTACTTAAATGTCTTCAAGGAAATTACTTAAGCAAACTTGCAGAATGTAACTTTTAAATTACCTTTTCATATGAAGGTAAGAGCGGTTGTTGCATTCAAAAATTGTTTTGAGGATTTTCTACTTCGACAAACGAATAAAGCCCAAGACAAAATATTTAAAATTATTGAAGCAATAGAAACTCTGGAAAGGATTCCATCCAATTATTTAAAACATGTAGTTGGAACGGATGGACTTTATGAAGCAAGAATTCAACTTAACTCAAATATTGAAGGTATTTTGTTTCTTTAATGGCGACAAATTAGTGATTTTAATGAATGGATTTCAGAAGAAAACGAATTTTATTGTGAATTGTCGTGTGTCAATATTGGGTTATATTGTTTCATTATCTGAAATAATTTCATTATCTGAAAAATTGATTAAATTCGCACTGAATGGTAATTATTACGCATAATACGATTACTGCATTTATTAAGATTCATTCGGATGCTGCAGAAGCACTAATTCGGTGGTATGACATTGTCCGTATTGCAAATTGACAAAGCATTAGGGATATCCGTAATGATTTTAATAATGTTGATTATGTTGGAAATGATCGCTATGTTTTTAATATTAAAGGCAATGCTTATCGATTAATTGCGATGATACATTTTGATATCCGTACTTAGTATATTCGATTTGTTGGAACACATGCAGCTTACGATAAGATTGATTGTTCAACTGTTTAATGAAAAATAAGATGATAGATAAAATAAGGACTGAAAAACAATTTAAACAAGTCATGTCATTGATAGAGAATTACTTGCAAAAAGCTACCGACAATGGTGGTTTTAACGGGTTAACTAAAAATGAAAGTGAAGAACTACAAAAGTTAAGTTTGTTGGCCGAAGCATATGAAAAAGATGCTTTAAAAGTGTGGGATTTTCCAATGACCTTTACCGGTATTGTTCAACAAAAAGTGGCTGAAATGAATATGACCCAGACGAAATTAGCTGCACTCTTAGGTATAGGACAGTCCAAAGTAAATCAAATACTCAAAGGTAAAAGAAATCCGGATGTGCCTTTTCTAAAAGCGGTACATGAGAAATTAGGTATTGACGGTAATTTTATTTTGGAGAATGTATGAAGGCTTTATAGATGAAAACCATGAAGATAATAATGAGGAAAATGAATTATATAGTTTAGTTATTTGTTTCCCGCAGATTACACAAATTTCGAAGATTTTTTTCTGCGTATTATCAGCGTTATCAGGGGAAATCTAAACGGTAATTGAAATGCATAGCAAATATTTCAAAATAAAAAAAATAAAGATGTATTTCTAAGTCCCGACTCATATATCCAAAATCTAAGGCGCTTATCTAAAATATTCGTTGGCTTTTATTGTTTCTTATTTGTGTTGTTCAATAAGCTTAAATCAACCCAATAAAAATGGCGTAAACCAGCATCATACCATCAATAAAAAGCAGGTAAAATATATCTGAGTTGGATTTTTTTGAAAAGTGGATGACAACTTTTAAAAGTGCTAAAATTACAAAAGCACTCACTAAACGCAATGGAATTGGATAACGAAGATATTGCCAGATTGCTAAAATGCCGAAAGACAGTAAAAACAAGTCTATTAGCCGATAAGTGTTTTTGAGTCCGATGGCATTGGGCAAAGTGTAAATCTGTTGTTGTTTATCCGTTTCCATATCCCTGATGTCAAAAGCGGCGCAAAGAGGCAACATAAAACAGAAACGCAATAAAAACTCCACTTCATAGTCTGCAAAGTGTTTTTCCCAAAAAAAGATGGGCATTAACACAGTAACGCTTGCCCATACCAACGATAACAGTATCAATTTCAGGATACCCCAGTCTTTCAGCCTTTTCTTTTGGGGAAATGGAAGGATAGGCAGAGAATACCCTAAGGATAAAATACCTAATCCAATGCTCACCGCTATTACAGACCAGTTTAGGGAAAAAAGGCAAATTCCGGATATCAGACAACCGGCTATAATAAGGAAGGGATGAATCCATTTATGTTCCCTTGACCAATCCGCCCGATCGGAAACTCCCGCCGGCAGTCTTTTTATGTAATAATGCAAGTTATAAATGACAACTGTATTGGCTGCCACAAAAATATGCAAGGCATTTCCAAAAACTGGGAAATGATCTAAAAGTAATTTTTCTGTAGCCATACATAAGCCGATGGCACAAAAAGCCGCAAATAAACTCGTGTATAAAAACCATTTCAGAATACCCAATCCTTTGTCTTTTTGAAAAAATTACAGACAGAAACAAATCCTTGCAAAAATACTATAATGTGCTTTATAAATTTAAAATCTTTGGCGAACCTATGGAATAAATTGTCATTAATGCTTACTTTTGCGCGCAGTGAAAAATTATAAAGAAAACAAAACCTTCAATAAAATCAGGATTTCGATCATCTGGTTCATTGATTTATTTTATGCGCCCTTCAAGAAGTTTATGCCGATCCAGACTTATCGGTATGCGGTTTGTGGTGGATCGGTCACTGTATTGGGTTTGATCGCCTACTTTATTGCTTATAATTTTATTTTGGATAGTGATTATGTTTATTTTTGGGGTTTTACGATGACCAGATATATTGCGGCTTATGTCCTTTCTTTTTGCGTCAGTTTCCCCATTGGCTTTTTTCTTTCCAAATTCGTGGTATTTTCCGAGTCCCAGTTAAAAGGAAGGATACAGTTATTTCGGTACGGCATTTTGCAAATCCTAAATATTGGGATCAATTGGAGTTTGTTGCATTTATTCGCGGGTTATTTCGGTTTTTGGGCAACGCCTTCACAAACACTGACTACGATCATCCTGGCCGTTTTCAGTTATTTCTTCCAAAGGAATGTTTCTTTCCGGACTACAAAAGGCAGGGAGGTACCAAGTCCTACATTAGAAAATGAAAATTTGAGGTTTTAGCAAAATTTGAATTGCGCATTTGGCTTAAACAGCTATCTTTGCACATCTTTTTCTCAAATTGCATATGGCCTCGTAGTACAATGGATAGTATATGAGTTTCCGAAGCTCCAGATTCAAGTTCGATTCTTGACGAGGCCACTGAAAAAGTACCCAAAAACAGCCTGAAAGCACGCCAATAAAGGCTTTCAGGCTGTTCCCTTCCCCTGAAATGTGTGGTTAAATGTAGGATTATTACACTAAATGTGGCAATTTGTTTACCTTCGTGTTTACCTGTTTACCCAATTATGAAACTACCTACTGTTTACGCCACCTTGAAAAATGTAGCACCCGACCGGAATGGCGAAGTGCCTATAATTATAAATGTGACTTTTGAACGGAAAGTAATCCCGAAAAGCACGGGATTGAAGTGCTTGCCTGCGGATTTTGATAAGTTTAATTTAGTCAAAAAAGGTCACCGAAAAAATGGCATCCTAAAAGAAAAAATCCGTGACCTAAATAATGAGTTCCTGAAAGCGGCTGAAATACAACCACTCACAATTGGCATCATAAAAGATATTATGGCCGGTGATGCTGTATCTCGGGATTTGTTTTCCGTAATTGCGGAAAAAGTATTGAAGATGGAAAAAGGAATACTTTCCGAGGTTACATTAAAGCACCTAAAAAGTGAGATTTCAAAAATAAACACTTTTGCACCTGATTGCAGGATCGGACAAATGGATGCTAATTTTTTTAAGGGCTATGAAAGGGATATGCGTTTAGTGCGAAAAAATCAACAAAATACGATTCATAAGTCGCTAACTAAAATAAGTACGATATTAACGAAAGCCTTTGAAGCTAAATTAATAAATACAGATATTTCCGCTAATATCAAACCTCCAAAATATATAAATCCTGAACGGATAACTTTAACGCAGGATGAAACCGAAAAAATCGAAAAATACGCTGATAATGGTGCGGTCGAAGCTTTGCGTAATGTAGCGGCATGGTTTATACTGCAACTATATTCAGGCGTTCGGTATGGCGATTTGGTGAAATGGGATGAAAAAAGCAGAATTAGGAATGATAAATTCCTAATTTACGACGAAAAAACAAAGACACAACATTATGTGCCTTTGTATCCTAAATTAGTTGCGGCAATTGAGCGTGTGCGTGGCATTGACCCAATCCCAACCAATCAAATTTGCAACCGATATTTAAAAGAGATCGCCGTTTTTCTTGATATTGGCACGCATGTTACAACGCATACCGCCCGACATACATTTGCGGTCAATTACCTAAATGCAGGTGGATCTATCGAAGTGCTAAGCAAGCTTCTTGGGCATTCTTCGATTAAAACCACTAGTATTTATGGGCGTATTTCCAATAAACGCATTGACGAGGAAACGGCTAAAGTCCTGCTGTAATTTGCGTGTTGGTTGATTGTGCTGCAATGTAGCTTGTAATGTATGATAATGCAAACCCAAACACACCTGGTACTATGGTGGCATTCGGCTTTATCTTAATGGTTAAAATGGTTTCGTTTCCGGAGCACTCTGCGGTTATGATGTCGCCATCTACAAAATTGCCTGTTGTTTTTTTGCTTGCAATTGGCATCCCGTTAATTCCTACTTTTACGGCAAATGGCATTTTTATTTTTATATCTATGCCATTGCCAACAATTGCGCTTTGTTTAGGCAGTATGGCGCCATGTAGCTGGACCAATCCGCCAATCCTGACATAATACCCTGTTGCGGAATCCACGCCCTGCGTTGCCCCCGTTGAAACACCCATATCCCAAGATACGACTTGCCCAAAATTGGTCACATCCGCCTTTAGCCAATTAAGGAAGTCGTTTTGTGAGCCCGTATGCCCGTTGGCGAGCCAAACTTGATATGCGGACGCCCCATTTGCGCCCGGTTGTCCATTTGCGCCCGGTTGTCCATTTGCGCCGTGCAGGCTGTCTATGAAATCCTGTTCCGTACCTATATTTCCCAAATTCAACCAAATTTGATACGCACTTAAGCCATCTTCCGGAGTAGGTCCGCCAATTAATATACCCATGATAATTATTTTAAAAAGTAAAAAAATGATGCCTGCGAACCGATAGGTATGTTTACATTGATTCGCACAAATAATTTGTCTTCGGTTAACGATGGAATCGTTGCCGGTTATAATCTCTTGGGGATCGTTGTTTAAATTGACTGTTGCCATTTGATTTACATTATGTCGTTTACGATTGCAGATAGCTCTTCTTTCGAAGGTTCTGCTTTAGAGCTTCCGGAAGCCATTACAGGCCTCCCAAACGCGCCTACATTATCTTTAGCGAACTCCCCCGCATCTGTTGCAGTTTCTTCAACATAAGCGTTAAAATCTTCATCAGATTTAAATTGCATACGGCTAAAATCTTTAAGAATCTTAGCTTTGAATACCGGGTTAGCGTCTTTGAGCTTCTGCTCTAATGTTTGTTTGCGAGTATCGACGGTTTTGCCTTGCTTAAGTTCTGCAACCTGTGTTAATAAGGTTTTAGCCCATTCCGGCATATCGTCTTTTGGTTTTTCAGGTTCTGGCGGTGTTGACTCAGCCCCTTCTTTTTTAGGCTTCGTTGTTTTTGCGACAGCATCGGTTACCCGTTTGTCCGCATCAGCCTGAAAGCCCGTAAGCAAATCCTTGACCCCATCTGTTGCGGTTTCAATATTCACTTCTTCTGTTGTAGTTACTGCCAACATTGCGGCAATCCCTTCGAGTACTTTGTCGCTTAACCCTAAGTTTTTATATTTAGTTTTAAGCTGTGCTAGGATTTTTTCTTTCATAGTGGTACAAAGATAAAAATTGTTTTTGGTCTATTGTACTAAGAAATAGGCACAAAATGCTATTTTGAAAATACTTCATAATATTGTTTGTTATTCTCAAAAATATTTTTTTACTTTGTGGTCTAATGTACTAAAAATATGAAAAATGATACAATTTACCATGTTGAGAAATCAGGAATGCATTATTACTTTGGAAGTATTGCGGCTGCATGTACAACGTTGGATTTAGGCATAAAAAAAGAAGCCTTGTGGAACCAACGCATTACCGAAAAGAAACCGTATTTAGGAAAAGGATTGACGATAAGGAAGGGTAGGGTTGTGAGAAACAAACAGAAAGTTTAACTTCGCAAAAAAAAATTAAATTTTATGAAAAAGATTATTACGATGGCAGCTGTAGCTGTAATGATTATTTGCTTTGCTGCGTGCAGTAAAGATAACACCAAAAGCCCAACAGGTCAGAACAATCCAAGTACAAAAGAACCATACACAGAATTGCAGGGCACTGTTTGGGAAGGTACAGATAATAGTAACCAGACGACCGTTAAGCTTATTTTTTGGAATTATCCGGATGGGAGTTTTCTAGGGACTAAGCCTGGGAGGGAAGATAAGACGGGGGAGATAATCTGGGAGATGTCGGGCTCAAATATTTCTGTTGACCTATACGAACATTCAAATATTACAACATCATTCAGCGGAACTTATAAAGATAGTCGCTTAATTTTAAATGGAATAATATTTTCCAGAAAATAATTTTGTTATTTGGCAAATAGTATTATATTTGCAGCGACTTGTAATCGTACTAATCAGAGGTTAACTCAGATTGTCTTTATTGTTTATAGCGGAATCCCCCGTTATATGGTGGTGCGAGAGGAAACGACCGTACTGATTGCACGCCTCGCGTACGATTGCAAGTCACACCTAAGTAAAGGGGGATTTTGCGTATTTTTTTTGTCAGAATGACTTGCACAAAAAACAGTCAAGCTCAGACTATAAATGAGCAACGAAACCATGTCAATAGTGGCGTGTTACATTCTCCGGAGTTGCCAATCACCCAATGGGGTGGCAAACTATTAGTTGATGCCAGAGCCTTGCATCAAAGATTACAATCCAAAACCGACTTTTCCGAATGGATTAAAAGAAGAATTGAAGATTATGGGTTTGAAGCGGAAACTGACTTTTCCCTAAATTTAGGGAAAACCTCCAAAAAGGGCGGCAGACCAAAAATCGATTACCTCCTAACCCTCGACACCGCCAAAGAACTCGCAATGTTGGAGCGCAACGAAATCGGCAGGATGATCCGCAGGTACTTCATCCAAAAAGAAAAAGAAAGCCGAGGTGAAGTATTGGCTCTGCCAAAAGATGACCGGGTATTTGCGCAGTTGAAAACCTTGAAGATAAATGGGCGTACACTTTACCCTTATTCCCAATTCATGGTTACCGTGGGAAGCAAGAGTGGAAGCAGCTACAAAAGCCGTTACCCTAATCATTTTCTCGAATTGGACAATCTCCAGTATGTAAGCGAAGAAATGGCTTTGCAGATTTACTTTAACCGCCGCATTAGGGCGGCACGGGTAGCAAACAAAGAAATGCAGCCGGTACTGCCTTATGATTTTGCGGACAAAAAAGAATTAAAAGGAGGGCAGGATTATGTGTAAAGAAACTAAAACAAGTCTTGAGATAGTATCGGAAGCATTCAATGAAGAAACCTATTATTTAATACCTGACAATGTAAAACTGGTTTCCTTGTTAACGCACGACATCCTTTTTATTTTGGATGATTACGAAGACAGAATGCAACCAATAGTCCATAAATTGATATCTGAAAGGGTAGACGGCTTGCTCACAATTGTAAATGCTTTAAATGACTTAAAGCAGATGAGTGCCTTTACCGATATACTGAATCTGTGTTGTGAGCTTAAAGAAAAGAAGACTGCCTAACCACCTTAACCAACCGCCTTAATTGGCGGTTGGAATTTTAGGATAACGGAGAAACGGCCTTATGTCGGGAAAGGTTTTACTGTCAGGAAGGGTAGGGTTAAGAGGTTAACCAAACAATAACATTAATTATTTTAAATAAATTTGGTTCATTCAAATGAACTATGTATCTTTGTGTAACAAAAAGGGTAATTAAATAACAACAAAAAACAAAAATTATGACTCTCGTAAAAACAAGACTTGCAATAGGTGCAGAAAAGAACTTCAAATTTGGGGATAACTTAGAATACTCCGTAAATATGTACGATAATAAGCCCTTTGAAAAAGAGTACAATAACGTTCAAGATTTCTTAAAGGATTTCAGCCCGACAAAGCCAAGCGATTATTTAATAAAAAGGATAGAAGAGGAGTTCGTAAAAGTTGGCGGCAAAATCACCTTTAAGCCTAAAGGTTTTAAAGCAAACCAGAAATTCAGATTCGAATAAAAAAAGCGCAAGGCTTTAATTAGCCTTGCGCCTGAAAGCAAATCACATTAGACATTAGATGTCCAGTAATTTGTGAAATGCAAAAATAGTAAATTAAACAATACCCACAATAAAAAAATCTTAACAACAAAAACAATTTCAATTATGATTACAATTACAGGGAATCCATATTTGCAAGACAGAAGAGTTGAATTGACAATTCATGAGTTAGTCAAAAACGGAGAAACTTGGGTAAAGCCTTATGGTGCAAAAAATAAAAACATCTCTATTGTTGTAGATAAAGATTTTGATACAGATGATGAAAATCAGCAAGAAGAGTTGAAAGCGATTGTTATTTCAGAATTAAAAAAAATGGGTTATAATGAGATTAGACAAGATGGCGCTAAATGGGGGATAGACTAAAATAGCAAAAAAAAATTAATCGTACTAACGCCCTTCGGGGCATGGAATTAATTACTAACAAATAAAATATTTAATTATGCAAACTCAAGAAATTATTAAAGGTCGTCAATTATGCGAAACCCCCGACGAGGACATTAAAGAGTATAAAGTAGATGGAAATATGGTAATTGCTGTATTTTATAATGCAAAACAGGCGGCTGCATACATAAAGAAGTTTAGCGCATTTGCCTATACGCCAAATTGGTATGACCAAATTGGATTTGCGAATTTCAATGTTAATTTCAATGAGATTATAGCTTACAGTACTTACCATCCTGCAAGTTCTATGATTAAAATGTTTGAAAACGGGCTCAAAAATCTTTAAGCCTCAAATCCAATGTGGCTTGCCAAAATTAATTAGCAAGCCACCGGTACGATTAAAAAACCGCTGTTATATTTCAATACCATGCTTATATCCTAGAAAGGATTAGCGTCGGTACGATTAAAGCACAAATATAGTAATTAAATTTAAAAATGCAAATAACCCCCAAACAATACGCAGATAAAAAAGGTTTCAGCTTATCCTACGCCCTACGCCTTTTGAAGGCAGAAATGCCACCACCTGACGTTTTAAGTGTAGAACATTTCGGCAGGTTCTATGTCGTCACGGTTGAAGATGACTTTTTAACCGCTAAAACCGAAAAGAAAATGAAAGGCAAAAATACATTTACCAAAAAAGAAACTATGCAAATAAAGTCCAGTTTAAAAGATTTACGAACCGCCGGACGGGATTCCCAGAAAGATATTAGGGCTTATCTTCGCAATACTTTTAAATTCTACATTTCCGATTTTACAAGCTCAAATTCCGGCTTTACGGTTGAGGATTTCGAAAAGCTGGTAGCGGATAAAATAATTACAATAAAATGAAGAAAAATATATCTAGAGTATCCAGAATTAGCGATTTAATACAATATTTAAATACGTCTGTAAATAAATTTGAGCAAGATATTGGGGTTACTCAGAGTAGGATTGCTAAAGCCATAAAAAGGAATAGTGATATTTCAGCTGATATTGTCCAAAAAATATCAGACCGTTTCCCAAATATCAGTCCAAACTGGCTTCTAAAAGGTGAGGGCGAGATGATTTTAGATAAAATGAAGAAAAATATATCTAGAGACAGGCTTAATATTGCAGTCGCAAGTTTGCGTAAGACACATATAAAGATTGCGGAGGAAATGGGCTATTCTAGACCTCAAACGATTTCGGACAATCTTAAAGGCAATGCCACACAAAAATTCATACTCCATTTATGTAACCTTTACGGTTTTAATCCCGAATGGATCCTAAAAGGTGAGGGCGAGATGATTTTAGATGAAAGTGAAGAACGGCTAGAGAATAAAGATATTTTAAAAAGAATAGGGCAAGTTGCCAATAATGAAGAGATTACAATAACCTCCTTAGAGTCGAAAATTGGAGCAAGTAAAGGCGTATTTTCGAGAGCCTTGGCTAAAAACACTGACATTCAAAGCAAATGGCTTATTTTGATTGCTAATAAGTATCCACAATATTCTTGTAAATGGCTTCTAACTGGCGATGGCGAAATGTTAGCAGGAAATCCCATTTCTCAATCCGATATTAAAACAATTGAACTATTAATTAGCTTACTTGTAGATGCGCACGGATATTCAGAAGATTTTGTACCAATTAAAAAAGCACGGGAATTAATTTCCCGTTTGTAAACATTTATTCCACAACCCATTTAATATGAAAAAAGTAAAAAAATCACCCGTACACCTGCAATATTGGTGCAAAACATCACTGATCGATGCAGAAGTTTGCAAGCGCAAAAATATCGAGTTCAATATGGAACTTGCTAAAGACTTAGAAAAAGAAGCCCGGCATTATTTTATTGTCGATAAAAGCGGTAATTTTAAGGTCGTGCCAGGTCGTGAATTTGAGAAATATTTTGACGATAAGGAAGCTTCGGAAATGAAACAGACGAAAGCAGCGGTAACTGCTATTGATAACTTTATAAAACAGGTACACAACATTTAAAGATTCGTACGGTTCGATTCCGTTAGGTTGCGACGCTTGGTAGAGGATACTTGGTTAAATTCCAAGGCTTAGAAATAAGTTTCCTGCTTGGTGCGGGGGCATGACAGCGTGGAAAGACACGCATTTTTTTAAAATCAGCAAACAAATACATGTATTATGAAAAGATATATTGCATTTACAGGAGAAAATAATTATCCCGCTGGTGGCGCATACGATATTGTGGGCTACTTCGATAATATTGACGATGCAGTCGCAGAAATCTACAAACATACAATGGACTTTAAAAGTGATTTCGGGCATGTACTTGACACTGAATTAACGATAATCGTGTGGGAAGACGGCAAATATGTATCAAATGAAGAGCTAACCAAGAGGATAGAGAAAAGGTTTAAAAACAATCAAAAGGGAATTTAATCTAAACTAAAGGTTATAATGGATGAAGAAATGAAATGCCCGAGATGCGGATGTGAATTTACGCTCAAATCTGGAGATGATAATTACTTAGATGGGGATTGCCCACAGTGCGACCTACATTATTATTGGGAAGAAGAGTATGATGCTGAAAGTGGAGAAGAATATTGTTATAGGATATGGGGAGAATTAGGAGAACCTTATAAAAGTTAATCGTAAATATAAAAAAAATGGACATTACCACCAACATAAAGCCTAACCTACTTATCGATGCTTTGATTTTCGGCATGCGAAAACAAGGCGCCGCAATGAGTTCTGATGAAGGCAACGACATCATTCAAAGATTGAATAAATGCTATGAGTCTGGATTTTTAAGCTATACTGAATGCCTGGCATTAGGCGTTTTGGGTCTGCCCTTCTTAAAAAAGCTAATTGAAAAAAATGGCATAAATTTGGAGACTGTCAATAAGCCCAGTTTAAAGTTCGACATGGCACAAGTTCACGAAGAGCTTGTGAAGTTGATTCAAAGAGACGGATTGTTTTATTCGGATTATTTGTTATAAAAAAACAATCAACATGGAAACAATATTTGATCACAACCCAACAGATGCAGAATTAAAAGAACTCTTTTCTTTTAATAAGTCCGAAAATACAATGTGTTATGGTTTTTCTGTAATACCACTTCCAATTGATCGGTATGACAGTGTTGCAAGTAGTAACGAAAAGAAACTCGACCTTGCGCTCTTGTTTGAATTGCGTGGTAACCAAGCCAAAGCAGATGAAATTTGGGCGGTCATTCCCGAAATTGAAAGGGAATACAAGTGCGGAATGGATAATAATACTTATCCTATTTAGTCTTTTTGTGTTTCCTGAAAAACTTAACTAATTCAACTTCGACACTTTTGTAATCAGACATTAAAATAGGCTGCAATTCTTTTAGTGCTGTTTGTTCGCTAATTCCTGCATCTTTTAATCGTTTCCTGAAATCTTTAATCCAGGACGAATACCCGTAACCATCATCGAGTATTTTTGATTTATGCGTAGCTTTACCGCCCAATGATTCCAAAAAGTCACTATATGTATGGCGTGCCGTAAACTGATTTACCGTTTCCATTGCTTTTACCTGTGCAGTTGAAATCCGTCCCGGTGGCGATTTGGTTCGTGCGTGCAAAATTTCATGCCACAACGATTCAATAGAGTATTCTTGATTAAAGGTTAGCTTGCCGCCTTTTTTTATCGCAGCAAATGCGCCTTTCAATTCATCTGCAGGGTTAAAGTTAACTGAGCTAAAAGTGTTGGTAGAAACCGTGAATGTAGAGCCTTTTACCCATTTCCCAGTTTTGGGGTCATAAGGCATTGAGTGTTGCATCATGTAGCTTCCGGACTTTAAAAATTTGAAGTCATCAACTCCATTCCTGAACCATTCAGTATTTTGGCTTGCAACCTCTTTAAATATAGATTTTACCTCTGCATTTGTGGGGATATCTCCCTTTATGAAGTTGCTTAAGTTGATTGTTCTGACTTTAGCAATAGTTTTTGCGGCGCTGTTCAACAACTTCGCGTTATCCCTAATAAAATAGGGTAGTGACTTAGCTCTCGCAATCCTATCTTTATTTTCAGAAAGCCACCGCTTCATTTTTTCGGGAATATCGGTAATAATATCACTAGGTGCATACTCTTCGCCCCGTAATGTGGCTAATTCAAATTGGTTGTATTCATCCGGAGTTAGAAGTATAGGAATAGCAAAACATCGGCACTGGGGATGCCAGCCAACAAACTTAAATGTCTTAGGATATTTACCCGCAAGCGTTTTACACACATCGCAATGATTCGGGTTGTTACTTAATTTTATTTCATATCCCTTGACGAAATCCATCTGTGACCACCGTTGAAAATCGGCTTCACGGTACGCCATGTTATTTTCTGTACGTGTGAGCCTCATAGCGTTCTTATAAGAACTACGATAAATACCTTGCCCCGGATTGTACTCTTGTGCAGCTTTACTTAGTTGCAATTTGCCATCTTTATCACGAACACGGCGGAATAATTTATCCGGTTCTAATAAAGCGTTACGAACATCCCGACTTAGAGCTGCTGCGGATTTGCCTTCACTTAATCCAATGTCAAGTGCCGTTTCTAATTCCGATTTAGCTGCCTTTGTATGCTTCCAAATACGGTCAGATAAGCCCATGCCGTCAGCTTTACGTTGTTGAAAGGACTTTAATGCTGCTTCATTACGTGCCCCATAATCGTAACGCTTCGCCAACACATCTTTGTGAATACCCGTTTGGCTGGCCATGTAGCCTAAAAGTGCGTCATTCTTTGCATTGGCAATTGCCCAGGCTTCCTGCGTACCGTTTTGGATGACCAGTTCCATTTGCCCAGCCATGCTTTGCAAAAGCTTATTAACCCTGTCCTGCGTTTGCGGATAATCTTTAAAAGTAAAAGGCTTATTGGGGTTATACTTTACCAATGCCGCTATCCTTGCAGCTTCTTTGACGGCTGCATTATAAATACGGGTAATTTTAGCGGCTGTCTTTTCGTTCTGTTTGAACGCTTTCAAGTCCCAATTTATACCGTTTATTTTGTAGGCGGTTGGCATGTTAAATAACCTTTTTTAGGACATCCTTTTCGGGAGTGATTTCAATATCAAAGTAAGTGTCCGTTATCCTGCCACATGACAATTGATAAGATATAAGTTCGCCTTGAACCAAAACACCAGTTACGATATGCGGCTTTTGGTCTTCATCGGTAGATAGATAGACAATGTCACCGAAATTGTATTTATTGTCAATAATCATCATTGTACGGGGTTAAACACATCACCAATTGTCGCCCTCGCTTCTTCTTCCTCAATCAAACGCAATTCTTCGTCCACGTCATTTACCCAACCAAGTATTTTAATGGCCGTGCGTTGTGATATGATAGGTTTGCCCCCGTTTGCGGATACAAGATTTGCAATAGTAGTAGTTTCATCGTTGATGGTAAAAGGGATAATTTCGGGCTCTATTTCCAAATTGTCAGAAGCCGCCTTTAATCCTGAGCCGCCAATCGTACCAATGATCCGCTTTTGAATATTTACACGGCGCTGTAAAAAGTCGTCTAATATCTCCCGCTTTTCTTCCACTTTCAGGCGTGCATCTGTGAATAGCATCTGTAACGCTTCACCGCTAATTTGAGACAGCCCTTTTACACTATCAAATGAAATATCAGGTGTCTGCGTTTGACTATGAATGAACCGAATTAATGTTTCTATTTCCAACTTTACCGCTTCGGGCGCTCTGTCCCATGCTAATATTTTGGCTTCACTACCTTCCTCACCTTCAATCACTTTTCCGCTTTCCCCCTTCTTTGGCATTGAAACGATACCTCCTGTAATGAAGGTAATCGGACTGGAAAAATAATCATTGGTTTCCGCAAACTTCGAAAGGAGGTACTCCAACCTTTCAATACAGATTTGTACGTCTATCCATTCTACCGCTTCCTGGTCAACGAAAACAATTGGTATTTTCCCGTAGGGCAAAGCTTTAGTTTTACTTTCTACCCAACTTGACCCGTCTTGTACCCATTGGACATACATGTTTTCAGTGTATGTCTCAAAATATTTAATTGTTTTGTCGTCTGAATCTTTACGGCCAAATGCACGGGAAAATGCTACCAAATCCCCTGTATCGTCAAAATATGGGTAGAGTTCATCGCCGTTGAATGGTGTGAACGCAGCTACCCTTATTTTTAGTTTGGTATCAAAACCGTAGGTATTATGGCTTTCACTTTTTTCAACTGTATGCCACAGTTCCGCAACCTCTGTGCTACGTAATAGTTCCCTTAACGCCCGACGGTTAAAGGACTTTAATTTACAATCGTGATCAAGCCGATGCATCGCTTTTAAAACCACTTCTTCCTGTGAGTTTTCTTTCGGCTCTGCATTCAGCTTAACAGGGTTGCCAAAAGTGAAACTTACCGCTGTGTTCACTATGCGTTTTTGCAATGGCAATGCAATCCTATTTACCTTTTGCAAAGAGCTATTGCCATCTTCGTCAGTTACCAATTTGTCAGGCAGGTAAATTTTATCTACCATCGTTTTATGCAAATAAGGATCCCATTGGCCTTTAATCTTGTCAAGATCCGGCAAATCCTTAAGCCTGCCCGATTTAAGTTTCTTTATTTTGGCGGGAATGTCTTCCATTGCCAATATTTCTTCTATTTCTCCCATGTTTAAAAATTAAATAATCCTGATAATTTTTG